>WNGA01017240.1_pt1 | contig 15524 bp, 15 predicted proteins | sample 5400061 | NCBI WGS metagenome assembly WNGA01 (sample SAMN13153366, study PRJNA577476) | soil metagenome | isolation source: 100 cm soil or saprolite under grassland replicate 2 | place: USA:California | collected 2016-06-15
AAGTCGAACCAGGGCGTGCTCTCCGCGCGAGAGGCCTCGGTCCGCGGACCGGAGGCCTCGCCGTCCGCGTCCCGTTCGCGGTCGCTGACCCATGGAGTGCGCTCAGCGAGAGACGCCGCCGTGCGGACGCCATTCTCACCAAGCTTCATCGCGCTTCGTAGGCGCGAGCCCTGCGCCATCAAGTCCCCGTCCTGATCAATGGATTAGTTCCCGTTGTCCTCTGTCGGTTGCCTCCTGTGCATGTCCCTGGCGTCGTTCGGGCGCTAGTCGCCGGGATAGGTGCCCGAGGTGTCGGAGCCGGACGAGCCCGACGAGCCGGACGACCCACTCGTGCCGCTGGAACCACCTGTGCCCGATCCGCTCAACGTCCCCGAATCGGTGGTCGGCGCACCCGGCCCGGTCGTGCTCTGCGGCGCTGGCGCGACCTCGGTTGGCTGAATCCCGGTACCAGCGGTGGGCGGGGGCCCGGGGCTGGGGCTGGGATGCGTCGGCTTGGAATGAGTCGGGTGCGTCTTCGTGTGCGTCGCCTTGTCGGGTGAGAAGGCCTTATGCGTGAAGGACTTGTCGCTCGGCGTCCTCACCTGTGGCGCCGGTGCGACGGCGGTGGTTGCTCCATGGAGCCCGGGCGAGCCGGAGAGTGCGGCCACGCCGGCCCCGTCATCGCCCGCGCCAGCGGCGCCGACGGCGGCGAGGATCGCGACCGCGACGGCGGGGGCGCAGAGGGTGGCGGCGGCGACGAGCAGTGGTCTGCGCCGCGCGCCGCGCCCGCGTTTGGCGGTGGACCTGCGCTTGGCGCCCGCCCCGGGGAAGGGAGGCCTGGCGATGTCCGGACGCAGCACACTGGATGCGCCGTATTGCGCACTCATGGCAAAACCTCCTGTTGTTCGGAAACTCCTGCGGGGTTAGCTGCCGGGCTTGCGGCTTTCGCCGCGACCACCGGATCACCGGCGGATTCGCCCCACCTACCTTGGGTCCCCCGCCCGCCTGCGACAGGCTCGCCGGCGGTTCGGAATGCCGGGCAGGTCGAGTTTCTGTACCCCCATCGCCGCGATTCCAATCACGCGGATCCAGTGACGCTGGTCACATTTGCCGGGGCTTGAGCCCGCGGTTGAACAGAAACTCGCTAGGAGCGGATTTCCACCGACGTGGTTACGAGTAAGTAGATCCGTAGACTCGCGGCCGTGGCTGATCGAGAGGGAACCAAACCGATCATCTCGGAGGCGGTGGCCCAGGCTGCCCGGGCCGGCGCCGAGGGCGTCGAGCAGCGACAGGGACGCCGGCGCGGCCGGCCGTCCGATGCGTTCGGCGGAGACATCCGGCGACGCGACGTCTTCCCGCTGCTCGTCCTTCATCTGATCGCCCAGGAGCCGACCTACGGCAACCGGCTGATCGAGTCGATCGAGGAGATCACGCAGGGGACGATCTCGGTCAATCCCAACACGATGTATCCGCTGCTTCGGGAGATGGAGGGTCAGGGACTGGTCGAGGGTCGCTGGGAGCTGCCCGACCGCCGGACCCGGCGCTACTACTCGATCACGCCCGGCGGCCGGCGGGAGTACAAGCGGCTGCGCAGCGAGGTCGAGCCCTTTCTCGACTCGGTGATCCAGTCGGTATCCCTGATCAAGGGCGCGATCTACGGGAACGGCAGGCGGGCCTGACCCTCGACCACAGGGTCAGAGTTCGCGCTCGTAGAAGAGCATCACCGGGCCGTCGGGGCTGCCCTCGCGGTTGGTGAAGCCCGTGCTCTCGTAGAGGCGCCGGGCCGCGACGTCCGTCTCGCTGGTGCCGAGTTCCATGTGGGAGGCACCTTCCGCCCGAGCGTTGTCCATCGCGGCCTCGAGCAGCGTCCTGCCGAGGCCCTGGCCGCGGAGGGAGGGCACGACGTAGAGCTCCTCGAGGTAGGAGCACAGGCCGGACGAGTACACCCACGGCCGGAAGCGAAGCTGCGCAAAGCCATCCGGGCCTTCCCCGACGAGCAGAACGATCATCTCGCGATTCCTGATCAGCTTCGTGTAGCGGTCGCCGAGCGTCTCGACCCCGGGGGTCGGCTCGTCGAATTCGATCTGGAAGTCGTGCAGCAGCCGCGCCACCTGTGCGGCATCGGCCGGTGTGGCGCGGCGCACCTTGGCGTCGTCCGAGCCGGGGGTTTGGCGCGGCGGCATCTCGGCGAGCCTAATACGCTCCCCCGGCCAACCGACCTTCGGAGGAACCTCTAAATGTTCGTCTTCAAGGCCGCCGTGCTGGGCGGCGGCACGATGGGCGGCGAGATCGCCCAGGTAGTCGCCAATGCCGACATCCCGGTGGTCGTCAAGGACGTCGAGCAAAAGTTCGTGGACCACGCCCTCGAGAAGTCGCGCGAGGTGACGAAGTCGCAGCTCGACAGGCTGGTCTCCAAGGAAAAGCTGACTCAGGAGGCCGCCGATGCCCGCCTCGACGAGGTCATGGGGCTGATCACCGGCACCACCACCTACGAGGGATTCGGCGACGTCGACTTCGTGATCGAGGCCGTCCCGGAGCGGATGGAGATCAAGAAGGCGGTCTACCGCGAGCTCGACGAGGTGACCCCCGGGCACGCGATCCTCGCCTCCAACACCTCCTCGCTCTCGATCAGGGAGATGGGGCGCGAGACCCTGCGCCCCGGCAAGGTCGTGGGCTTCCATTTCTTCTTCCCGGCGTCGGTGATGCCGCTGGTCGAGATCATCAGCGGCGAGGACACCTCCCGGGAGACGATGACCGCCGCCTTCAACTTCGCCCAGGCGATTCGCAAGCAGCCGATCACCTGCACGGAGGTCCCCGGCTTCGTCGTCAACCGAATCCTCAACTCCGCCGCCGGCGAGGTCTGGCGCCAGCAGGAAGAGAAGGGCCTCTCGATCAAGAAGATCGACGAGGGCGTCGCGGCCTCGAACGTCTCCCCGATGGGGCCGTTCTTCCTGATCGACATGCTCGGGCTCGACACGGTGCTGCACGTCGCCGAGTACCTCCATGAAAGTTACGGCGAGGGCTTCTACGTCCACAAGGGGATGCAGAAGCTGGTCGCCGACGGCCATCTCGGCGCCAAGTCGGGCGGCGACGGCTTCTACAAGGACGGCGAGCCTCAGATCGAGGGCGACGCCGACCCCGACGCGGAGGAGCTCGCCGACCTCTTTGTGCTCAAGTCGCTGGTCGCGGCCTGCAAGCTGCTGGAGGAGGGTGTCTCGACCGTTCGCGAGATCGACCTGGGGATGATGGCCGGCGCGGGGCTCGATCCGCGCCGCGGCCTCTTCCCGCCCTTCTGGAAGGCGGACCTCGAGGGCCTCGATGTGATGCTGGAGAAGCTCGAGCGCTATACCCAAAGCCACGGCGAGCGCTTTGCGCCGCCGCGGACCGTGAAGCGGCTCGTCGCCCAGGGGCGCCTCGGACTCAAGTCCGGCCAGGGCTTCTACGCCTATCCGCAGGTCGAGGGCGAGGGGACGGTCAAGCTCGAGAAGCGAGGCGACGTCGCGATCGCCTGGCTCGCCAATCCGCCCATGAACGCGATCTCGCCGCAGGTGATCGGCGACCTGAAGAAGGTGTGGGACGAGGTCAAGGCCGACGACGAGGTGAAGGCGATGGTCGTCTACTCCTCGCTGCCGGTCGTCTTCTCGGCCGGCGCAGACATCAAGGCCTTCACCAGCATGGACGAGGCCGGTGGAGCGGAGCTGATCAACACCGGTCACGCCCTGCTTCGCGAGCTCGCGCAGAACCGTGTCTCGACCGTGGCGGCCGTCAACGCGATCGCGTTCGGCGGCGGCTGCGAGCTGGCGATGGCCTGCGATTTCCGCGTCGCGGCCCACTCGGCCGTCTTCGGCCAGCCCGAGATCAATCTCGGGATCATCCCCGGCTTCGGCGGCACCCAGAGGCTGCCGCGACTGGTCGGTCGCTCCAAGGCCCTGGAGATGAACCTGACCGGCGACGCGGTGCTGGCGCCGGAGGCCCGGTTCTTCGGCCTCGCGGACGATCTGGTCGCCGACGAGGAGCTCTTCGACACCGCGCTGGCCTGGGCGAAGAAGCTGGCGGGGCAGGCGCCTCTCGCCGTCGAGCAGGTCAAGAAGGTCTCCAACAAGGCCGATCTGGACGAGGGGATCGAGGCCGAGAAGCAGGGCTTCGCGACCGCCTTCCTCTCCGAGGACGGCAAGGAGGGGATCTCCGCATTCCTCGGGAAGAGGAGCGCAAAGTGGTCCGGAAAGTAGGGCGGCGGCCGCGGGGGGTGCCTTCTCAGACACTGGAACCGTTTTGACGTCTTCGAGGACACCCCCCGCGTCCACCGCCACGTCAGCGAGGGACCTCGCTGAGCTGATTCGGGCCTCGAGCTGCACGGTTGCCCTCACCGGCGCGGGCATCAGCGTGCCGTCGGGCATCCCAGATTTCCGGACGCCGGGGGAGGGGCTTTGGGAGAAGGTTGATCCGATGGAGGTGGCGCACATCGACGCCTTCCGCCGCGACCCGGCGAAGTTCTGGAGCTTCTACCGGCCCCGCCTGCATTCTCTGGCAGACGTGGAGCCGAACGGCGCCCACAGGGCGCTGGCCGAGCTCGAGCGGCGCGGCCTGCTCGAGGCCGTGATCACCCAGAACATCGATCAGCTCCATCACAAGGCGGGCTCCGAGCGAGTCATCGAGGTGCACGGCTCCATCCGGACCTCGAGCTGCCAGAGCTGCGGCGCGGAGTTTCCCCTCGCCGAAATGGACGCGCTGTTCGCTGGGGATGGCGCCGCCCGCTGCTCGTCGTGCGGCGGTCCGGTGAAGCCGGACGTCGTGCTCTTCGGTGAGCTGCTCCCGCCGGACGCGCTGGCCGAGGCTGAATCGCTCGCCGAGCGGGCCGACCTGATGCTCTGCGTCGGCTCCTCGCTCGAGGTCTTCCCCGTCGCCGGCCTGCCATCGATGACATTGAGGAGCGGCGGCGGCCTGGCGGTCATCACCATCGGCCCGACCCCGTTCGACCCCAATGCCGCCGTTCGAATGGACGGCGACGTGGTCGCCGATCTCGAGGCCGTCCTCGCTGCGCTGTAAATAGTCCCGTAGCAGATAGTTTTCTCCGAGACCTACAGTGCTAGGGTTAGCACGATGGCCGTAGCAACCACCAGAGAGGAAGCGGTCGAGCGGACGAGCTCCGTCGACGATTGCCCGGGCTGCCTCTCGGACAACCTCAGCTGGCTGCTGACCCAGGCGCACTTCAACCTGGTCAGCGAGATCTCTGTCGCCTTCGAGCCCCTTGGCGTGTCGAACCGCGGCTACCACGTCCTCGCGACCGCGCTCACCGGCGAGTACACGCAGAAGGAGCTCGCGGAGAGGATCGGCCTCGATAAGACCACGATGGTGGTCACGGTCGACGAGCTGGAGAGAAAGGGCCTCGCCGAGCGTCGGCCGTCGAGCACGGATCGGCGCGCGCGAGTGATCTCGGTGACGAAGGCCGGCGAACGCAAGGTCGGGCAGGGAGAGGAGATCGTCGAGCGGATCCAGGGCGATGTCCTCAAGGCTCTCCCCGCCAAGGAGCGCAAGGTCTTCCTCGAGGCGCTCGGAGCGCTGGTCAAGGACCGGCTCTCGGAGCCCGTCGACTGCTCGCCGCCGCTTCGCCGGCGCGAGCCCAGGCACTAGCACCTGCCTCACGCCCCGACCGCTCCCCGGGCGTTGATCGCCCGAGTCTGTGATCAATCGCACATTAGATCTTCACGAGATGATCTTGTACGAAACTATCTGCTACTGTCGAGTCATGGAAGGCCACACGACCCCAGGGAGTCCGGATGACTGAGATCGCGGCAATCAACGAGAGAGAAGTTCCGACGGAAGCTCAGAGCGACCGCTCCCGCTGGATCGCCCTCGTGGTCCTCTGCGTGGGGATGCTGATGATCGTCCTCGACCAGACGATCGTCAACGTCGCGCTGCCCTCGATCAAGGACGACCTCGGCTTCTCGCAGTCCACCCTGGCCTGGGTCGTAAACGCCTACCTGATCACCTTCGGCGGCCTGCTCCTGCTCGCCGGGCGGCTCGGCGACCTGATCGGCCGCAAGACGATCTTCATGACCGGCCTCGCCCTCTTCACCGCCGCCTCGGCGCTCTGCGGCATCGCTCAGAGCCAGGAGATGCTGGTCGGCGCCCGCTTCCTGCAGGGAATCGGCGGTGCCACCACCTCCGCTGTGATCCTGGGAATGATCGTGACGATGTTCCCGCAGCCGCGGGACCAGGCGAAGGCGATCGGGATCTACAGCTTCGTCGCCGCGGCGGGCGCCTCGCTCGGCCTGCTGCTCGGCGGCGTGCTCACCCAGGCCCTCAACTGGCACTGGATCTTCTTTGTCAACCTGCCGATCGGCGCGGTGACCGCCCTCGCAGCCACGCGGCTGGTCGAGCGCGACGAGGGAATCGGCCTCAAGCAGGGCGCCGATGCCCTCGGAGCTGTCCTGATCACCGCCGCCCTGATGCTCGGCGTGTACACGATCGTGAAGCCGGCGGCCGACGATGGCTGGGGCGCTCCCCTGACGCTCGGTCTCGGCGTCGCCTCGCTGGCGCTGCTGGGTGCTTTCATCGCCCGGGAGGCGACCGCACGGACCCCGCTGGTCCCGCTTCGCATCTTCCGCAACCGCAACGTCTCCGGGGCGAACGCGATCCAGGCGCTCTTCGTCGCCGGCATGTTCGGCATGTTCTTCCTCGGCAGCCTCTACATGGAGCGGGTGCTCGGCTACGACCCGCTCGAGATCGGGCTCGCCTTCCTGCCCGTCGCTCTGGCGATCGGGATCCTCTCGGTCGGCTTCTCCGAGCGGCTGGTCATGCGCTTCGGGGCGAAGCCGACGCTGCTCGTCGGACAGGTGCTGATCGTGGCGGGACTGATCCTGTTCGCGCTCTCACCCGTCCACTCCAGCTACCTCGGCGACCTGCTGGCGCCGATGCTCCTGCTGGGCATCGGGGCGGGACTCTCCTTCCCCTCGCTGATGGGGCTGGCGATGTCGAGCGCGACGCAGGAGGATTCGGGTCTCGCGTCCGGCCTGGTCAACACCTCGCTCCAGGTCGGCGGGGCGCTTGGGCTCGCTGTGCTGGCGACCCTCTCCGCCACCCGGACGGACAGCCTGCTCGCGAGCGGCAGCTCGCAGGACGCGGCCCTGACCGGCGGCTTTCACCTGGCGTTCTGGATCGGCGCCGGGCTGGTTGCCGCGGCGATCGCCGTGACGGCCCTGGTGGTCCGCTCCGCGCCCGCCCTGGCGGAGGCCGAGGCGATCGAGGGCTCCGAGGACAGCCGTGGAGTAGAGGGCGACCCGGCGTTCTGGGAAGCGGCGTAGGTACCTAGGTACCGCCCAGCTTCTCCTCGATCGCCGCGAGCTGCTCCAGCAGCTCCCTCTGCCGGGGCGCGGGGTTCTCCTGGAGCGCCGCTCTCGCGGCCCGAAGGCCGTAGCGGGCCTCATCGCGCCTGCCCTGCTGGGCATCGAGACGGGCCCTCAGCATCAGGGTCTCGGCGGGGTGGACCTCGTCCCTGCCGGCGAGCACGGCCGCCACGCGGGACTGCGGCTCGACGTCGTCGAGCCGGCCGCGGCGCGGTGTGGACAGCTCCCTGGCCTCGGTCCAGCGGCCCTCGGCGAGCTCATCGCCGGAGCCATGCCCGACGCGTATTGCGAGCGCCCGCGTCGCGCCGATCTCCTGCACCAGGGGGTCGCGGGCGCCGGCCCGCAGGGCGCTCAGCGCGCGGTTCACTATCCGCGTGGCGGTCCTGACCTCCTCCGAGCCGAGCTCGCTGCTGCCCGTCGTTCGCTTGAGCCAGGCCGATCCCTCGGCCTCGTCAGCGAGCCTCAGCCCGGTGACGGTCACCTGAGTCACCGGGACCTGCGGGGGCTCGCCCGGCTCGACCGACTTCGAGCGCCTGCGACCGCGGCGCGCCGGCCTCGGCGCCCCCAGCTCCTGGACGATCAGGACCCTCTCCGCATCGCCCTCGCGGACCAGGTAGCGACCCTCCGGCAGCCCGATCTTGCCCGCCAGCTCCAGCTGGACGAAGGTGGCGCGAGTTATCGCGGGCTTGGGCGTGGGCCCGCTTAGTCGTTGTTCTTGCTGTCGCCCTTGGCGGGCAACGCGGCGCCCGATGGCTTCGTCGGGACCTTCGGGTTCGGGATCTGCCCGAGGCGCTGGATCAGACGCTGCCACTGCTCGGGTTTGAGGATCTCGCCGAGCTGCTTGATCGAGCTGCCCGAGGTCGTGAACGTGTAGCCCACGTGGATGTGGTTGTAGTGGTCGGGCAGGATGAAGGTCGGCGGACCGAGATCCATCAGGGAGATGATCTGCGCCGGGCGCATGGCCCCCTGCAGGAGCAGCAGGTCCTTGATCACCGCCTCGGTGATCGTCCCCGGTCCCTGGTGCCCGGTGATCGGGATGCCGTTGACGGCGCCGATGTCCACGGCCGAGCCGTAGGAGTGCGCCGAGACGTTGCCCGAGGCGGTCAGATAGCTGTGGCCGCACTTCAGCGAGGTGATCGTCAGGCGGTAGCCCTTGGCGACCAGGTACTCCATCAGCGCGAGGACGCGGCGGTCGATCTGGCCGGTCTGGATGTCGTTGCGGCCGCAGGAGTAGATGGAGAGGGCCGGGTCGTTGAGGACCCGCTGCTGGAGGGCCGCCTTCGACATCAAGAGGACCTGGCCGACGCTCGGGTCGTCGGTGAGGGGGTTCTTGTCGGCCGCGCGGTAGATCGCGGTCGTCTCGAGCAGCTTCCAGCCATCGAGGATCGGCTTCGGGTCGATGGTGGGCGCCCCCTGGCCCGCCGGCCGAATCGCGAAGTTGAGGTGCGGCGGCTGGGCGTCGGGCTGTCCGACCCGGCCGAGCACCGAGCCGCCCGTGACCTTGCTGCCCTGTCGGAGAAGGCCGACTTGAAGGTCTCGTAGCCCGGCACGCTGCGGCCGAGCAGCTGGTCGAGCTGGCCCGTGACGCTGGAGTTGTCGGTGTTGCCGGCCCGCTGCGGCAGGGCGAAGAGGCGACTGCGGCTGTCCTCGCTGTTGGCCGGCGCGGCCTTGGAGGAGGCCTTGGCGGGTGTCGCGACCTTGGTCTTGGCCGAGTGGCCGGCGGTGGAGTTGTCGCCGGCGGTCGCCGGGGTGCTCGGCGCCGCGTCCTTGTTTGGCGTCTCCAGCTTGAAGTCCTTGGCGGAGAGGTTCTCCTGGCGCGGCACCGGGTGCGTCTTGGCGATCGAGCCAAGCTGCGAGTAGGTGTACTGGTTGCCGTAGGCGTCCTGGAGGACGATGTACTTGCCGAGCCGGGCGTTCTCGCCCATCTTCTTGATCACACCGTCGTTGACCGCGACGACCGGAGCCTTAAGGCTCGAGTAGATGTTGATGCTTCGGCGGGTTGCGTCCGAGTTGACCACGTCGGCGGCGTTGCCGGCGCTCTTGCGCGCGGTCTGTGAATCATGCAGGGCTGCGGCGTCGTTGATGTCGTCGGCGTAGCGGGCATCGGCGGCGACCGGGAAGTGGGCGCCCTCGGTGAGCCCGGTGAGCGAGCCGACCAGCGCGTCGGGAAGCTTGCCGTACTGGTTGGCGGTGAACAGCACCTCGTCCACGTACCAGTCGGCGTGGTTGTAGGCGAAGATCGCCTGGCGGATGTCCTGGTCGCCGCCCGCCGCGCGCAGATAACGGGCCGCGGCGCAAATGGCATCGACCGGGTTGTAGGGGTCCTTGCGTCCGTCGTCGTTGGCGTCGACGCCGTAGGCCGTCCAGGTCGAGGGGATGAACTGCATCCAGCCCTGGGCACCGGCTGAGGAGACGTTGAGGTTGGTGCCGAAGGCGGTCTCGATCTTGTTGATCGAGGCGAGCACCTGCCAGGGGATTCCGTACTCGGTGCCGCACGATTGATAGATCGGGAGGAGGAAGGGCGGGATCTCGAAGGAGTCGATGACGAAGTTGGGGACACCGATCGGAGCCGGCCCGAACTGCGCGACCGTCAGGCCTGGGTTCGAGTCAGAGGGCGAGCCGTCCGGGTTGCGGAGGGAGGGCTGCTCGATCTTCTTCTTCTCGCCCTGAGCGACCTGCTTGGCGCCCTGACCCTTCTTCGCCTGCTTGCCGAAGAGGCCGCCCTTCGCTCCAGTGCCCGTGGTCTTCTTGCCGGCCTTGCCGCCGCCCGTGCTGCCACCGGCGGTGCTGCCGCTGCCGGTGCTCGGCTGGGTCGTGGTCGTGATCCCGCCGCTCGATCCGCTGGACCCCGAGCCGCCCGAGCTGCCGCTTCCACTCGAGCCGCCGGTCGAGGTCGGCGCGTTGTACTCGGAGGTGTCGAGCAGGCCGCTGCATCCCGGGTCGTTCATGTCGGCCAGGCCGTCCCCGTCGTTGTCGGAGAGGTCCGAGCACTCGGGAAGGGCGCCGGTCGACGGAACGTTGACCTGCACCTGGCCGACGCTCACCGTCCCCGAGATAGCCGTTCCCGCGGCGATAATCGCCAGAACCGCGCCGAGGGCGATGGTTACGAGAAGCTTTCTGGTCATTTGGCTAGCCGATCCTGCCCATGATCCCTATGGGTCTGCCGGTCGCGACCTCCCCGCACCCGCAGGGATCGGACGCTACTGACTCGCACTTCGCTTTGCAACGGGGAACCGTCGCTGCGAACGTTGGAATACATACCTGACTGAAGCGGTGACAATGTGCGCGCTGCATGCGTAACCAACAACCCGGCCGAGTCTCATCGGTCGCGGTACCGTGCGTGTGAACGATATGGACGAGGTCGGCGGCGAAGGCGACGAGGGAATCCGAGACCGAGTCTCGGATCGGGGCGAGGGCGCGCTGGGCGACCTAGCCCAGTACCTGGTCGATAACCCCTGGCTGAATCAGGCGCTCCACGTGGCGTTCGGTGCCCGGGAGCGCGCCTCGCAGGCGGGCGCCACTGCGATCCGGAGCCTGAACCTGCCGACGGGCCAGGACGTCGACCGCCTCGCACGCCGGCTGCGCGCGATGTCCGAGCGACTCGAGGCGGTCGAGGACACCCTCGATGAGCTCACCCGGGAGCTTGCGGCCCTGCGCCGGGAGCGGGAGTCGTCCAAGCCCGGAGCCTCGAGTCAGGGTTGAGCCTGGGCCGCCAGGGCGGCGGCCGCGAGCGATCCCATCCGCTCGGCGGCGTCGGAGAGGTCGTCGTCCTCGATCCGGCTGCGCCTGCCGTCCTCGAAGACGTCCGAGACCGCCAGAACGCATGCGGTCGCGACGCCCAGCCGCCGGCCCAGCGCGAACACGGTGGCGGCCTCCATGTCGACGGCGACGGCCCCGCGCCTGCGCCAGGCGTCCGCGCGTGCCCGCGGGGGGCCTTCATCGTCCTGGCCGACGTCGTAGAAGAGATCGGTCGTCACGATCCGCGACGGCGAGGTCCCCGCGGGGAGCGAAGCCAGCGTGGCGGTGAGATCGGGGTCGGGCTCAGCCGTCTCCCCGGCCCCCAGCGCCCTGCTGGCCCCATCTTCCGCCAACGAGTCGCCCGCCACCACAAGCTCCCCGTGGGTGAGTCCGGGATCGAGTGCCCCGCAGGTGCCGACCCGGACCGCCCTCCGCACCCCGAGCTCCGCGAGCTCCTGGAGGACGATCGCGGCGCTCGGGCCTCCCATGCCGGTTGCCTGGATGCTGAGCGGCTGCCCGTCCGGCGTCTCACCCGTATATCCCCAGAGGCCCCGGGCGTGATTGCTCATCCGCGGCTCGGTGAGCAACAGCTGGGCGAGCGCGAGCGCTCGGCCCGGATCGCCCGGCAGGAGCGCATCCGCGGCGTAATCGGTGCTCGGCCTGAGGTGGTGCGGCACGGGGCGAGCATATGCCCGGGCCGCGGGTCGGCGGCCCGGGGCGACCGGGCCGTCGAGCTGCTCGACGAGGTCGCCAAGCGCGGGCGCGACGTACGCGAGCAACTCGGCAAGATCGAATCGTCGGTGAGGGGCAAGCGGAACAGTTGACCTCAGGTTGAGGGTCAGATATGGCCGACGAGGAGCTGACAAAGAAGGTGCTCAAGGACATCCTCGACACGGTCTTGCGCGAGATCGACAGCGACCCGGACGACGGGCCGCGACTGCGGGCGGCGGCGGCCCCCCTGCGGATCGAGTTTCCGGACCTGAAGCTGGTCGTCAACGTCTCCCGCGACGACGGCGGCAGGCATTGCCTCCGGTGGGACTTCTCGGCACGATCCCGCACGCACCCCAAGCTCCGCCTGAGCATGGAATCGAGGGTCGCCAACCGCTTCTTCCAGGGAAGGGAGAACCCCGCGATCGCGATCGCGCGGGGACGGATGCGCACCAACGTCGAGGACGCCGCCGCAGCCCTCCGCTTCTTCCCGGCCGCCAAGCCACTCTTCTCCCGCTATCGCGCGCTTGTCTCGGAGAAGTACCCGCACCTCGCCGTTGACTAGGCGGACGGCGTCAACTGTGCGCCTGTCCAGCGGCATTGACTTGCCTCGGCAGGGGCGTAGTCTCACCTCGAATCGAACAACTTGGGCCGGAAGCGGACCCACCGTCCGCTGGTCCCCCGGCGACAGGGACCGGCGGCAGGGCTCCGTGAGGCGTCTAGGCGCCGCTGGCCGACGAGGCGGGCCGACAGCCCGCAGGCGACGGGGTCCTGCGACCCCGTCGCTCGTTCAGGGGACCGCCACCCGCTTGCCCAACCGGGGATGCGCATGACCCCCGCCGACGCGAACGATCGAGGCGACGACATCTCGCTGGCCGAGGCGAGCCGGATCGCCGGGGTCTCCGCATCGACGCTGAAGAGGTGGGCCGAGGATGGCCTCGTCCCGATTCAGGACGGCCGCTGGTCGCGGGCCTCGGCGGCGCAGGCGCGGGTGATCGCGAGGATGAGGGAGCGCGGCTATTCGGTCGACGCGATCCGGGAGGCCGCCAGCGGCGGCCGGCTCGCGTTCGGCTACGCCGAGGACCTGTTCCAGGTCCCGGAGGGCCACTACACCCGGGAGCAGGCGGCGGATCTGACCGGGCTCGAACCGGAGCTGATCGACCGGCTGATGACCCTGCTGGGCACCCCGATGGGCGCGGAGGGGATGCTCAACGAGGAGGACCTGAGGGCCATGCGGCATTGCGCCAACGTGCTCTCATCGGGATTCCCGCTGGTGGCGTTCCTGCAGCTGGTTCGTGTCTATGCCCAGTCGATCCGCAAGGTCGCCGACGCCGAGGTGCGCCTCTTCCATCTCTACATCCACGAGCCGCTGATGCAGGAGGAGGTGCCGCCGCTGGAGATCGCGGAGGAGATGGGCGAGCTGGCCGCCGACCTGCTCCCGGTCACCGGCCCGCTGATGGAGTACATGCACAACCGCTATCTGCGCTTCTACATCGAGCAGGACGTCGTCGGGCATATGGAGGCCGACATCGGCGGCGCCGGACGAGGTCTGGCGCGCGTCTCGATGACCTTCTGCTTCGTCGACCTCACCGGCTTCACCCGCTACACCGAGGAGGAGGGGGACGAGGAGGCCCTCGACATGATCGAGCGCTTCGTCGACACGGTGGAGGCGACGCTCCCCGCGGAGGCGACGATCGTGAAGACGATCGGCGACGAGGTGATGGTCGTATCGCCCGAGCCGGCGACCCTGACCGAGTGGGCCGTCGGTTTCCTGGCCCTCTTCCAGGAGCGCCCCCAGCCGCGGGTCGGCATCCACCACGGGGCGGCGGTGTTCAGGGATGGCGATTACTTCGGTGGAGACGTCAACCTCGCCCACCGGGTCGTCTCGAGGGCGCTCGGCGGCGAGGTCCTGGTCACGCAGGCGCTGGTGGAGTCGACCGACCGGTCGGACTTCCTGCGCTTCGACCCGATCGGCGAAGTGGTCCTCAAGGGGTTCCCCGAGGCGATCTCCCTCTATATAGCCCGGCCGGCGATGGAGTAGTGGGGGTTCCGCTAGTTGTGACTGCGGTGCTTCTTGCGTAGGCGACGAGCCTTGTGCGCCTTGGGCTTGCGCTTGCTGCTCTTGCCGGATGCGCGGGAGCGGTCGCCGTACTCGCTGGAGACGGTGACGCCGGTCGCGTCCCCTCTGCTCTCGGGGGTGCCGACTACCGCCGCGATCCCGATCTCGTTGAAGCTCGACCGCAGGAGGTTCTCGCGGTGGGGCGGGCTGTTCATCCAGGAGGTCACCAGTGACTGGGGGGTGCTGAGGGGGCCGGTTCCCCAGACGAGGTTTTCGCCGACCACCCAGGAGCGGACGCCGCGCATGTAGCCGGTCGACGCGATCCGGTCCTCGAAGGTGACGCCGGCGGGGGAGGTGTGCTCGAAGTAGCCCTGGTTGATCATCTCGTTGGAGTGGCTGAGCGCGGCCTGGCGGAGGTCGGAGTTGGGCGACACACGCTGCAATCCGCGGGAGGTGCGCTGGTCGTTGATCAGGCAGCCGATCGAGCTCTCCATCTGCGCCTGGCTGAGCCCGGTCACCTGGGTGGTGGTGGGGCCGCAATCGCTGGCGGACGCCGATGAGGAGGCAACGAGCGTCCAGGCCGCCACGACGGCGATGACACTGAGGATCTTTCTTCCGCTCGACACATGTTCTGCATCGTGTGCTCAGTGCGCCGCTGCACGGAGGGCCCGAATAATCGTCCGAGTGTCCTTTAGCCCCACCCCTGCGCCTGGACCTCTGGTCGTTGTGAATATTCCGTAGAAATAGCCGGGGAACTACGCAGCACGCGTGGTGCTGTCGCCTGGGCCCGGCCGTTCCTAGAATCGGCGCATGACCGCCGCAAGAGCGCTTTCACTGCTGGCCCGCACCGTCAGGGAGAGCGGACTGGTCCCAGGCGGGTCGCAGGGCGTCGTGCTCGTCTCGGGTGGCGCCGACTCGGCGGCGACCGCGGCCGGCCTGGTCGAGGCGCTTGATGCGGGTGCGGTGCTCGCCCTCCATCTCAACTACGGCCTGCGCGAGGACTCGGATCGAGACGAGGAGACCTGCCGGGAGCTCTGCGCCAGGCTCGGCGTCGAGCTCGAGGTTGAGCGCCCGGAGCTGGGCGGGGGCAACGTCCAGGCGGAGGCGCGGGACGCCCGCTATGCGGCGGCCGAGCGGCTACGGATGGCTCGCGGCCTCGACTGGATCGCCACCGGTCACTCGCGAACCGACCTGGCGGAGACGGTGCTCTACCGCCTCGCCACGTCCCCCGGTCGCCGAGCGCTGCTGGGGCTGCGGGCGCGGAGGGGAGCGGTCGTGCGGCCGATCCTCGCGCTGGACCGTGAGGAGGTGCGGCAACTCGCCATCGAAGCGGAGCTTCCCTTCCGCGATGACCCGACCAACGCCGAGCCGATGTACGCGCGCAACCGGATCCGCAACGAGGTGCTCCCCGTGCTGCACGAGATCGGTCCGGAGGCGGAGGCGACCATCGCGGAGACCCAGGCAGAGCTCGCGGAGGAGGGCGCGTTGCTGGAGCGGCTCGCCGATGAGGCGCTCGCGGAGTCGGGCGCCGCCGTCGCGGGAGCGATCGGCCGGGACGCCCTCGGGGCGATGGACCCGGTGATCCGCAGGCTGGTGCTGCGCGGGCTCGCCGAGCGGGCGGCGGGCGGCCCGGTCTCGCTCGGCAGGGAGCGGGCGGCGGAGATCTGGCGGCTGGTCAACGAGCCCGAGGGCGG
>WNGA01007236.1_pt1 | contig 15523 bp, 6 predicted proteins | sample 5400061 | NCBI WGS metagenome assembly WNGA01 (sample SAMN13153366, study PRJNA577476) | soil metagenome | isolation source: 100 cm soil or saprolite under grassland replicate 2 | place: USA:California | collected 2016-06-15
CGGCCGCCCGCTATTCGGCCGGCCGCGACGTGCAGCTCCGCGCCCGCCAGGTGGTCCGCGCCGCCAACGACGAGCTGTCGGGGTTTGTCCGCCATGGGCGCCAGTTCGCCCGCCCGCTACAGCGGGCGCTGCGCGACACCATGTGGGAGAGCTGCGGGGTGGTCCGCGACGACGCAGGGCTGCAGCGCGGCCTGGCCCGGGTGGCCGAGCTGCGCGAACTGGCGCGCGAGGTGGACGTGCGCCCCACCTCGGAGGGCTACGCCGACCTGGCCCACGCCCTGGACCTTCGCGCGTCGCTGGTGGCCGCCGAGGCGACCCTACTGGGGGCGGCGGCCCGCCGCGAGAGCCGCGGCGCCCACCAGCGCCGCGACTTCCCGGCGCTGTCAGCTGACCTGTTGGTGAACTTCCAGTCGCGCCTGGACGCCGACGGCCGCTTGACGGTCGACGCCCAGCCTGTCCCATCGGTACCGCCGCAGCTCAAGGCGTGGGTCGACGCCAGCGAAGAGCCGAGCGTGGCCGGGCGGCTGCTCGAGTAAGCCCAGGCCCATCTCCCAACAAGGGCTCAGGGCCGACCTGTCGTGTTCTGAAGACGCCGCACCTGGCCATGGATCACATCGAGGAATCCTGACCGGCGACCGGGCGCCGCCGAACCGACCCGGATGCTCGCCATCGTGCTGCTCACCGATATCGTGCGCCCCACCGAGCAAGCCGGGCAGCTGGACGACCCGCGCTAGCGCAAGCTGACCGTCCGGCTGGCTCGCGGCAGTTTGAAGTTTGAGGCCCCTGAATAGCCGGTCGCGCAGGCCAGCAGCACCGACGCGTGCCGAGGCGTTGACGATCGCAGGCCAGCAGCGGGATGCCAAGACGGGGATCCGCGCCCCTCCTGCCAGGCGACCGATCGACGCTCGCAGCCGCCGCAGTAAACACCCCAGTTGTTGCGGCGGCGGCCACGCCGAGCAGGACTATCGCGCCATCGCGATAGCCTCGACCCGGCTCGATTTGTTGCGATGGAGGTCCCGATGGCCGGTCCCACGATCGCCGAGGCGGTCGCCGCGTACCTGGACGGCGCCGAACTGGCCCGCTCCACCCGGCGCACCTACAGCTTGTCGCTTCGCCGCATGGCCCGCGAGCTCGGCCCCGAGCGCCCGCTGGGCGAGGTGCGCGACGCCGAGGCGGTCGCCTGGTTCCAGACCGCGCACAGCGCGAGCATGCCGGCGAGCTGGAACCGGGAACGGCTCACCGTGCGCTCGGCGGCCAGGTGGTGGCGCGAGCAGGGCTGGACCGCGCCGAGCTTCCAGGCGCTACGCCACCGCCGCTTCATGGCTATACAGCTCGACGCGATCGCCGCAGCGGTGCACGTCTGTGAGCGGATGGGGCACGGCAGCCTCGCAGTGACCGGGATCGTAAGTGCACCAGGGTCAGCGAGGTGGACCTGGCAGCGGCGCGTCACATGAGCGACTGCTCGACCCAGGCCCTGTGCATCAGATTTTCGATCTGGTGTGTACGCGATCGGTGGAGGGTCGAGCCCTGAGCCGGGCAGACCGCAGGGCCCTGACCGGGGTGGCCGCGAGCCGTGGCACCGTCCCTGGCACCCTACCGGCATTGCCGCCATTGCGATGCCTATTTCGGGTCCCAGTATTGCCGATCTGTGTACCGGCTCTGACCTGCGGTTCCACCGGGATTGCCGCGATTCTCGGGCGATATTGTAACTACGGATCTGGCGGTTGGGGGTTCGAATCCCTCGCGGCGCGCTCATTTCAGCAGGTCAGAGGCGCTATTGGCGCTGGTCGTGCTTACTCTGCTCGGACTGCCGGTCATTCCTTATGTTCTTGTGGTTCGCCAATGAAGCGTGGCTGGCTGCTGATTGGCAGAGGAAGCATAGACGCGCTGGCTGGATCGGCAGGACGCGACGGGCTACCGAACGCCAGCCCAAGTCTGGTGCGGTTTGCGTGGGTGCAGAGGGTCACGATCGGCCTGGGCTGTCGCGCACTGTGTCGTGGTCAGGCCAGTCGCTCGGGCTGACGCGCGAGACGCGCGGATGGGGTGTTACCGACAGTAGGTTCAGTTGTAGTCTTGCGCCCGCTACTCGGTAACTCAAGGCCGTCCAGGCATCCTCGTTCACAGGACTTCACCGTGATGCGTCGTCATGAGTGGGAGTTCCAGGTGCCGCTCCCGCCGGCGGGACGTGGAGCGCTGGAGCGCGGCCGCCCTTCGAGTCTGGTTCCCGCTCCATGACGGATGGCAGGGACCTTGTCAGGGTGCGCGCATCGACGCCTGTGGTGGTGTGGGCACCGCGCGAGTTGCGGCGTCTTGTTGCGGGCCGTGGCGAGCTGCTCGCCTATGTGGTCATGGGTCTTGCCATGGTGGCGTCGGTGTTGGCTGCCGACTGGGGCTGGTTCACGCCTGACACGCGGCCAGAGCTGTACCAGTCGCCCGGGCGAGCGCTGCGCATTGCGCTGTCGGTCTGGCGGCCCGACCCCAGCCTTGGACAGCCCAATCTCGACACAGGCAGCGCGCCGATGGCCTTGGTGCTGCTCGGTGTCCGTGCACTGGGGGCGAGTCCGTGGCTGGCGGAGCGGCTGTGGCGGGCGTTGCTGCTGATGGTGGCTGGCGGGGGCGCGGTGCTGCTGTACCAGTGGGTCGCGGTGCGGGACGAGGTGGCGAGTCGGCGGCATGCGGTGGGGCGGGTTGCCGCGGGGTTGGTGTACGCGGCGAATCCATATGTGGTGGTGGCTGGCGCCACTACGCCGGTTGTGCTGCCGTACGCACTGCTGCCGTGGATGTTGCTCGCGTTGGGTCGGGCGGCGCGCGAGCCGCGCTCCTGGCTGTGGCCGGCCACGTTCGCGCTCGGGTTCTTCGCGGCCGGCGGTGCCAACGCCGGTGTGGTCTCGCTGTTCATGCTGCTGGCGGTTCCCTGCTACCTGGCGTGGGAGCGGCTGGTCCGGCGCGTGAAAGCGCGCGACCTGCTGACTGCGGCTGGCCGCTGCGTGGGCCTGGCGCTGTTGGTCTCGCTGTATTGGATCGTGCCAGTGCTTGCTGCCAGCGGCACCGGTCAGGCGATCGCGTTCCACACAGAGCGGCCCCAGGATGTGGCCAGTGCATCGTCGTATGCTGAGACCCTGCGCCTGCTCGGACTGTGGACCCTGTACGGCAGGCAGGGCGATCGGCTGTTCCTGCCGAGCTTCGCCGCCTTCGTGACCAGCCCGCTGGTGGTGCTCGGGTCGTTCCTGTTCCCGATCGCTGCGGCCGTCGGTGCGTTCGCCTCTCGCGCCAGGGCACGGGCGCTGGCTGTGATCCTGCTCGCCGTGGCGCTTCCCATCATGGTCGGGCTGTTTCCCGCGGGTCGGTCGTCGCCGTTCGGGCGGCTGCTCGAGCAGGCATTTCAGCGGGTGCCGGGTGCGATCGCCTTCCGGACCACCAACAAGGTCGGTGCCTTGGCCGCGCTTGGGATCTCCTTGCTGGTCGCCTTGGGAGTGGCCGAAGCTGCCGCGTGGCTGGCTGGCCGAGGGGTCCGCCGGGCCTGGCGGGGGCTGGCCGCCGTGGTCGCTGTGCTTGCTCTGGTGGCTGGGACCCTACCAGCTTGGATCGGTGGGACGGCGCTGCTGGCCTTCAAGATCCCGGCGTACTGGCAGCAGGCGGCCGCTGACCTCAACGCGGGCAGGATGTCGTCGCGGGTGCTGTTTGTGCCCGGCGAGGTGCAGGCCGACTACCGGTGGGGCTGGCATGGCCCTGACGATGTCGGCGCATCACTGCTGTCTCGCCCCTGGGCGATCCGGTTCACCGTGCCCAACGGCTCTGATTTGCAGGCCAACTTCCTGGCAGCCCTTGACGTGCCGCTGGCCACCGGTTTGGCATCCGGTGACATGCTTTCGACCATGGCCCGCTACCTGGGCGCAAGTGAGGTGCTGGTCCGCAACGACGTAGCCTGGGAGCGCAACGGCGGGCCTAGGCCGGAGACGGTCGCCCGCACGCTCGCCGGGGACCCGGGCCTCAGACTGGCGGCGAGCTATGGTGGCCGCGGCGAGAACACCGTGGCGCCTGGCATCGGCGGGGCCGATCTGCAGCCGCTGCAACGCTATCTGGTTGTCGACCCCCAGCCGGTCGTGCACGCCGAGCCCACGACCGGCAGCCTGTTCGTCGATGGCGATAGCTTCGCGTTGCTCCCGCTGCACCAATCCGGCCTGCTCCGGGGACAGCCTGCGTTCCAGCTGCTTGGATCGACCACTCCTGAGCAGCTCGCGCTCGCCGTGGACGACGGTGCCCGAATTGTGCTCACCGATACCAACCGCCGCCGCGTCTGGGAAGTGCACCGCACCGACCAGAGCTGGACCGAGACGCTGCCCGCCGACGCTCCACTCGACCCGGCGACGACCCCGTCGCTGTCGCTGTTCGACGACCCCGCAGCCCAGACCGTGACCACCCTGGCGGGAGCTCGGTCGATCAGCGCGACCAACTACGGCACAGTGTTCGGGCTCTCACCGTACGGCAAGCCGGAGTTCGCCTTCGACGGCGACCCGCGTACGGCGTGGATGACCGGCGGCTTCGGCACCGCCGTCGGTCAGTCGGTCAACCTGCAGCTCGACCGGCGCGTGGAGGTCTCCCATGTGGTCCTGCGGCCGCTGTTGGGGGGTCCTCTGCAGATCGCCAAGGTGCGGATTCGGGTTGATGGGGGCTCGCTGGAGGTGCCGGTGCCACCGGAGCCGGTCGTGGACGTCCCCATTCCCAAGAGCCTCACCGGCTCGTTGCAGGTCACGATCACCGCCACCCGTGGCGACCCTGGCCTCAACCCGGTGGGGTTCTGGGAGATCGGCCTTCCGGGCGTGAAGGTCACCCAGGTCGCGCGCCTTCCGCAGCGCTTCCGCCAGCTCGTTGACGGCCTCGACGCCGCAGCGCGCGACCGGTTGGCCGCCACCCCGCTGGACGTGGTCCTTGCCAGGCAGGCCGGTGACCCGTCGCGGGCGGACGACGACGAGGAGCGGGCCCTTGAGCGCAGCTTCTGGCTGCCGGGCAAGCGCTCGTTCCAGGCCGGCGGTCTGGCGGCAGCCGGGGCCGACCTGCCCGAGTCAGCCGTCGACCAGCTCGTCGGGCAAGCCGCGGGGATCGTGGCTCGCTCGTCGTCGCGGGCGTTCGACCTGCTTTCACTGCGCGCTTCAGCGGCCATCGACGGCGAGGCCGATACGGCGTGGGTTCCTGGCCGCGGCGTGGGCGACTGGATCGAGCTGGCGTTTCCACCGGAGCGGATCGACCATGTCACCGTGACCCAGGAGGTCCCCAAGGGACTCAAGGGAGTGGACATCGCCACCGCGGCGACGCTCTCCGTGGACGGCGGTCGGCCGATCACCGCCCACCTCAGGCAGGGCACCGTCAGGATCGCCCTGCCCCGTCCGATCGATGCGCGCAAGCTGCGGCTCACCCTCGCCAAGACTACGGGCTTGGGCACGCAGGTCCGCATCAGCGAGATCGGCGTCGGCGATGTCCATGTCAAGCCGGTCGCGGGCGGGACTCCGTTGCGGGGCTGCGTCGAGCTCGCGCGGGTGGACGGGCAGCCCCTGCTCGCCACGCTCCGGGGCACCCTCCAGCAGATCGAGCAGGGTGCCTCGATACCATTTGCGCCATGCCGTGGCCAGCGGCTCCGCCTGGACCGGGGCGAGCACCGGCTCTCCTCCTCGGCGGGCTGGCTGGTCGACCTCCTCCACCTGGCCGACGGTGGCGCCGCCCGTAGCAGTTCTGCCACGCAGCCATCGGCGCCGCCGCGCTTGACGATCACCTCATCCACTGCGGCCCGGCTCACGCTGCAGAGCGAGCCGTCCCCGGCCGGCGCCTGGTACCTGGTGCTCGGCCAGGGCTTCGACCCACGGTGGCGGGCCACCATGGATGGCCGGCCGCTCGGCCCGCCGATTGCGGTGGACGGCTGGTCGGCCGGCTGGCGGATCAGTGATCCGCGGGCGCACTCCATCGCTGTGGAGTTCGCTCCTCAGCGGCCCGCGACCCTCTCGCTGGCCGCATCGCTTGCCGGCCTGTTCTTGGTCGCCGGGCTGTTGGTCGGCGCGCTCTGGCAGCGCCGTCGTCAGGTGCGGCGTGCTGAGGAGACAGGATCCGAGGCCGGGAGGGCCGCGCAGTGGTGAGCGGCGCGCCGGTCGCGCTTCCCTCTGGGGAGCAGTTGCGCGCGAGCGCCGCCAGCAGCGGCGAGCTCAACGGCCGCACCCTGCTGGCCGCTGTCCTCGTCGCTTCGACACAACCGGCAGCGGTGCTTGACGTTGGCTGCAAGAGCGGGTGGCTGCTGTCCCATCTGGCCAGGCAGACCGGTGCTCCCACCCTGCTTGGCGTGGACCGTGACAGGACGCACCTTCCGGGGCCGGACGGGCGCCTGCGGGCGGTCGTGGGGGATGCCAGGCGACTTCCCGTGGCGGCGGGACGGTTCGACGCGGTCACGATGTTCGATGTGATCGAGCACCTGCCAAGGGGCACTGAGCCCGAAGCCCTGGCCGAGGCCGCAACCGCGTTGTGCCCTGGTGGCCTGCTGTTTGTTTCCACGCCGGCCGACTGGTTGCCAGGGACGGTCCTCGACCCGGCACGATGGCTCATCGGGCACCGGCACTACCCGCGAGCCCGGATCCTGGACCTGGTGCGTACGGCCTGCCTCGAGCCGATCGTGGCCGAGACGCGCGGCAATTGGAGCGACGTGGTTGGCCTGCCACTGCTGTACGCGAGCACGCGGCTGGGGCTGCCGATGCCCGCCAGGTCGTGGTTTCGCCGCTGGGCGAACCGCGAGTACGGCCGGCCCGGCCGCTATACCCATTTCGTGGTGGCCAGGAAGCCGTGACCTGCCGCGACGCACGGCGGCGCTGACGAATGCCCGTGTAGCCAGTTGATGGCTGTTAACAGACTCCTGGGGCTGAGGTTTCCCACAAGGACCGTTACGCGCCAGCGTGTCCGTCTCTCGCCAGTATGTCGTATTACTGCGTAGCTGGTAGACGTATCGCCTATACGCGCGCATGGTGATTCTGAACGTATTGCATAGAGTCGGGCATTTGCTTGATTCTGTGTGTCTTAGCCGCGATATCGGACTGGCGGCCCATGTGTGGGTCATCAGAGCTGCGGGAGGTCGCTATGCCTGGTTCCCCGGGTCGCCGTTCACGGCGCTGGTCGCCCCGATCTTGGCGGCGGGCGGCAACGCTGCTGGCTAGCGGGCTCGCGCTTGCAATGATGGCCTCGACGATACCCGCGCAGCCGGCCCTGGCAGCGGTCGCGGCGGCACGAGCGTCCGTGCTGGCCGCCGCGCCGGGAGGCCCGCCGGTCAGGCAGCGCCCAGACGCGGTGTCGGCGAAGTTGGCGGCACGGCAACAGGGGACCCGGGTCGAGGATGTGTCGGCGCGCACCCAGACCACGGCGGTGTTCGCCAACCCCAACGGCACCTGGACGCTGGAGGCAGCGGCGGCCCCGGTGCACTACCGGGCCACGGATACCAGCTGGCAGCCGATCGATTCGCACCTTGAGGCAATCGACGAGCAGGGGTATCGGTGGAAGAACGCGGCCAACGCCTTCAGTGTCCGATTCCGCCCCTCACTCACCGCAGCGGACTTCCTGGCGTTCGGGGTGGCGGGCAAGCAGCTCGCCCTGACCGCGGTGGGCGCGGCCGGCGGCCCCGCGCAGGTGGCCGACGCGTCGATCACCTATCCGGTGGCCTGGCCAAGCGCGGACCTCGTCTACAGCGTGACCGGCAGCGGGGTGAAGGAGATCATCCGCCTGGCCGATGCCAGCGCCCCGGCCAGCTACCAGTTCCGCCTGCGGCTACCAGCGGGGGCCAGCGCGCAGCGGCGCCCGGACGGCTCGTATGCACTGTCGTGGCGCGGTAAGCAGGTCCTGGTGTTGGCGGCGCCCACGGTCACCGAGGCGGCCGACCCTGGCCGAGTGGCCCCGGCGGACCCGGCGGCTAAGCCCTCGCTGGTGGCCGAGCAGCAGGGCAGTGAGCTGCTGCTGCGGCTCAGCCTCGACCCCGAGTGGCTGGCGACGCCCACACGGCGGTTTCCGGTGGAGCTGGACCCGACCATCACGATCCAACCCGACGTCGAGGACGCCAGCTTCACCCCGGTCAGCGGGTCGGCGGCCGTCACCGACCAGCGGGTGTTCATGGGCGCGACCAGCAGCAGCATCTACCGGGCGGCGCTGCGGTTCGACCTGAGCTCGGTGACGGCAACGCACATCACCAACGCCAATCTCAACCTGTACTTCGAAGACCTGTGCCTGATCGGTCAGGCAGGCTACTGCGGCGGCGTCAACCACGTATTGAATGCCCATCGGATCACCAGCGCGTGGACCACCGCCACCACCGGAGGCCAGCTGACCTCCGATTCGGCGGTGGCGGGCAGCTACACCTGGCAGACCAGCGTGTCCGGCACCCGCTGGATGACCTGGCCGATCACCGCGCTGGTCCAGGCCTGGGCCGCCGGCACCCAGCCCAACTACGGGCTGGTGATCAAACGCAACCCCGAGGTGCTCAACATCAGCGGGCCGGTCGCGCCCGGCCGGCGCTTCACCGGCGACCCGACGCTCATGCCCAAGCTGCAGATCACCTACAACTCCTACCCGAGCACGCCGACCAGCCTTGGCACTTCGGAGTGCTTCGGCGTGGGCTGCTCGGGCACGCGGGTGACCGGGACGACCACGCCGACCCTGACCGCGTCGGCGACCGATCCCGACGCCGGCACGGTGCTGCGCGACGACTTCGAGCTGTGGGCAGGCAACGCAGACGTCCCGAGCGGGTCGCCACTGGCAACCACGTCGCTGCCGAACCTGTCGTCGGGCCAAGTGGGATCGTGGACAGTCCCCGCGGGCATCCTCGCCCATGGCGGCGCCTACGAGTACCGCGTGCGCGCCTGGGACGGCACCGACTACGGGCCGTGGAGCCCGTGGCTGAAATTCACCGTCGATCTGGACGCCCCCACGGTGAGCAACGTGACCTCGGCGGCGTTCGCCCGCGACGGCTGGAGCCCAACGACCACCTCGGGCACGTTTGCGTTCACCTCGCCCAGCAGCGACGTGGCCGGGTGGCGTTACTGGTTCGACGACAACGCCCCCACCGATGTCGCCGCCGGGGCCACCTACACGACCCCGTCGCTGTCGCCCGGGGCGGGCTGGCATGTCCTGCATGTGCAGGCGCTGGACAAGGGCTTCAACCGCTCTGGGGAGTTCCTGTACGCGTTCGGCAACGGGGTGGCGGTCACCGTCCCGGCAGACGGGCAGCGCACCGCCGCGCGGGTGCCGCTGGGGGCAGCGGCCCCGCCTGGTCACACCGGCGTGCGGTTCCAGTACCGCCTTCCCGGCCAGAGCACCTGGGTCGACCTGCCGGTCGGCGACGTGACCCTGGGCGGGTCGCCGCTGAGCGCCTGGCCGGTGGCCACCGACAGCGCTGATCCGGCACTGTCCAGGGCGCCAGCGAACCTGGCATGGAACCTGGCCGCCACCCGCGCCGGCACCGACGGCCCGGTGGAGCTGCAGGCACAGTTCACCGGCGGCCCCACCAGCCCGCAGCCGACCAACACCGTCACGGTCACGTTGGAGACCAAGGCGACCGGCGGCTCCTACGCCACCGAGGAAGTTGGACCTGGCTCGGTGACCCTGGTCAACGGCGCGTTCACCGTGTCGGCGACCAATGCGTCGATGCAGGCCTACGGCTCCGACCTCACCGTCACCCGCACCTTCAACTCCCTCCAACCCACTACTGACGGGGTGTTCGGCAGGGGTTGGCAGCCATCGCTGGTCATGGATGCCCCCGGCGTGCCATGGAGTCGCATCGACGACGCCAGCAGCAGTGTGACCCTTGTCGACGAGGAGGGCGGCGCCCTGTACTTCACGCCGGGCAGCACCGTCGGCACCTACCGGGGCGTGGGGGAGACGCTGGCGGCCGGGCTGAAGCTGACCTCGACCGGCACCGGGACCAGCAAGCGCTTCGCCCTCACCTACCTCGACGGCACCATCGTCACGTTCACCACCACCGCAACAGCCCCCACGGTGTTCCGCGTGGCGACCGTGCAGCAGCCAGGCGACAGCCAGCTCACCACCTACACCTACGACGCCAGCGCCCGGCCACTCCGCATGCTGGCCCCAGTCCCACCCGGGGTGACCTGCACCGGCGCCACCCTGGCGGCCGGCTGCCGGGCGCTGGACTTCACCTACACCAGCAACCGGATCACCGCGATTACCCTCAACACCACCAACACCGCGGGCAGCTCGGTGCAGATCGCCGTGGCGTGCTTCAGCTACGACGCCAACGGCCGGCTCACCCAAGCATGGGACCCCCGCCCCGCCGGCACCACCTGCGGCACGCCGGTGCTGGCGACCGGCTACGGCTACGACGCGACCACAGGGCGGCTGACCTCGCTCACCCCACCCGGCCTGCGGCCATGGACCATCCAGTACGACACCGCCGGCCGGCTATGGAAGGTCTCCCGCAGCCACGCCGACGGGTCCGGCACCGAGACCACCACCCTGACCTACGGCGCGGCCATCGGCGCGACCACCACCGACGCCAACCCCGACCTGTCCGCCAGCCGGGTGGCGCAGTGGGGACAGCAGAATGCCCCAGTGACCGCCGTGGCGGTGTTCGAGCCCGGCGACAACACCGCCGACCTGCGTGACGCCGAGCTCCACGCACTCGACGCGGGCGGCCGGCAGGTCAACACCGCGGTGTTCTCCGGCAGCGGGCAGGCCGGCTGGAAGGTCACCACCACCGAGTACGACCGCTTCGGCAACACCCAGCGGACCCTGTCGGCCGCCAACCACGACTTGGCGCTGGCCGGTGACCCCGTCAGCCTCGGCCTGCCGGCGGGGTCGAGCAGCGTAGAGATCGCCCGCGCCCTGGACGAGGTGAGTGTCTACGCCGCCGACGGGATCGAGCTGGTCGACACCTATGGGCCGTGGCACAACATCGCCATCGACGGCGGCTGGGTCCGCGCCCGCGCCCACACCCGCTCGACCTATGGGCAGCTGGAGGAGCCCGGCGCCGACCCCACCGTGGACGGGCCCAAGCACGCCATCGTCCAGCGGACCGTCGCGGCCAGCCAGGCCGTGACCGCCTCCCCACTCAACGAGACCGACGCGCGCACCACCCGCAGCCGCTACGCCCTGTCCGCCTCGGATGCGACCGGCTGGACCTTTACCGCGCCGATGGCAGAAACCACCGTGATGGGCGGCGGCACGCCCGACATCGTCCGCCAGACCCGCTACCACGCCACCACGGGCCAGATGATCGAGACTCGCCAGCCCACCGCGGCCGGCACCTCGGCCTCGGCGGGAACGACCAAGACCACCTACTACACCGCCGGCGCGCACAATCCAGCCACCTGCGTCTCCAGCGTCTGGTACGGGCTGGCGTGCAAGGTCGAACCCGGCGCCCAGCCCGGCATGGCCGGGCTGGCGCAACTGCCGGTCAAGACCTTCACCTACGACGCGTTTCTGCGGCCCACCGTGCAGACCGAGACCGTCGTGGACGCTGGCGGCACTACCCGCACCCGCACCACCACCACGACCTACGAGAACGCCGGCAACGGCCCCCGGCCGGTGCGCAGCCAGGTCACCGGCGGACTGGGCACCATAATCCCTGCCACCACCATTAGCTACGATCCGGCCACCGGGCTGCCCTCTACGATGGCCACCGTCACCACCCCGGCCGTGGCAATCGGCACCCTCTACGACGACTTCGGCCGCCCCCGCTCGGTCACCGACGCCGACAACGCCACCACCGAGACCACCTACAGCCCCAGCAGCGGCCGGCCGCAGACCATCACCTGGAAGGACCCCGCCGGGGCTGTCCTCGGCACTCAGACCCTTGCCTACGGTGGCGGCGGCGAGCACCGCGGCTTGCCCACCGCGGTCACCGACAGCGGGCTAGGCGGCGGCATCACCGCCACCTACAACGCCGACGCCAGGCTCGCCTCCCAGACCATGCCCAACGGCATCACCGCCACCCGCACGATCGACCCCACCGGCGACGTCACCAAGGTGGCCTACGCCAAGAGCGGCAGCTTCTGGTTCGATGACCGGCAGGACTCCAACATCCACGGGCAGTGGCGCTTCCACTTTGGCCCCTCCGGATCCGAGGCTCACGGCTACGACCCGGCCGGCCGGCTCACGGGGGTGTGGGACACGCGCAACGGCCAGCCCTGCGTCATGCGCACCTACGGCTTCGACGCCAACTCCAACCGCACCACCCTGCAGGCCTGGCCCGCCGACGCCAGCGGCAATTGCCCACCCAGCACTACCCCGACCACCACCAGCTACAGCTACGACGCCGCCGACCGGCTGCAACCCAACGGCATCGCCGCCGGCCTTGCCTACGACGCGTTCGGCCGCACCACCACCCTGCCCGCCTCCCTCGCCGGCGGCACCCAGACCACCATCGGCTACTACACCACCGACATGGTCGCCAGCCAGGCCCAAGGCGGCGTGACTCGGTCGCGGACCCTGGATCCGGCCGGGCGACTGCGCGCCGCGGCAACGACTAGCCAACCCACCAAGATCAACCACTACAGCGGCTCCGGCGACTCGCCCGCCTGGATCGACGAAGGCGACGGCACCCGCACCCGCTACGTGGTCGGCTTGGATGGCAACCTCGCCGTCGCCATCACCTCCACCGGCACGACTGTCACCGGCGTCCGCTACCAGCTCGTCGGACTGCACGGCGACGTCATCACCACCACCAGCCCCGGGGCCGCCACCCCCGACGGCGCCTTCCTCGACTACGACGAATTCGGTAGCCCCCGCGGCCCCATCCCCACCACCAGGTATGGCTGGCTCGGAGGGGCAACACGAGAGACCGACTCGCTCACCGGCCTACTCATGATGGGCGCGCGGCTGTACGCACCCGGCATGGGGCGTTTCCTCCAAGTCGATCCAGTTCCGGGAGGCGGCGCGAACGCTTATGAGTATGGCGCTGGCGACCCGATCAATAATGTGGACCTTGATGGCCGCTTGCTTTGGTGCGGTTGGTTCACGAACAGCTGGACCGTGTACGATTGGTTCTGGGCACGCGGAATCGGCTGGGTTCCGCTCCGATGCGGAACCAGCACATGGGGCTACAAGCACATCCGTGGAAAGCATGGTTGGGGTTGGTCGGACAATAACGAGACTCTCTTGACGCTGGCGTTTGGAAGTCGAGTGCAGCAAGGAACCGCCTACGTCTACCGGAAGAACTTTTCGCGGTGGAGCTGGTGCGGATGCTACGTAATCCGTTGGACAAGAATTGTCGTCGTCGAAACAAGGAATAGAATGGGAATAATTACCTCTTACCGACGGTACTACTGATGATGCAAGACGACTACCCAGAGCGCGTCGTAGAAGCCGTGAGGAGTCGGCTTGCCGAGTCCGCTCAGCTTGCAAGAGAACTCGGCGTTGAGGTCCTATCTGTCAATCTTGACGAACAATCGTCAGTGCCTGAACTCGTAGTTCGAGCGAATAGAATTGGCCGGAAGGGAAGCGCCGAATTGCGGTTTCGAATCGACAGAGACTTCAGTTTTCACAGAGGACGGCGCGAGGAGCGAATGGATGTTGAGGCTGCGGCAACGGTCGTCTTCGCGAATGTGCTAGAAGTGGGCGCCTGACCGCTGAGGTCGTCCTCGGGGGCTTACGACTTGGTGCGCGATAGCGGCGGTTGATCGTCGCATCGCTTATCCGCCGGGCGAGCATGAGATGGGCCGCACGGTCATCATACGTGGGTGTCTAAACCAGCATGGGCCCGTGTGGCCCTTCAACATCCTGAGCGTTATTCATAATGGGTTTTCGTAGATATGGAACTTTTCCAACGCCACCACCATCCGGATCACCTTCGGAAACCTGGCCAGCGGCCCACGATACCCACTGCCCACAACCCGCCACTGCTTGAGCAGCGCAATGGTCCGCTCCACCGGCGCACGAGCACTGGCATGGGCACGGTTGTTGACCTTCTGCAACTCCCACAGCTTCCCGCCCGGCGGCTTGCGCACCGGCGTTGCCACCCCACAGCCAAGAAAGCCAAGATCGGCCAGCACCGCCCGGTCGGCCAGCGCGCGATCCAGCCACACACCGCAAACGACCGCGCATCATGCATCGACCCCGGCGTCGGATCGCTCACCGCAACCAGCCGCCCCACCGGTCGCTGACGACCTGCACATTCATCCCGGCCTTGTGCCGCTTGCCGCTGTACAGACCCTGTCCCTGCTGGCCAGCGCGGTTGCCGGTGGGCAGCAAGGCGCCGTCCAACAACAGCCGCTCGCCGGGCCTGGTCTGGGCCAGCCCGGCATCCCTTGGGTTGCGGCCCAGGTGATCAGCCCGCGGAGCCTGGCAATGACCCGGGAGACGGTCGCCTGGCTGACGCCGTAGAAGGTGCCCAGCAGTGCCTGCGACAGGTTGTGGCGCAGTGCCACCAGGGTCATCGTGATCGCGGCGGCAAGCTCCAGGGTGCGGTGGCGTCCGCGGGGTGGCTGCCAGGCGCCGACCTGGTCGGCGACGCGGTCGATGAGCAGATCGAGTTGTTCCTGCGACAGTCCGGTCATAGTCTTGGCGTGCAACAGTCCCTCCAGTGGTGAGGCGCGGACGGTGAGATGGCCGCGCGGAATCTACCGGCAGGGGCTGTTGCACTCAAACTCCTAAATTACCCCCAAATACATTCTGAATAATGCTCCCTGTCTTCACCGGGCTGTCGCGGCAACACCTTCGCGAGCTGATCGCCGAGTTGGCCGGCTCGTGGACCACCGCCCAAGAGGGCGGCTTGTACCAGGACAGCAGGTCAGAGCCTATGGCGGCGGGGACTCGCGGCGCCGCCTGCTGGCATCCAACCGGGACACCCATTACCCTGTAGGGGTGTACGGATGGCGCCGAGCTCATCCCTGGCCACGTTCTGGACGATCTGGCCGTCGACGGCGCTGGCCCTGGTTGCTCCACCGCAGCGGGTTTGGTCAGCCCGCGAGCGAGGTGCCGGTGGACATGAGGTCCTCGCAGGCCTGCGCCACGCGCGCGGCCATCGACCCCTCGGCTTTGGCCATGTAGCTGCGCGGGTCGAAGGTCTTCTTGACGCCGACGCCGCCGTCGACCCGCAGGACGCCGTCGTAGTTGCGGAACATGTGGTCGGCGATCGCCCGGGTGAAGGTGTACTGGGTGTCGGTGTCGATGTTCATCTTCACCGCACCGTAGGAGATCGCCTCGCGGATCTCGCTCAGCAGCGAGCCGGACCCGCCGTGGAACACCAGGTCGAACGGCTTGTCCCTGCCGACGCGGGCGCCGGCGGCCCGCTGGACGTCGTCCAGGATCCTGGGGCGGAGCTTGACGTGTCCCGGCTGGTAGACGCCGTGGACGTTGCCGAACGTGGCGGCCAGGAGGTAGCGGCCGCGCTCGCCGGTGCCGAGCACCTCAACGGTGCGCAGCGCGTCCTCGGGCGTGGTGTACAGCTTCTCGTTCATCTCGCCGACGACGTCGTCCTCCTCGCCGCCGACCACCCCGATCTCCACCTCCAGGACCACCTTGGCCTTGGCGCACCGAGCCAGCAGCTCCT
>WNGA01016690.1_pt1 | contig 15523 bp, 15 predicted proteins | sample 5400061 | NCBI WGS metagenome assembly WNGA01 (sample SAMN13153366, study PRJNA577476) | soil metagenome | isolation source: 100 cm soil or saprolite under grassland replicate 2 | place: USA:California | collected 2016-06-15
TGCCCGCCGAGATCGTGAAGGCCACGAGCTTGTAGGGGAAGGTCGGCACGCCCTCGACCTCGGCGACGTCCTCGTCGTCGTGGATCGCGTAGAGTCCCCGGCCGAGTCGCGAATGGGCGATCGTATACGCGGCGGCCACCGTGGCGACGGCGAGGACCAGGCCGAGCAGGTAGAGCGTGCCGGTCGGCGACGCCAGCAGTCGCGGCATCGGCACGCCGCTCAGGTAGACGCCCGGACCGCCGTCGATGGGCGTGTTGAGCAAGATCGTCGCCAGCACGAACGTGATGGCGAGCGTGAGCAGGCCGAACAGCTCTCCACGCAACCGCTTCACGCGGAAGATCACTGCGCCGACGCCCGCCGCGAGCGCCGCGGCGACGGCGCCGGCCGCGAGCAGCGTCCACAGGAACGGCACGCCGAAAACGGCCGCCAGCGTCGCCGTGGTGTACATCCCGGCGCCGAAGAACGCGCCGTGACCGAAGCTGAAGTATCCGGCATAACCGCTGAGGATGGCCCAGCTCGTGGCGAGCGCGATCCACGAGAAGATCAGATAGAGAAACGACTCGTAGAAGGCCGGCAAGCCCACCCCCGCCAGCGCCCCGAGACCGAGCGCGGCGACCGCCAGGGATGCCGCGACGCGCCGCGCGTGTCCGCTCACACTCGCCCGGGCCGCAAGACCAGGATCACGATGAGGATGGAGAACGATACGAGCGGCGCCCACGCCGGCGTGACGAGGGCCATGGTGAGCGACTCGCTCACCCCGATGAGGAACCCGGCGAGGAGCGCGCCGATGGGGTTCGCCAGGCCTCCGATGATCACCACCGCGAACACCACGCCGAGCCAGGCCCAGATCTGCGACGGCGCCAGCGTGGCGATCAGCGCGATGTAAACGCCGGCGATCCCGGCATACGCCGCGCTCACCCCGGACAGGAGAAACGCTTGCGCCCGGTGGTTCACGCCGAACGCCGCGGCGATGGCGGGATCCTCGGCGCTCGCCCGCAGGGCCTTGCCGACGTAGCTCCAGCGCAGCCATGCCCACGTCGCGAAGGCCAGAGCTGCGGCCGTCAGGCAGGCGAGCAGCTCGAGCGTCGGCACGAACAGCGGTCCCAGGCGAAGCGAGGCCGTGGAGTACGCGGTCTCGTAGCGGCGATAGTCGGCCGTCCAGAACCACTGGATCACCGACTCGAGGATGACCGCGAGACCGAAGGTGACCAGGAGCGAGGCGAATTCCGCCACGCGAAAGTAAGCGAATACGGCGTGGAGCCCGACGCCGAGCACGAAGAACGCCGGCACGATGGCCGCCGCGGCCAGCCACGGGGAGACGTGGAGCACGTGGCCGAGCTGGTACGTCAGATAGGCGCCCAGGAGGGCGAGGGCGAAGTGCGTGAGGTTGACGAGCCGCAGCAGACCCCAGGACAGGCTCAGGCCCAGGGCGAGCAGGCCGTAGAGCCCGCCCGCGAGCAAGCCCGAGACGACCGACTGGCCGAGCAGCGTCGCGCTCGGCACTAACCAGGATGGGGGGCTCCGGGCGCCCCCCAAACCCCCCATTGGCGGCTCGGTGACGCCCCGGCAGAGCCGGAGCGCCCCTCGACATACACGGACGCGTTATCCCCGCGGGTCGTTCAGGGCGGGAGCAGCCGGGCGCCCGGAGCCGCGGACTCGCGGGGCCACACGATGACCCACTTGCCGTCCTGGACCTGCTTCACCTTGAAGAGGTCGTCGCCGTAGTTGTTGGGGCCGTCGAAGCGCAGCTTGCCGATGATCGTGTCGACGCGGTTCTTCCGGAGCCACTGGCCCAGCGTCTTGTCGTCGAGGCTCTTCGTCGCCGTCACGGCCGCCTCGAGCACCTGCCAGGCCGCCAGCGAGCCGGCGACCTGCGTCTCGATGTAGGGATACGGGACGTTCGCCTTGGTGGCCCGCTCCCGGAAGAGTGGGATCAGCTTCGCCGCCCCGGGATTGCTCGTGAACGGCGGATGCTCCTCGAACACCGTGACGGAGAGCGCCTGCTTGCCGTCAGGCGCGAGGGCCAGCGGGCCAGGCGCGGGGAAAAGATGGAAGTGGCGCGGCGGCGTGTAGTCGAGCTTCTTCATCGCCTCCAGCATCTGGTTACCGTCGAGCCCCAGCGCGCCGATCCAGACGACGTCGGGGTTCGCGTCCTTGACCCGCGCCGCGAGCGAGCCCCAGTCGCGCGTGCCGAACTCGTACTCGAGATAGAGCACGACCTTGAGGCCCCGCTTCTCGGCCACCTCCCGGGCGCCGTTGGACTGATACTGCGCCGACGGGAACTTGCTGGTCACGATCGCGATCGTCTTCGGCGGATTCGTCGTCGCCGCGAGCGCCTCGAAGACCGTGGTCGGCATTGTCCGCTGAGGCTCCGGCCCGAAGGCGGCGGTCGGAAAGTGCATCTCGTACTTCGCCAGGTGCGGCATGCCGAACGAGTGATGCACGTAGAGTTTCTGATAGCGCTGGGCCACGCCCATCCCGGCCAGGATGCCGCTGGTCGCGTACGGGCCGATGATCAGGTCGACCTTGTCCACGGTGATGAGCTTCTCGTAGAGGCTGCGCGTGACGTCGGGCTTCGACTGATCGTCGAGGAGCACCCACTCGACGGGCCGTCCGAGAAGGCCGTTGCCGCGATTCAGCTCCTCCACGTAGATCTCGCCGGCGATCTTGTGCAGGAGCGCCGTCGGCGCGAGCGGGCCCGTCAAGGCCAGCGTGCCGCCAATCCGGATGGGCGGTCCGGACGGCGCCGCCAGTGCCGCGCCGGCGAGGGCGAAGAGGACGAGTCCGGCCAGGGCCCCGTGGGTGCCGAGGGTCAGCAGGCGCACCAGCATGACGGTCTCCCCGAAAGGCTTGTAGTGCCGATCGTGGCCGCACAGTAGTGAGTCGCGTTCGCCTTGTCAAATCACCGCCGCTCGCGGGCCGTAGATCATTTTGATCGGCGGCGACGGACGTCCGGTTCGATCTACTCGGCGGCCCCGACGCTGAACTCCGGGCTCCATGCAGCGCGTGCACAGAACCCACACCATGCGGCTGCATCTTTGTTCTGGCATGGCTGATCGACGGGCCAAGCGCTTGCAAGATTGCCAGGGCCCTGTATCCTCGACCAAGTCTTGGCCCGACCTAGTTTACCGGCTTTCGGCCGCCGTTCCAGGAGGCCCCGCAGGAAGGACCCCATCAGTGGCACTGAGCCGGTCGGGCTCGACCCAAGGAGGTAACGTGATGAACCGACGGATTGTTGTCGTGACGTTCTGCGCCGTAATTCCGCTCCTCGTCTCCGCGTGCGCGACGAAGAAGTTCGTCCGCGAACAGGTGGGCACGACGGAGACCAAGATCACGCAGCGAGTGGACACCCAGGAAACGAAGCTCCGGGAGACGTCGGACCAGGTCGCGACGCAGCGGCAGGCGCTCGACGCCACTGGCCAGAAGGTTCAGGGCCTGGACAGCCGGGTCGGCGAGGTGAACGCGCTGGCCACCGACGCGAAAAGCGGCGCGGAGGCCGCGAAGAAGCAGGCAGAATCGGTCTCGGGCGCGCTGAAGGAGACGCAGACCGAGTTCACGCAGCGCTTCGCGAACCGCAACAAGCTCTCCGAGCTGCAGGCGATGTCGGTCTACTTCGACTTCGACAAGACCAATCTGAAGGACCAGGGCATGACCGAGCTCGAGGAAGTAGCGCGGGCGCTCAAGGCGGATTCCAACGCGGTGCTGGAGCTGCAGGGCTTCGCCGATCCGCGCGGGAGCGACCGCTACAACAACCTGCTGACCCGCGAACGGGTCGACGCCGTCGTCCGTTATCTGGTGCAGCGTCACGGCATCGACCTCCGCCGCATTCACGCCGTCGGCATGGGTAAGGAAGTGCGCGCCGCAGGCGAGAAGGCCACGAAGGACTCGCTCGCCAAGAGCCGGCGGGTCGACGTCCATCTGCTCGCTCCGCAGAGCTGATCCCGCAATACCAGACCCCGGGCTCCGTCGCTGCCGGCGGAGCCCGGGGGGGCCGTCCGATCTCTTGACGCGTGCCCCGACCCGCACGCAGCCATAGAGCAAGGCAGCGCGGTCCTCAACCGCGCGTCCGGGGTGCCGCCCGCGGCTCGAACGAGAGGCGGCCTGCCGGGGTGTACCCTATCGGCGAGCGAAGCGCCGCCGACCTGCGGCTGACGCCTCGTTGTTGTCTCGCCACCCGAAGCGCGGGAGGGATTCTCATGCCGAGGTACGTTGTTCTTTACCGGTTCACCGCCGAAGGCGCCAAGAACATCCGTGACACGGTCAAGCGCGCGCGTCAAACGCGTGAGGAGAATGAGAAGCGCGGCTTCAAGGTGCAGACGATCCTGTGGACGCAGGGCCCCTACGACATCGTGTCGATCATCGATGCCCCGTCCGAGGAGGCGATGATGGGGGCGATGACCAACGTGGTGGGCGCCGGGAATGTCAGCAGCACGACGATGCGGGCGTTCGAGGACAAGGAGATGGAAACGATCCTCAAGTAGGCCTAGGTCTCCGACCGGGGGCGCGGACGAGGCCAGTGAGCCACGCGCCCCCTCACGCTTCCTACATCGGCTGGATGCCCGCCCTCGCGGCCTGCCGCGAGGGCCCGCGCGACCGCCGCCGCGCGCGTCTGAACGCCGAGCTTGCCGAAGACGCGTTGGAGATAGGTCTGAACGGTCCGGCTCGATACCCCGAGGATCGTCCCGATCTCGGGAGTGGTTTTACCCTGGGCCACCCACCCGACGATCTCCGCCTCCCGCGGGCTCAGGCCGAGCGTTGCCCGCGCCTCCTCGTCGATGCGCGGGCCGTGCTCCTCGAGCAACAGGAGGGTGTCCGGTATGCCCGTGACCAGCCGCACGACGAGACGCGAGCCGTCCCGCTCGGTCACGAGCGGCATTCGCAGGGGAGGAAGCCGGGTCACGTCGCGCATCGCCTCGACATGGTGGCGGACCCAGCGATCAAGTGACTCCGGAAGCCGCGCCGGGCCGGGGCGCATTCCGAAGTAACGGCGGACCCAGGCCGCGGCGCGAGGACTCTGGAGTCGAACGCGGCCGCCCTCGGACACGACAACGAGCGCGAAACCCGATGTGTCGACGGCCGCCAGCGCCCCGGCGACGTCGGCGCGAAGCCGGTCGAAGGCCCGCGCGGTGCGATAGGCGTTGACGAGGTGCGGCCGGAGCAGCGTGAGGATCGCGCGTTCGCGGTCGTCGAAGTCTCGGCGGCCCCGGTTCAGCGTGACCCCCGCGAAGGCCGCCGCGCTCCGGTTGATCACGACGCCGAGCACGGATTCGAGTCCGAACTTCCGGTAGAACTCGACGTACAGCGGGTGGCGACGGAACAGCCGGCCCGACAGGAAGTCGCTCATCCGACGCGCCTCAACGTCACCCGTCGCTGCGAAATGGTCCAGGAGCGGATTCGAGGCCCCCCGGGAGAGACGCATGTAGGTCTCGAGATCCGCCGCCCCCGTGACGCGAGGCTGCTCCACCGCCCGCAGCGTTCCTTCCCCGGTGACCGTGCCGACGACCGTGACGTCGGCGGCAATCAGAGCCGGCAGGGATTTCGTGACGGAGGCGGCCAGAGCGTCGACGCCGCCCTCGATGTCGCAGGCCGCCAGGAATCGGAGAGCCGTGCGCAGGTCTCCGGGCGTCAGCCGTGACCGGGCGGCACTCCGAGTGAGATGCCGGCGCGTTGCCATGGTGATCTCCTTCGACTGTCGCGCCGTGTCCGCCAGATGGCGGACTTGACGCTACGGGCTTGCCGACAGTACGTCAAGAGGCATGGCGCCCTCGCAACTGTCCCGATGGTGAAGGAGACCGGCTCTCATGGTCGTATTGTCCGTGCCCGCCAGCTCGGCAGATGCGCGGGGGAATGACAAGAAGTCTCTGGAGGTATCCGTTCAACTCGTCGATCCGCAGACCCGGTTCACGACGTTCATACCCACGGATCAGTACTGTGTGGAATTCCCCTCGACGACCCGTTGAACCGATCGGAGGAGACAATGTCCAGAGCGAGAGTCCGCCTACTGAGAGCAATCGGAGCTGCGCTTGTCCTCGTCATCGGAAGCATCATGACGTCAGATCGCGCGGTCGGGCAGCCTGCAGGACCAAGCGTTACCATCGCCGGGCCGCTGCCGCTACCGGTCACAGGCTCGCTTGATCTCTCCAACACCTCCGCCGACCCGCTCTTTGTGCGGTCGGTCCCCAAGCGTTATCCGTGGCAGGCTGTCGGCACTCTTCAAAACTCGGTAGTAGTTGCCGAGCTCCTCACAGTTCCCAGCAACCAACGCCTGATCATCGAATATGTGTCAACCCGCGGTGTAGGGCCATCGGGATCACCGCTGAAAGTGCGACTGGACGCGATCAGCACAACTGTCGGCGGAACATCGACAGCGTTCTACTTTGTATCGCCACAGATCAGCATCGGCTCACCCTACTACTCGACTCAACAGCCGACGAAGATCTACGCGGATCCAGGTACGAAGGTCCATATTTTTGTGGAAGCCCACGCCGCAGCGGACGACTCCGTATATATCGCTGTATCCGGGTATCTGGAGGACATCATCCCTTAAAGTGTCCCGATTGTCGGCCCGGCACGGCGCGTGGATCAGGCGCATCTGTTCGATGGTCGCGCGCGGGACCGCTTACCTTCCGCTACGGACACGTGGCGCCGGCAGTGGGTCAATCTGAAACCGACGCACGACCCCGCTCGCCGAGCGGGCTCACGCCCGCTCGGCGAGCCGTCGTCATGGGCAGACGCCCGGATCGGTCGTGTTGTGGTGGAGGGTGTTGTCCGTTCCGTTGTCGACGATGGAAAGCTTGGTCGTGTTGTGATGCACCTCGTTCCCGGTGCCGAACACCGAGATGGACGTGGCGACATTGTGATGGATGCTGTTGTCGTTCGACGACCCCCCGAGAGCGATCGAAGCGGTGGCCGTCACGCTGCAGGCGGTGTTGTGATGTATCGAGTTGTCGTGACTCCCAGGGAACGGGGGGGCCTCGCACGTGTCGATGTTGATCCCGCCCTCCGTCTGGTCGTTCACGGTGTTGTGAACGACAGTGGTTCCAAAGCTCGCGCAGCCCAGATTGATGCCGATGCGACCGCCCAGGATGACGTTACGCATGATCGTCGCGTCGGTATCGCCCTCGATCGCCACGTTGATCCCGAGATCGAGGTCGTCGAACCCGAGGGGCACGATGGTGAAGCCCTTGAGGGTCAGACCGGTGGCCGTGACCCAGATGACGTAGGCGCTGACGGTCGGGGCGATCGTCGTGACGGCCGCGCCACCAGTGGAGACGACCGTGAGGTCCTTGATACCGATCACGACGCTCTCCTGGTAGGTGCCCGGGCACACGTTGACGGTATCGCCGGGGCTCGCCGCGCTCACGGCGGCCTGGATGGTGGGATATCCCGCGTCCTGGCAACTGGTCCCGGGGGGCGTATAGGTCGAGGCGTCGTCGTTCACCCAGCGAGTGGCCGCTGAGGCGTAGGCTCCTTGGCAAAGAACCAACGTCGCCACCGCCATCACCATCAGCGCTGAGAGAAACAGCTTTTGCATATCCGTACCTCCTTCGTATTGGGCGTGAACGCGGGCGAGCCGCACGCCGGAAACCCGACGATGCGGTTCGGGACGAAGCCGCGGGCACGGTGACTCACCTCCCTTCCACGTCGGCGTCCGGAGTTGCGAGATCGGTGCCGGACCATTGCCTCCCACTCCTCGTCCCGAAATCCTCGTCAATCGGCCATTCGGTCCCGAGCCTCGATCCGCACCGTGGCTAGAAACATCCGTCAGATCAGCGCGTGACCCGCGGCACGGATCGACGCCGAGCGACGTCCGGTTGCTCGCGGCTCTGTCACCCTCGTGACACCGTCACATCGGCGACTGCGGCTTGACAGCACGTGTGGCCGCCCGCAGAGTCGTCTCCATGCTCAACGCCACCCGCGACCTCATCCTTCCGACGACGATCACGGGCTCGTATCCTCGGCCCCACTGGTTCACCGAGGAGCTCCGCGGACGCGATTTCAAGGACGCGCTCGGCGATTCGCGGTTTCGCGAGCAGTACCTCGACGCGGTGGCCTGTCTCACCCGCGAGCAGGAGATGGCCGGGCTCGACATCGTCACCGACGGGGACTCGCGCTTCGACCTCACGGTCGGCGGCAAGTCGTGGTTCTTCTACGTGATCGAGCGGCTGCGCGGGATCACCGGCCACGTCGACCGGTCGGCGGCGGGCGGCTGGCGTGGGCTCCCGCCCGGCCACATCCTGCGCGAGGTCATGGAGGCGTATCAGCCGGCGGTGGTCGGCGAGGCGATCGCCGGGCGGGCGCTGGAGTACGCGGCCCTGTTCAAGATGGCCCAGCGGCTCACCACGCGTCCCGTGAAGTTCGGCGCCATCACCGGTCAGTCGCTGGCCAAGATGCTCGTCAACCGCCACTACGCCTCCGACCGCGACCTGATCCTCGCCCTCGGCGATGTGTTCAATGCCGAGCTCAAGCAGGTCGCCGCCGCGGGCTGCCGCGTCATCCAGATCGAGGAGCCGCAGCACCACATCGCGGGGGCGAACGGCACCGCCACGGACAAGGATCTGGAGTTCTTCACCGAGGCCGTCAACCGGGAGATCGCGGGCCTGGACACGGAGATCTGGCTGCACACCTGCTGGGGCAACCCCAACCAGCAGCCGCTGCACTGGGAGCGGCCGTCGTACGAGCGCGCCCTGCCCTATCTCCTGCAGACCCACGCCGATGTGATCACGCTCGAGTGCGCGTCGACGAACGGCCGCGATCTGCCGCTTCTCTCGAAGTACCGGACCGACAAGAAGATCGCGATCGGCGTCGTCAACCACTCGACCGCCGCCGTCGAGCCGCCGGAGTTCGTGGCGTCGCTGATCCGGCGCGCGCTCGAGCACGTCCCGGCCGAGCGCCTCGTGCTGTCGACCGACTGTGGCTTCGGACGCGAGGGGCTGGCGCGCCGGATCGCCTTCTACAAGGCCGTCGCGATCAACCTCGGCGCCAACATCGTCCGGCGCGAGCTGAAGCTGCCCGAGGTCGAGATTCCCGCCGCCGACCCGGCGCTCACGCTCGCAGCAAGGGAGGTCGTCGATGCCGATGAGGATTCAGGTGTGGCTCCTTGCCCGGATGCTCACGGCCGCGCTCGCGGTGGGGACCATCGCCCTCGCCGCCAATGCCCGAGCGGCTGAGTCCGAGTACTCGGGGGACAAGGGCCCTGCCTTCTGGGCGGAGCAGAGTCAGGCGTGGGCGTCCTGCGCGGGCACGGATCAGAACTTCGTGCGGCAGTCTCCCATCGACATCAGCGGCGTCCGCATCAATCGAAGACTTCGGAAGCTCGACGTCACCCTGCTCGAGACGCCGATCAATCTGCTCAACGACGGGCACGTGATCGAGAATGAGTACGAGCCGGGGAGCACGCTGACGTTCGGCGGAACGACCTACACGCTGGCGCAATTCCACTTCCACGCGCTGTCGGAGCACACCATAGGGGGCCAGCGCGACGTGATGGAACTCCGTGCCGTCTTCAAGGACAATCTCGTCAACACGACCAAGATCGCCGTGGTCGGGCTGCTCTACACCCTCGGACGCGAGAACTCCTTCCTACAGGAGTTGATCGACGCCGGCCTACCGGAGAAGTCCACGTCGCCTCATGTCCACGGCCATCCGATCAATCTGGCCGATGCCCTGACGGACACGGCGGCGTACTACACCTACCCGGGGTCGCTCACGACGCCGCCCTGCTCGGAGATCGTGACGTGGATCGTGCTCAAGCACCAAGCCCAGATGTCGGACGAACAGTTCCAAGCCTTCCGGCGGATTCTCGGCAATGACTTCCGTCCCCTTCAGGACCGCAACGGCCGCCTCATCGAAGCCACGGGAAAGAGAACCAGGGGCAACGACGGGGGCGCTGATTGAGGCGGCAGACGGATGCCAACCCATAGGGCGGGGGCTTGTCCCCCGCCGATCCCCATCACCCGCGCGGGGCGATTGCGCGGAGGGCTTTCAGGTACACGTCCTTGTCCGGCTCGTTGAACACGAGCCGGACTTCCCGCACGCCCGCATCGAAGAACGCCTGGATCTGATCGCGGCACTGCGTCGGCGTGCCGATGATCGTCATCGCGTCGACCATCTCGTCCGTCACGAGCCGGGCCGCGCCGTCGCGGTCGCGCGCCTCCCACGCCTGACGGACACGGTCGGCGTCGGCGCCGAAGCCGATCCGGTGCATGTACTGGTGATAGAAGACGCCCATGCCGCCGATGTAGAAGGCGATGTGCGGCCGCTCGCGATCTCGCGCGGCGCCCGCGTCGTCGGTCACGTAGATCGAGACCTGGGGCGAGATCACGATATCGGCGAGGGCCCGGCCGGCGGCCCGGGCGCCCGCCTCGAGCTCGGCGACCGCGGCCGCCATCCGGGACGGCGCCAGGAAGATCGGCAGCCAGCCGTCGGCGAGCTCGCCGGTGAGCCGGAGGCTCGGTGGGCTCAGCGCCGCGATGTAGATCGGCAGGGTCGCCCGGTACGGCGGGAACCGCAGCTGGAAGCGCTTGGTGTGGAAGAACTCGCCGTCGTGATCCAGCCGCTCGCCGCGCGCGGCCTTGCGGACGATGTCGATGTACTCCCGCATCCGGGTCAACGGCTTGGCGAACTTCTCGCCGTGGAAGTCCTCGATGACCAGGCGCCCGCTGGTGCCCAGGCCGAGGGAGAATCGGCCCTCGGACATGCGGTCCATGTTGAGCGCGCTCATGGCGAGGTTCGCCGGGGAGCGCGCGAAGACGGGCACGATGCTGGTCCCGATCCGCATGCGGGAGGTGACGGCCGCGATCTGGGCCAGCGAGGTGAGCGCGTCCTCACCCCACGACTCGCCCATGGTGACGCACGAGTAGCCGAGCTCTTCCGCCAGCACGGCGGCCTGCCGGATCTCCCGCCAGGACATGCCCGGCACGTGCATGCCCATGAGGCCGACGTCACCCATGCTGTTCACCAGGTTGAGGGATGCGGGACGCATCCCCCAAACCCCCTTGCTCGCGTGAGCGATCGAGCTGAGGCTCGATCGCGCCGGCGGACAACCTCAGGTCACCCATGCATCACCAGGCCGCCATCCACGCTGAGCGCCTGACCGGTGATGTAGTCGGCGCGCTTCGACACGAGGAACCCGATCACGTTGGCCACGTCCTCGGGGCGCTCCATGCGCCCGAGGGGGACCTGACGGACGCGCTGGCGTGTGAACTCCTCCGGCGACTGCCCGAGCAGCGCCCCCTGCTCGCGCGCCACGGCCGCCCACATGTCGGTCTCGACGAAGCCGGGACACACGCAGTTCACGCGGATGCCGTCGGCGGCGTGGGCGAGGGCCAGGCTCTTGGTGATGCTGATCACGGCCGCCTTGCTGGCGTTGTAGGGCAGGTTCGTCCGGCTGCCGATCTTGCCCGCCATGGAGGCGAGGCTGACGATGACGCCGCGCTTCTGCGCGATCATCGTCGGCAGCACGGCCTGGCTGGCGAAGAAGACCGCCTTGGCGTTGATGTTCATGATCGCGTCCCAGTGCTCCTCGGTGACGTCGACCGACGCCGCCGCACGATAGATGCCGGCGTTGTTCACGAGGATGTCGATCCGCCCGTACTCGGCGCGGGTCTGCTCGGCCATCGATTGCAGAGCCTTCTGCGACGTGACGTCGGTCGGGATGACGGTCGCCCGACGGTTGAGCCCGCGCACGTCGGAGGCGGTGCGCTCGGCGCCGGGCCGATCCAGCTCCGCGATGACGATGTCGGCGCCCATGCGCGCCAGCTCGAAGGCGATCGCGCGCCCGATGCCCCGCCCCGCTCCGGTGACGATCGCGACCTCTTGGTTCAGCTCCATGACGATGCTCCTCTCCGCCTCATGCCCTGGACGCCGACGTAGCCGACGGCGTTGAAGTCCGCGTCCTGCACGGGCCCGGGGAAGATCACGGCCAGCTTGGGGTCCCCGGGCGCGGCCTGCGCCGGCAAGGGCGCCGCGGCCCCGGCGGCCAGCGCGAGCACAATGAGTCCGGCGACGAGTATCTCGAGCGATCGGATCATGGGTTCACTCTCCGTGCGGCCGTGGAGCCGACCGCCGGTTCATACGGGCCCTGCTCCGGGCGGCCCATCGGCGGCGAGGCCGTCGAGATGCGCCACGCAGTTCAGCAGCCGCACGCGCCACGGCTCGGGGCCGTCGACAATGGTCAGCGACGTGTTCTCCCAGCGTTCCGGGACGGCTTCGCCGGGTGGAAGCACGACGTGCCGCGCGGCCACCGAGCGACAGACCAGCCCATGGGTGACGACGGCGAGCGGGCCGTCGGTCTCGGCCGCGCTCGCCAGGATGCGCTGCCACGCGCGATCGACGCGGGAGTGGAAGATCTCCCAGCTCTCGCCTCCGGGCGGCGCGTAGTCCGCCGCGAACAGATCGAAGTCGAGCCGAGCGTAGGGCGTGCCCCGGACGTCTCCGAAGTTCCGTTCCTGGAGTAACGGATCGATCTCGAGCGGCGCGCCCGTGGCGCGCCGCAGGGCCTCGGCGGTCGTCAGCGCGCGGGGCAGATCGCTGGCCAGGATGCCGGCGATCCCCATGGACGCCAGCCGGCGAGCCAGACGCTCTGCCTGGGCGAGTCCGCGGGGCGACAGCGCCGCGTCCGGCAGCTGAACGATGCGCGCGGCATTGCCGACGGTCTCGCCGTGGCGGATGAGAAAGATGCTCCGAGTGGTCGAGCCGATCAGAGCACCAGCTCGCGGCCCACGCCGCGGAGATCCACCTCGAACTCGAGACCCTGGATCGGCGGGCGGCTGGGGAACCAGCGGATGCCATGGATGGCGGCCGGGCCGGCCGGGCTCAGGATCTCGTCGAGCAGACCGTGCACGGGCTGCGCGGTGTAGACCTCGATGGCCGTGACCCGGCTCCACTCTCCGCCGAGCGCGGATAGACGCTCCTGCATGATGGCCATCACGAACCGTGCCTTCTCCCGCATGGCCTCGGCGGAGGTCTCGCCGACCCGGACGATGCCCTCGCGGCCTTGCGCGCGGTCACGCATCTCGCCGGCGCCAGCGACCACGAACGTCGGCGCCGGCGTCGTCCCCTGCACCGTGTAGGCAAAGGCGTACAGCGATGGCTCGCCGGGCGCCGCCATGACGGGAGCGACGTTCGTGCGCGGAATGGGGTTGTCGTCCCCGACGAGGATCTTCCATTCGCCGAGCACCGCCCGGTACCCCTCGTTGAACGCGGCAAACCCGGCGAACGTGAAGGGCACCGGACTCCGGAGCTCGATACCGCACAGCGCGGTCCGCGGCCGCCCCAGCTCGCGCAGGTGGCGCTCGATCCGCGCGAAGCCGTCCCGCCAGGGCACCGGCGTGCGCAGGGTCGCGTGGACGATCTCCCAGCCCGTCGCCGCCACGACGCCCGACGAGAAGGCCCTGATGCCCGGCAGGAAGCGGTAGCTCGGATCCGGTCCGTCGCGCAGCATTGACGTGTTCACCTCCGTGAAGAGAAGATCCGCGCCTTCACGCCGGCAGGCACCCAGGCGGCGAGCAACCGAGCGGTGCGGGCGAGCCCGTCCAGCGTTCGCTCGCTCTCGGGCCAGTAGCGCAGGATCAGATCACGATCGACGTAGTTCAGGATGCCGTCGAGGACGATGGCGGCCAGCAGCAGGTCGTCGAGGTAGCCCACGAGCGGGATGAAGTCGGGCACGAGGTCGATCGGGCTCGCCAGATACACGGCGGCGGCGAGCAAGGCCAGCTTCGCCGTCCTCGGCAGCGCCGGATCCCTCGCGAGGCGCGCGATCATCCCGGTCAAGGCGGGCAGCGCGCGCACCAGCCGCCACATGCCTACTCGAGACTTTCCGCGACGAGCTCGCTGATGTCCTTGACCTGTAACCGCTCCTCGGCGCCCGCGACCTTGCGGCCGAGGTCGACCATCGCCAGACAGAACGGACAGGCGGTGGCCACCACGTCGGGCTTGACCGCGAGGGCTTCCTCGACGCGGATCACGTTGACGCGCTTCTTCGACGGGATTTCCATCCACATGTGACCGCCGCCGCCGCCGCAGCAGAGCCCGCGCTCGCGATTGCGGGGCAGCTCGACGAGCTTGAGGCCGGGCACCGCGCGCGCGGCGCTCCGGGGCGCTTCCATGATGCCGTTGTAGCGGCCCAGATAGCACGAGTCGTGGAAGGCGACGGTGGCGTCGAGCCGCTTCTTCGGCGTGATCCGACCGGAGGCGATGAGCTGGTCGATCACCACCGAGTGGTGGAGCACCTCGTAGACGCCCCCGAACTGCGGGAACTCGTTCTTGATCGTGTTGAAGCAGTGGGGGCAGTGGGTGATCACCTTCTGGAAGCGGTACCGGTTGATCGCCTCGATGTTCTCCTGCTGGACCGTCTGGTAGAGATACTCCTCACCCAGTCGGCGGCCGACCTCGGCGTGGCAGCGCTCCTCCTGCATGACGCCGAAGCTCACGCCGGCGGCCTTGAGGATCTTCACCACCGAGCGCGCGATGGCCTGGTTGCGACGGTCGTACGACGCCGAGCAGCCGACCCAGTAGAGGTACTCCACCTCCACGCCCGGCTGCAGGCGCGGGACGTCGAGCCCTTCGGCCCACGCCAGGCGATCGCCGGCGGGCAGGCCCCAGGGGTTGCCGGCGCGCTGGATGTTCTGGAGCGACTGGGGCGCCGTCGACGGCAGCGCGCCCTCGGACAGCGCCAGATAGCGGCGCAGATCGATGATGGTGTCGACGATGTCGATGAACGCCGGGCACTCCTGCACGCACGCCATGCACGTCGTGCACGCCCACAGCTCGTCGGCCTGGATGAGCGTGCCGTGGATCGGCCCCGGCAGCTCGCCGTGCAGGTGCCGCTTGAGCTTCACGATGATCTGCTTGGGCGAGAGCGCCGTGCCCGCCAGGTACGCCGGGCACGCGGCCTGGCAGCGGCCGCACTCGACACAGGCGTCGAAATCCAGGCGCCGCTTCCACGAGAACTCCTCCAGCTTGGAGACACCGAGGCTCTCCGCCTCCTCGATGTTCTCGATCTTCGCGATCGCGCCCCGCGGGGTGAGCTTGGCGAAGAAGATGTTCAGCGGCGTCGTGATGAGATGGACGAAGTAGGAGTACGGGATGAGCGCGATGAAGCCGAGCGAGATCGCCGCGTGGAAGAGCCAGGTCCCGAGGTGCGTCGCCCGGAGGGCGCCCTCCGACATGCCCGCGCCGAGCATCGCCTGCCCGAGCGCCCAGCCCACCGGTGACCAGGGGCCCCACGCCGGCTTGACGGCGGCGATGCGGCAGGCCTCCATGACGAAGCCGGTGACGTTGATGACCAGGAGCAGGGCGAGGACGCCGGCGAAGCGCGCCGTCGGATCCACACGGTGCGGCCGCACCACGAACCGCCGCCACACCGCCATGCCGAGGCCGATCACGAAGAAGAGCCCGAAGAGGTCGAGGACCATCTCGTAGAAGAGGTAGAGAGACCCGCGCAAGAGCTTCACGCCGAAGAGCGGCAGCGTGATGTCGTAGTCGATGGTGGCGAGCACCGTGCCCATGAACAGCGCGAGGA
>WNGA01007238.1_pt1 | contig 15520 bp, 14 predicted proteins | sample 5400061 | NCBI WGS metagenome assembly WNGA01 (sample SAMN13153366, study PRJNA577476) | soil metagenome | isolation source: 100 cm soil or saprolite under grassland replicate 2 | place: USA:California | collected 2016-06-15
TGGCTCGCCTCCCGTGCGCCCGTTCGGCCGGTTCACCTTCCTCCACCGCATGTCCTTGAGCGGCAGGCCCCGACCCGGAGTCTGCAACCGCCAGCTGCGGTGGCCCGATCACACACCGCTTGCTCGCGCCTGTCAAGTGCCCTAATGAACTGAACGCCGCCCTCTGCTGTCGCCATATCAAAGATACTGGCCGTCGTGCCTGCGTCTGGCCGTCCACGCGCCGGCGTCGAGCACGTAGCGCTCGACGCGCGCGCCCTTGTACTCGCACGGCCCATCGGAGGCGAAGCCGAGGTTTTCCAGGATTCGGCGCGACGCCAGGTTGTCGGGATAGACCACCGCGACTACCCTCGGCAGCCCGAGAGTCGAGAACGCGTACTCCACGAGCGCCCCTGCGGCCTCGGTCGCGATCCCCTTTCCCCATGAGCGGCGCGCCAGTCGATACCCGAGCTCGGTGTCGCGGCCGTCGGGCATCGGAAGCAGCAAGCCGAGCCCGTGGAACACGCCGTCCTCCTTGCCCTCGACGAGCCACCATCCGCCGAGTCCGTGGTCGGCGCTGATGCGCTGCCTCACGCGCTCCACAGTTTCATCGTGCGCGCGTGCCCCGGGAGGGCTTCCGACGTACCGCATCACCTCGGGGTCGCTGTCCAGCGCGATCAGCTCCGGCTCGTCGGCCGGGCGCAGCCGTCGCAGGCGGAGTCGCCGCGTCTCGAGCATGACCCGATCATCTTAGCCCGGCCGCGCGGGCGCGAGACGGGTAGTTGCGCCTGGCTTGCGTCTCGTGCTACGTTCTGCCGCGATCTGCACCGTCGCTCACGCTGACTTCTGGTGACTCCGAGGCGGCACTGGCTTTCAAGAGAAAAGGCCTTCCAGGCACGCTAGGGTAGACGAGCATGTCCCATCCCTCGGTCGCCCGCCGCTACGCGCGGTTCGTCCTCGGCCCGGCGCTCTCCGACGTCCCGGCGCCGGTCGTCCCCTCCGAGTGGATGACACAGGCCCGCCGCGTCACGAGCCTCATCGCGTGCTGTCTGACGCTCTCCGCCGTCGCCGCGCCCGCCCAGGACGCGCGCGTGGAGGCGGCGCGCAAGGAGGGCAAGGTCGTCTGGTACACGTCGCTGGCGCTCCCCACCGCCGAGAAGGTGGCGAAGCTCTTCGAGGCGGCGTACCCGGGGATCAAGGTCGAGGTCCACCGGACGGGCTCCCAGCGGATCCTCCAGCGGGTCATGCAGGAGCTCCAGGCCAACATCAAGAACGCCGACGTCATCCACACCTCGGACGCCGGGCACTTCGTCCTGCTGAAGGACAAGAAGCTCCTGGCGAAGTACACGCCCGCCGGCGTGGAGAGCTTTCCCCCCGGCTTCAAGGACCGCGACGGCTACTACTACGGCCTGCGCGCCACCGTCAACGTGATCGCCTACAACCCGAAGATCGTCCCGGCCGCGGAGGCGCCGAGGACCTGGAAGGACCTGCTCGATCCCAAGTGGAAGGGCAAGCAGGTGACGGCGCACCCGGGGTACAGCGGGGTGATCGCGACGCACGTGCTCGCCCTCGTGCACCTGTACGGCTGGGACTACTTCAAGCAGCTCGCCCAGAACAAGCTCATGCTCGTGCAGTCGGCGGTCGATCCGGCCGGCGTGGTCGCCTCCGGCGAGCGGCCGGTCGCGGTCAACGGCGGCGACTACTACTACTACCAGACCAAGAAGAAGGGGAACCCCGTCGAGATCGTCTACCCGAAGGAAGGCGTCCCGCTGGTCGTCTCGCCCACCGCCATCACCAGCTTCGCCCCGCACCCCGCCGCGGCCCGGCTCTTCACCGACTTCTCCTTCAGTCGCGACCTCCAGCAGGCGCTGGCGGACAGCGAAGGGCTCTACACGGGCCATCCCGAGGTGAAGTACCCCGACGACAAGCCGAAGCTCTCCGAGCTCAAGCTCCTCACCGCGGACCCGGAGGAGCTCGAGAAGCGGAACGAGGAGATCAAGAAGCGCTTCGTGGAGTTCTTCGGGGCGTGAGCCAGGCGCGGTGAGCGTCCCCGCCGCGCGTCGCGAGGCCGTCCCCGTCAGGGCCCGCCTGGACGGCATCGACCGCTCGCTCCCCGTGTGGGCCGCGGCCGCGCTCGCGCTCGTGCTGCTCATGGCGCTGCCGCTCGGCTGGCTCGCCTACATGAGCGTGAGCGGCGAGAGCGGCCCGACGTTCGCCCACTACCGGAGGGCGCTCGGCGATCCGGCGATCGGCAAGGCGCTCTGGAACACCGTGGTGCTGGCCTTCTGGGTGGGGATCGCCTCGGTCGCGGTCGGCGCCCCCCTGGCGTGGCTGACCGCGCGCACCGACGTCCCCGGCAAGCGGCTCATCCGGAGCCTCGTCCTGGCCTCGTTCGTCACCCCGCCCTTCCTCGGCGCCTTCGCGTGGGTCATGCTCGCCGGCCCCAACGCCGGGCTCCTGAACAAGCTCTGGCGCGGCCTGACCGGCGCCGACGATGCCCTCCTCAACATCTTCAGCATGCCGGGGCTCGTCTTCGTCGTCACCATCTACACCTTCCCGTACGTCTACATCATGATCGCCAACACCCTCGCCCTGATCGCCTCCGACCTCGAGGAGGCGGCGGCGATCCTCGGCGCCGGCCGGCTGATGGTCGCCCTCACCGTGACGCTGCCCATGGTGGCGCCCGCCGTCGTGAGCGGGTTCATCCTCTCCGTGCTGCAGGCCCTCGCCCTCTTCGGCTCGCCCGCGATCCTGGCCCTGCCGGCCGGCTTCCACACCATCACCACGCAGGTCTGGTCGCTCTTCCAGTTCCCGCCCAAGGTCGAGCTGGCCGCCGCCGTCTCCATCCCATTGCTCCTGGCCACCGCGCTACTGCTGTTCGTCCAGAAACGGCTCCTCGGGCGGCGCGGCTACGCCGCCGTCGGCGGCAAGGGCGCGCGGCGGCGGATCATCCCGCTCGGGATCTGGCGCTACCCCGCCCTCCTCGCCTGCCTGGCGGTCATGGCGTGCGCGATCTTCCTGCCGTACGGCGTGCTGGCCAAGGCGGCCTTCTCGCGGGCCTGGGCGCAGCCGCTGACCCGGGACAACCTCACGCTCGCGAATTTCTCCTTCACCTTCTTCGAGTACAGCGCGACCCAGGCGGCCATCCTGAACACGCTCGAGCTCGGCGTGATGACGGCGTGCGTGGGCGCCGGGCTGGTCGCCCTCCTCTCCTACATCACGAGCCGGAAGCTCGTCATCGGCCACCAGGTGGTCGCCTTCCTCGCCCTGGCCCCCGTCGTGATCCCGGGCGTGGTCCTCGCCGTCGCCCTGTTCATCGCCTACACGCGGCCGCCGCTGCTCCTCTATGGCACGCTCTGGATCCTCTTCGTCGCCTACCTGACCAAGGAGATGCCCGTCGGCTACGCGCAGTCCGACGCGACGTTCCGCTCCATCCCGTCCGAGCTCGAGGACGCGGGCCGGATCCTGGGCGCCGGCCGGCTCCGGGTCCTCGCCGACATCACGGCGCCGCTCGCCCGGAGCGGCATCATCGCCGCCTGGTGCTTCATCTTCATCGGCGTCATCCGGGAGCTGTCGGCCTCCATCATCCTGTTCACGCCGAGCACCAAGGTGATGTCGGTCGTCATCTTCGACCTCAAGGAGGAGGGGCAGTTCGGCGCCATCGCCGTCCTCGGCCTCTTCATGCTCGCGATGACCTTCGCCACCGTCGTCCTCGTGCAAGCCCTGCTCGGCCGTGACGTCCTGGGCTCGCGGCAATCCGGAGCCGTGTCGGGATAGCCTCGTGCCTGGCATAACGATCAAGGGGCTGACCAAGCGCTTCGGCGACGTCGCGGCGGTGCGGGGCCTCGATCTCCAGGTGAAGCCCGGCGAGCTGGTGGCGCTCCTCGGGCCGTCGGGTTGCGGCAAGACCACGACGCTCAGGCTCGTGGCCGGCTTCCTCAAGCCCGAGGCGGGGGAGATCTGGGTCGGCGATCGCTGCCTGTCGTCGGCGGCGAGCGTGATTGCACCGGAGCGGCGGCGGATGGCGATGATCTTCCAGAGCTATGCCCTGTGGCCGCACATGACGGTCGCCCGGAACGTCGCCTACGGGCTCCGCTTCAACGGGGTCGCGAGGGCGGAGCGCGACCGGCGGGTGAGGGACATGCTGAGAGTGGTCCAGCTCGAGGGCTACGGCTCCCGCTACCCCGGCGAGCTGTCGGGGGGACAGCAGCAGCGCGTGGCGGTGGCGCGGGCCCTGGTGGTGGAGCCGGAGATCCTCCTGCTCGACGAGCCGCTCAGCAATCTCGACGCGAACCTCCGCGAGGAGATGCGGTTCGAGATCCGGCGGCTCCACGAGACGTTCGGGATCACCACCCTCTACGTGACCCACGACCAGGCGGAGGCGATGGTGATCTCCGACCGGGTGGCGGTGCTCCAGACCGGCCGCGTCGTCCAGATCGGCAGCGCCGAGGAGCTGTTCGATCACCCGCGGACGCGCTTCGTCGCCGAGTTCATCGGGAAGACCAACCTGATCGACGGGACCGCGGAGGGCCCGAGCACCGTCGTCCGCGGCAGCCTGCGCCTGCAGGTCGCCGCGGGCGATCTCGAGCCCGGCGCCCCGGTCACCGTCTCCATCCGGCCGCACCAGATCGAGATGGCGCCCGCCGAGGCGGCCGCGCCCGCCGCCCTCCACGCGAACACGCTCACGGGGACGGTCCGGCGCGCGAGCTATCTCGGCGATGGAGTGGACTACCAGGTCGAGCTCGACGGGAGCGGGGCCGTCCTGCGCGTGGCCGGCCCGACCCCGGCCCGCGCCCACGCGGGCGAGCGGGTCAGCCTCGGAATCGCCGCCGCCGCGTGCGTCCCCCTGGCGGACAGCGGGTAGAGCCGACGCCCGGTCGTCAGCGCGCGGGCGTCATGTGCCGCGGCAGCCAGAGCGCCAGATCGGGGACGAGGAAGAGCAGCACGACGAGGACGATCATCAGGATCACGTAGGGCGTGGTCCCCCGCGTCACGTCGCGCGCGGTCGCCCCCCGCATCAGGTTCTGGATCACGAACAGGTTGAGGCCGACGGGCGGCGTGATCAGTCCGATCTCCAGCCAGATGACCATGATGATGCCGAACCAGATGGGATCGAAGCCGAGCCCGGTCACGAGGGGAAAGAGGATGGGCAGGATGATGATCATCACCGACAGCTCTTCGAGCGCGTAGGCGATGAGGAGGAGGAAGACGAAGACCGCTGTGAAGAACGCCCAGCGCGGCAGCCCGAGGCCGACCACCACGCCGAACAGAGCCCTGGGAGCGCCGATGAGCGCGATCACGTGGGAGAACATCGACGCGAAGATGATGATGAGCATCACCATCGAGGTGGTGCGGACGGTCGCGTGGAAGGCGTCCCGGAGCGCGCGCCACGTGAGCGTGCGGAAGGCGGCCGCGAGGAGCAGGCTCACCAGCGAGCCGAGGGCGGCGGCCTCGGTGGGCGTCACGATGCCGGCGTACATCGAGCCGAGCACCACCACGATGAGGAGCGCCACCGGCGCCACCTCGTAGAGCGAGCGCAACGCGTCGAGGAAGGAGCCCCGGTCCTCCGCCACGCGCGGCGCCGCCTCCGGCCACATCACGGCGTAGCCGATGACGAAGGCCGCGAAGAGCAGGGCGAGGATGACGCCGGGGACCATCCCCGCCAGGTAGAGGTGGCCGATCGACGTCTCCGTCATGACGCCGTAGATGATCATGGGGATCGAGGGCGGGATCAGGATGCCGAGCGTGCCGCCGGCGGCGAGGGAGCCGAAGATGAGCGGCCGGTAGTACCGCCGCCGCTCCATCTCGGGGATCGCGATCATCCCGATGGTGGCGGCGGTGGCGACGCTGGAGCCGGAGATGGCGGCGAAGATCGCGCACGAGAAGACGCTCGCCACCGCGAGGCCGCCGGGCAGGAACGACACCCACCGCGCCACCGCCGTGTAGAGCCCCTTGCCGATGCCCGAGTGCAGCAGGATGCCGCTCATGAACACGAACAGCGGCACCGCGATGAACGAGAAGCTCGAGCTGTTCGACCACGCGATCGAGCCCACCACGCCCAGCCCCACCGTGAAGCCCTTGAGCCAGAGCAGGCCGAGCACGCCGACGAGCCCGAGGGCGACCGAGATCTCGACGCCGAGGGCGAAGAGCACGAACATCAGCCCGATGAGGAGGCCGCCGAGGACGGGCTCGCTCACTCGTCGCCTTCCGGCGTCACCTCGTCGCGTGCGGATGGAGGGCCGAGCGCCGCCCTCACCTGCCGCGCCAGCGTGGCCAGCATCGCGAGGGCCATGAGGGCGAGGCCGGCGGGGATGAAGAGCATCGGCAGCCAGAGCGGGTAGAGCATCACCGTGGAGACGCGGCCGTAGCGGAACGCGGTGATCCCGGACTGGACGGTCACCCAGATGACGACGGCGAGGAAGACGACGCCGAGACCGAGGGTCACCACGCGCAACCACGCCCGCGCCGCCCGGGCGATCCGCCCCGTGACGAGGTCGACGCGGACGTGGCCGCCCGCCCGGAAGGTGTAGGCGGCGCCGCCGAAGACGACGAGGACCTCGAGGAAGCTCGCCACCTCGTCGACGAAGAGCTGCGGCTGCTCGAAGAAGTACCGCATGGCCACGTCGTACGAGATGAGGAGCACGATGGCGAGCGTGGCGAAGCCCGCGAGGAGCGCCGCCACGCCCGCCGCGCGGCCGATCACCGCCCGAGGGCCTTGAGGGCCAGTTCCAGCCCGCGCTTGCCGTCGGGCCCCGTGCGCTGGAGCCAGGTGTCCCAGGCGCCCCTGGCGATCTTGCGCGCCTTGTCCATCTCCTCCTTGGGCGGATCGACGATCGTCATGCCCAGCTCGGGCAGGCGCTTGCGCGTCCGCTCGTCGGCGGCGATGGCGTCCTGCCACTCCTTCTCCTCGAGGTTCGTCTCCTTCATCGCGTCCAGCACGACCTGCTGCAGGTCCCTGGGGAGTCCGTCCCACGCCTTCTGGTTGGCCACCAGCCACTCCTGGGCGGCGCCGGCGAGGTACCAGTAGTCCAGGTACTTCGCCACCTCGAAGAACTTCATGGGCTCGGCGTTGGTGGCCGAGGTCATGGCGCCGTCCACCGTCTTCTTCTCGAGGGCCGAGTACACCTCGCTGAAGGCGATGTTGATGGGCGCCGCCCCGAGGAGGCGCGCGATGTTGGCGGAGTCGGCGCCGTACACGCGGATCTTCTTGCCCTTCCAGTCGGCGACGGTACGGATGGGCACGGTGGAGAAGATCTGCTGCGACGGCCAGGCGTGGATGGACAGGAGCTTGAGGCCCTTCCTCGCCAGCATCTCCGTGTAGAACGGCCGGAGCTGCAGCGCCGCCTTCCTGTGCTCCTCCACGCTCCCCGTCATGAAGGGCAGCTCCAGCGGGCCCATCTCGAGGAGGACATCGGTCAGATACGACGCGAGGACGGGACCGATCTCGGCGCGTCCGTCGAGCAGGGCGGGGATCAGCTCGGGACCCGGGTAGAGGGAGGACGCGGGGTGGACGCGGATCTCCATCCTCCCCTGCGACCTCTCCTTCACCTTGGCGCCGAAGGCGTTGTAGTTCACGGTGTGGAAGTAGGTCGGCGCCGCCACCGACGGCAGGTTCCACACGATGGGCTTCGCCTGCGCCCCCGCCGGCGCGGGCGCGAGCGCGGCGCCACCCGAGCCGAGGGCGAGCAGGACCAGGGCGATGTGGATCGTCGTCTTTTTCATGGCGCTCCTCCCGGTCGAGCGTCAGATGGGCTGCACGAGCCTCTCACTCTACCAGAAGCGGCCCGCCGGGCCGAGACGCCAGGCCGTCGGCGCGATACCGCTCTGGCGACCGTGCCGCCGTCAAGGACTCCCATCGCACCTGCATTTCGGACCTCGTTCGCGAAGCAGGTCGCCACACCGTGTGGCAGAGTGCAACGCCGTCGGGTCGGCACTGCGGCCAACCCCTCGTGTAAGTCGCCGAACCTGTGACGGTCGCCCACGCGCGTCGGCTGGCACGTGGCTTGCCTTATCTTTCACGACAAGCTCGTCGAAACGGGGAGCGATTTCCCCGACCGTCGGGCGCGGAGGCGACTCGACGGCTAAACCAAAGGAGGGTCGGTCATGCGCACGGTTCTTGGAATCACGCTCGCGTTGCTGCTGGGCCTGGGCGTCACCGGTGCCTGGGCGGAAAACATCTCCGGGAAGATCCAGAGCGTCGACCCGGGTGAGCGGGCCTTCGTCCTCGACGACGGCTCCAAGCTCTGGGTGGCCGAGGGCATCTCGATGGACGCCTTGAAGGAAGGGGCGTCCGTGAAGGCGTCGTACGAGGAGCGCGACGGCAAGAAGGTCGCGACCAGCGTGGAGGTATCCGACTAGCTCCGCGGCTCGCGCGGCGAGCGGGCGGGCGTGGGCCAGTCCGAGCCCGGGTCCGGGGTCAAGTTGCGAGCCAGCCGAGGCGCGAGGGAGCCGGCCGTGCCCAGCGTACGTGGCTGTACGTTGAGCGTCGCTGGCGATCGAGCGCGAAGCCTGGTGGAGCACATTGGCCCCGCACACCTGCCCGCTCGCCGCCATCGCGGCACCAGGTTGCCCTGCCGTGAGGAACTCCACGATCGCGCGGGCCGGGATCACGATGGTCTCGACGGCGTCCGCCCGCCGGAGCACTCGGGCGCGGGGGACGGGTCGCCGCCGAGATGACCGGCTACTCCGGGGCGCCGGCTCCGGCCCGGTTCCAGGCGCGGACGAGATCCACCGTGAGGATCGCAAGCGCGGCCAGGATGATCAGGGCTCCCAGCCCGTAGGTGAGGGTGGCGAGGAATCTCGCCGCCCCCAGCAGGCCCAAGGTCCCCAGCAGGTAGTTCCAGTCGTGATGGCCCCCGCCCAGGAGGGGGAGCGCCATGGCGGGCGCGTCGGCCATGTAGATCGCGACGTCGGTGATGCTCTCCCCCGTCCAGAAGAGCGCGACCGCGAAGGAGGCCGGCTGGCGCTGCCAGAAGAAGTGGACGGCGCAGAGAGCCGGAACGGCTACCTGGAGCAGGGAGCCGCCCAGGACGTGCAGGAACTGGCCGAAGACCAGGAAGAAGACATGCCCGGCCTCGTGGATGATCAGATCGATTCCATGGATGAAGCGGAGGAAGATTCCCGCGCCGAAGAAGTTGAGGCCGCGCGTCGCGACCTGCCAGCCCAGGCCGGAGAGCGCGAGGAGCCCGAGGGCGCGGCCGGCCACGGGAGCCAATCCGATGACGCCCAGCCCAACCGGCCCTCTGCCCGCACCCAGCCCGCTCGCCGTCACCGCGGCACCAGGTGTCCCAGCCCCGACGCGATGAGAAAGTCCAGGATCGCCCGGGCCGGGATCACGATGGTCTCGCCGGCGACCGGCAGCTGGAGGACTCGGTCCGACCTGTCCGGCGCCGACATCTGAGCCGTGCGGTAGCCTTCCACGATGCCGACCAGGGCGCCCGTGTCGGCGTCGAAGACGCCGCCTCCGCTGGCGCCGTAGCTCACGGAGGCGTCCACCATGCGGATGGTCCCCTCGACCGCGAGCTCTCCCTCGTCGTACTTGAGCTGACTCACCACGCCGCTCACCACCGTGAGCTGCCGGCCCCAGGGGAAGGCGGCCACCCAGACCTCGTCACCCAGCCGCACGACCTCCTTGAGCGTCACGGGCGGGAGGCTGATCCCCTCGATCTCGATGACCGCAAGGTCCATCTCCTGGCTCACCGCCGTCACCACCGCCTTCACGCGGCCCTTCCGGGTCGGCGTGCTGACGAAAATTTCCTGCGGGACGGACGGGTCGAGAAAATGGCGCGTGGTGAGGATCCAGCACCGCTTCGACTGCGAGTCGGCCGCGAGCACGACGCCGGAAGCGGCGCGCCGGGCGCCGCCCTCGCGCTCGGTGCGGAGCTGGACCGCGGAGGGGAGGATGCGGCGGATCACGTCGCTGCGCTCGGAGCCTCCGCCGTGCGAGGCGCAGCCCGACGCTGCCAGAGCGAGCAACAGGCAGACGCCGCGGCCGATCATTCCTCCGGCTCGCCCTCGACGGCCCAGCGCTTCAGGATCCGGTACAGCGTGCCCCGGTCGATGCCCAGGATCTCAGCGGCCCGCACCTTGCTCCCCCCCGCGTCCTCGAGGATCTTGCCCACGTACCATCGCTTCACCTCCTCCAGCGTCATCCGCGGTCCGGGGACGATGAGCGGCGCCGCGGAGCCCTCGCGCGGCTGCGCCGGGAGATCCTCGGGCATGATCAGCTCGGATGAGGAGAGCGCCACCGCGCGCTCGATGGCGTTCTCCAGCTCCCGGACATTGCCGGGCCAGTGGTACGTGGACAGCAGGGCCAGGGTCTCTTGCGCGAACCCCGTGAGCGGCTTGCCGGACGCGCGCGCATACTTGTCCAGGAGGTGCTGCGCCAGCAGCGGGATGTCCGCGAGGCGCTCCCGGAGCGGCGGGAGCGTGATGGTCACCACGTTCAGGCGATAGTACAGGTCCTCGCGGTAGCTCCCCGCCTCCACCTGCTTCCTGAGGTCATGGTTCGTGGCCGCGACGATCCGCACGCTCACGGGAATCCACTCGTTTCCGCCAACCCGCCGGATGGCCTGCTCCTGCAGCGCCCGCAGCAGCTTCGCCTGGAGGGTGGGCGACAGGTCGCCGATCTCGTCCAGGAAGCAGGTGCCGCCGGCGGCGGTCTCGAAGAGCCCGCGGCGCGCCGAGAGGGCCCCGGTGAAGGCGCCGCGCTCGTGTCCGAACAGCTCGGACTCGAAGAGCGCCTCCGGGAGCGCCGTGCAGTCCACGACCACGAAGGGCCCATCGGCGCGGGGGCTCGCATAGTGGATGGCGCGCGCCACCAGCTCCTTCCCGGTGCCGGTCTCGCCCTGGACGAGCACGGTGGTGTCCTGGCGCGCGACGCGGGCCACGAGCTTGTAGACCTCGACCATGGCCGGCGACTGGCCGACCAGGCTCTGGACACCGTAGCGATCGCGGAGCTCGTGGCGATACTGGACGTTCTCCCGCGCCAGCCGCCTGGCGTCGAGCGTCCGGTGGACGACGAGCTTGATCTCTTCCATCCGGAAGGGCTTCGACAGGTAGTCGTAGGCGCCTTCCCGGACGGCCTCGATGGCCGTATCGATGGTGGCGAAGGCGGTGAGGATCAAGACGGGAACCCCGGGCTGGACCGCGGCCAGCCGACGGATCACCTGCAGCCCGTCGACCCTGGGCATCCGGAGATCCACGATGGCCAGATCGAAGGGCTCCGCCTCGGCCAGCCGCAGGCACTCTTCCCCGCCGGGGGCGGTGCGGACCCGGTACCCCTCGGCCGTCAGGACCTCGGCCAGCAGCTCCAGGGCCACGGGATCGTCATCGGCGATGAGGACGTCGGCGGGCGCCATCAGGCGCTCCCCGCCGCCGGCAAGACCACGCGGAACGTGGTGCGTCGACCCGGCTCGCTCTCGACCTCGATCATGCCCTTGTGGTCCCGCACGATCTGGGAAGAGATGAACAACCCGAGGCCGGTCCCTCGCCCCGGCGCCTTGGTCGAGAAGAAGGGCTCGAAGATCTGCTTGCGGTGGGCGGTGGCGATCCCGTGCCCGCTGTCGCGGACCTCGATCACCACCTGCCCTCGCTCGGGAACGGCCCGTGTCGCCACCTCCACGCGCCCGCCGGGCGGCGTGGCGTCCATCGCATTCGTCAGGAGATTGAGGATCACCTGCTGGAGCTGGCCGGCGTGTCCGTGGACCCGGGGCAGCTCGGAGGGCGGCTCCACCCGGAAGCCGAGCCCGGCGGCGGACATGCCGGGCCGGACGAGCTCGATCGTCTCGCGCACCAGCCGACCGACGTCCACCGGCCCGGGGTCGCCGGCCGACCGGCGGGTCAGATCGAGGAGCTGGGTGATGATCTCGGTGACGCGCGCGAGCTGGGTCTCGATGATGGCGAGGCGCCGGGCCGCGTCCTCCGTGAGCAGATCGGCGGGAAGCTCCTTCCGCAGGAGCTCCAGATGGCCCGCCACCGAGTGCAGCGGCGTGCCGATCTCGTGCGCCACCTGGGCCATGATCCGTCCCGACACCGACAGCCGTTCGGCGTGGCTCAAGCGCCGCTGCATCTCGAAGAGCTGCTCGTTCAGGCGCTGCACTTCCTGGTAGCGCTGGTCCAGCTCGGCGACGGCCTCCTTGACGCGAAGCTGCAGCTCGTCGCTGAACTGGTTGACCCGCACCATCATCTCGTTGAAGTGCCGCGCCATCACGCCGAACTCATCGGCGCTCTCGATCCGGACGGTCGCCGCGGTGTCGCCCGCGCGGATGCGGGCGATGGCCTCCACGAACCGCCGGATCGGGCGATCCACCACCTGCCGGATCGCGAGACTCATCAGGAAGCCCATCACGACCACCGAGGCGGCGGTGAGCGTCAGCGCCCACGCCCGTGTCCGGAAGGCCAGCCGATCCGAGCGCTCGAGGGAGAAGCGGCACGCGACGGCGCCCGCCACCGTCCCCGCCAGCGTGATCGGCGCCATCACCTCCCAGTGGCGCTCGCGCTGGATGAGCCGGGAGACGACCTCGCCTTTCCGGGCCCGCACGAGGTCGCTCCGCGAGAACGGCAGCCGCCGCTCGGGATGGCTCGTGGCGACCACCCTGGCGCCCTCGCCCTCGAAGGCGAGGATGTCGAGCTGGCTGACGTTCTGCCGGATGCCCAGGATCTGCCGGACCTGGTCCTGGAGGAGGGTCCCCGACTCGAACTCGTGCTGATCGCCGATCGTGGCGGCGATCTCCCTGGCGAAGGCGATGGCGCGGTCCTTGAGGTCTTCCTCGACCCATCCCCGACTGAGGCTCAGGCTCACGGCGGCGAAGCCGAAGGAGATGACGATCAGGACGGCGACGCTGAGGAGGACGAGCTTCCGGCGAACGCTGAGACGCATGGCAGTCCACCTATACCAGAGCGCGGGGCGGCCGCGCACGGCCCGGGCGCCGAGTCGGGCTCCGGCCCGCGCCCGGCTCAGCCACCGCTCACATCATCGACGGCGTCTCGCAGAACCCGCCCCGCAGGTCATCCTCGTGCCACCGGTCGCCGTGCCGCTCACATTCCTGCTCGAGCTCCCGCTCGGTGTACGGCGGCGGAATCCGCGCGCTGCCGCATCAGAGGAGGAACACGACCAGCGCCCCGAAGCCGAGCCGGGCCATTCAGTCGAGGAGGCCGATCTCGCGGTAGCGAGGCTCCACCCGGGAGGACATGAGCCCCAGGCGCTGGAGCCGCGGGATCAGCACCTCGGTGAAGAGGAACCGGTTGAAGACCTTGACCGTCGGCGAGTTGGCGATCGCGTCGCGCACGGTCGCCTCGCCGTCCAGCCCCATCTCCTCCCACACCGTCTTGACGGACCGGAAGCCCGTCCGCTCGTCGCGCGTGTACATCGCGTCACACGCCTTGAGGGCGAAGTCTTCGAGCAGCGCCCGCTTGTCCGGGTCCATCTCGGGGAGGGCGCGCTTGAGGGCGAAGTAGCCGAAGTTCACGTGGCGCCCCTCGTCCTGGAGCACGTAGTCGAGCACGTCCCGCAGGGTCGGGTCGCCGGTCTGCTTGTGCATGACGTTGAAGGCGGCGATGGCCAGCCCCTCGATGAGCATCTGCATGCCGAGGAGCTTGAGCTCCCACGCCTCGGACGCCAGGATCTCGTCGATGAGCCCCTTCAGGAGCGGGTCGACCGGGTAGACCTTGTGGAGCTTCTTGACGTAACGCTCGAAGACCTCGACGTGGCGGCCTTCGTCCACGACCTGGGTCGACGCGTACTTCTTGCAGTCCAGCTCCGGCATCGGGTTGACGAGCTGGCTCGCCACGAGGAGGGCGCCTTGCTCGCCGTGCAGGAACTGGGAAAGCCGCCACGACGACACCCGGATCTCCGCCTCCTTCTTCTCCTCGTCGGTGAAGCGCTCGAAGAAGCGGGTGCCGCCGAAGGCCATGGCGATGTTGAGCACGGGCCCTTCCTTGCCGATGGGCCGGCCCCAGTCGATGGCGGTCGAGCCGTTCCACTGGTTCTTCTTGGCGGTCTCGTAGAGCGACTCGAGCTCGTGGTGGGTGGGCTCGTAGTCGAAGTCCCAGAGCGTGTCGAGCCGGTACGACACCCGCCGGGCCGCGGCTGACTGCGCTGTGGTCATGGCCTCTCCCTCGATCCTCCTGATGTGATGTGTGGCCACAGCGCGTCGGCGCCGCGGAGGGCGATGTCGCGCCCGATCTCGGCGGCCCAGTGGCTCTCGGCGCCGAACTCGGCGCGCCAGGACCAGAGCCGCCGCGTGACGAAGTGGAGCGAGTGCTCGTAGGTGAAGCCGATGGCGCCGTGACACTGATGCGCGATGCCGGCGCCGAGGCCGGCGGCTTCGCCGGTCCGTACCTTGGCGACGGCGATCTCGAAGGCGGCGTCGCCGCGGTCGGCCGCGCGGAAGGCGTTGGCCGCCGCGATGCCCGCCGCCGCCGTGTGCCCCGCCAGGAGCGCGAGCTGGTGCTGGATCGCCTGGAAGCTCCCGATGGGCCGGCCGAACTGCTTGCGCTCGCTCACGTACTTGACCGTCTGGACCAGCAAGGACTCGAGGCCACCCGCCATCTGGGCCGAGCGGACGAGCGCCCCGTAGAGCCGGAGACCGTCGGCGTCCAGTCGACCCGCCGGCGCCGCAGCCGTCACCGCCGCTCCCTCCCACCGGAGGGTGTCGCGAGGCTCGAGAGCGAGGTTGACGTCGGCCTCGATCGTGGCGTGGCCGGCCGGGACGAGCGCGACCTGGCCGCCGGCCGTCACCACGACGTGCTCCGCGGCGCGCCCCCAGGGGACCCGTGTCGCGGCGCCGCTGAGACGCCACCCGGATCCCTGGCGGGTGAGCGCGAGGCGGTCGGCGGGATGCACGGGGGCCACGCTCAGCGGACCGGTCGGCACGTCGAGGCCGGACTCGGTGAGGAGCCAGGCGCCCACCATGGTCTCGGCCAGCGGCAGCGGGACGGCGAAGCGGCCGGCGGCGCTGACGACGATGTGGGCGTCCTGCCAGGTGCCGCCTCCGCCCCCGCGCGCCTCCGGGATCTGCGGAAGCGTGAGCCCGTTCTCCTCCACCTGCTGCCACAGGCCGGCCGGCCACACCCCCTTCTCGGCGGATTCGCGCACCTCCTGGGTCACGCGCTCGCCGAAGAGTCGGTTCACCGTGTCGGCCAGGATGGTCTGCGTCTCGTTCACGCTAGGTCTCCCGGGAGCCTGTCGGAGAAAACCCGCTAGAGCGATGAGAAGGGTCCAGCTGCGAGGCGGCGCCCGAGGGCCGCACGCGAGGCGTACTTCCTGTACGTTGAGCGTGCGGCGGAGGGCGCCAACGAAGCAGATGGGCCCTTATCATCGCTCTAGCGGAGTCCGAGGCCGCGGGCGATGATGCCGCGAAGCACCTCGCGCGTGCCGCCCCGGAGGGAGAACGACGGCGCGTGCTCCGTCAGAAAGCCGAGGGTCCGCTCGAACGGGCTGCCGGAGCTGAGCCGCGGCTCCATGCCGAGGAGCGCGTGGATCGTCTCCGGGATCTCCTGCTCGAAGCTCGTGCCCACGTCCTTGACCACCGCGGCCTCGAGG
>WNGA01007926.1_pt1 | contig 15517 bp, 10 predicted proteins | sample 5400061 | NCBI WGS metagenome assembly WNGA01 (sample SAMN13153366, study PRJNA577476) | soil metagenome | isolation source: 100 cm soil or saprolite under grassland replicate 2 | place: USA:California | collected 2016-06-15
CGAACGCCGATCGTCGCGCGGATGATTACAGGAAGGTGAAAAGCCAGGTGAGCAAGACCACCCGGCTTAAGATCCGACTGGCTGAAGGAGGCGGCTGGGTGGCGAGAATTCGTCCCTCAAGCGGTTATTGACCTGTTTAAATCGTAACAACAAACATTGGGACAGGATCAACCACGGGGATCACGGGGCATCACGGGGAAAACAATAACCAGAGCCGTCCCCGTGTTCCCCGTGCCCCCCGTGGTTGATCCTGTGCGCCAATGTTGTTTGGTCTGATTTAACATCACGATGAATAAACCCAGGCTGAGAAATCTGTTCAAGTCGTGCCTTGTCCTGGGCCTTATTCCGGGAATGATGATCCTGCTCAGGGTTCCACTCAGGCCACAAAATCGGAATCCGCAAAAGGCTATGGATCGGACATTCGATCCTTCGCCGGACTGGCGGCCCACACACGCTCCGGTCAATGCTCGCTATGAGGGCAATGAATCCTGTTCGCAATGTCACACCGATGGGGAGACGCAGGCGCACACGCCGATGGCGCAAGCGATGGAGCCGGTCGCCGAACGCCGGCTCTTGATGAAGCATGCGCAACTGACCTTCAAACAGGGGCCGTTTTCATATTCCATCACGCGTCGCGGCGATCAGAGCTTTTAGAGCTCATCAATGACTGTTTCAGTTGTCACTCGACCGCCGCGGTTGGTCAGGGACAACTTCAACTGGACAAAATGACTCCGGGAATCACCTGCGAAGGGTGTCACGGCGCGGGCGAAAAACACGTCCTGGCGATGAAGGCTCGCGGCGAGGGAAGGAACCGAGGCGAGGCGGCGCCGGAATCGTCAGACAGACAGATCTTCAACCCCGGGCGGTTCGATACGGAAGGGCTGACGCAATTCTGCGGCGCGTGCCATCGTTCCTGGATTCAAGTGCAGATGCTGGGAATTCGGGGCGTTGAAAACGTCCGGTTCCAACCCTATCGCATCTTCAAAAGCAAATGCTATGACCATCGGGACAAACGCATCGGCTGTACGGCCTGTCACAACCCGCACGAGGAACTTGTGACAGACGCCGCGTATTACGACGCGGCGCCATCAAGAAAAGCTCCGGGCTGCCCGAAGGCCCGGCAGGATTGCGCGTCCTGTCATATGCCGAAGATAGAATTGCCGGGCGCGCACTACAAATTCACCGATCATCGGATTCGTATCGCGCGCCCAGGAGATCCATATCCTAATTGACGCACTCCACCTAAACGATTGAAAGATGATTCAGGCGTTACTTTTGACTTTCACAATGTTCTCTAACCCCAGATCAGAGGGTATTTGCTTCAGCTCCGTCATAAGATTCCGAGCGACTTTCTCTGGGTTCCAGGGGCCGCAGCAGGTGTTATAATGTTGCGTATTATGAAGCAACTGACTTTTACACAAACAGCGCCGCTCAATCAGGACGCCGACGGCGCGGTGCGCGTGACCGGCTCGCGAGTAACGCTCGACACGCTTGTGGCTGCGTTTAAAAAAGGGGCGACCGCCGAGCAGATTCAGGATAGCTTCCCTTCGCTCTCGCTGCGCCAGATTTACGGCGCGATCTTTTACTACCTCGACCATCAAGCCGACGTCGAAGAGTATCTAAAAGAGCGCCAGGCTGAAGCCGACGCCATCCGCCTCGAGATCGAAAGCCGGCCTGAATATGCCGAGTTCCGCGAGAGACTGCGCCAGCGCCGCGCTGAGCTGATCGAAGCTTGAAACTCTCTTCGCCTTATGCTGCCGATCCTGATTGACGAGAACTTTGACCATCGCATCATTCGCGGCCTGAGACTGCGTCTGTCGCAGCTTGACTGCCTCATCGTGCAGCAGATCGGGATGAGCGGTTTCGACGATCCGGCGCTGCTCGATTGGGCGGCCAAAGGAGGCCGCATCATTGTCACTCATGACGTCAACACTATCACCAAATACGCCAACGAGCGGCTGAAACGCGGACTGCCGATGCCCGGTGTCGTCATAGTTCCTGAGCAGTTGGAAATCGGACGCGCTATCACCGACCTTGAGATTTTCATCGAATGCAGTTCTGCGGCGGATATGGAGAACCAGATTCAGTACCTGCCGTTATGATTCATTTTGGCGCGGCCAGCAACAGCGCTTCCAGCAATCGCTTCTCTTCGCTGCCCGCCGGATACAGCGCCGTCAGCAAGAAAAGCTCCGGGCTGCCCGAAGGCCGGGCAGGATTGCGCGTCCTGTCATATGCCGAAGGTAGAATTGCCGGGCGCGCACTACAAATTCACCGATCATCGGATTCGCGTCGCGCGCCCAGGAGATCCATATCCGAATTGAATCAAGCCACAAAAGACAATGGATTGTGATGTCATCAACGAACAGCCAGAGCAGTGCCTTCGTTCGGTGAATACGGTGTTCGCGGGGTTTGGCGTGGGAAAGAATTGGCGGCAGCAACGCGTCGAGTTCAGCGGCGATCTTGGATTGCAAAATGGAACCACATTACTTAACCTGCGCCTTCGAGATCAAATCCCTGTGAAAGCCGGGTACCACAACTTGCCGGTGACACCACACAAAGAAAATACTAAGTTTCGGGCACAATGACTTCCGATCTGACTTTCTTCACAAACGAACCGGGTAGATGTTTGCGCGACCGTTTTCACGCGATGCTCACCGAACACACGCGGTTCTTCGATTGCCTGGTCGGCTACTTTTACCTTAGCGGATTTCATCAACTTTGTTCCGCCCTGGAAAAGACCGAAAAGATTCGCATTCTGATCGGGCTGAAAACCAATCAAGCCGCTTACGATTTGATCCAGGAGGCGAACGGGCAGCGCCAGCTCAAGTTTGTTTCCCATGCCGAATCGAAGGAGCGGCTTCCGCAAGAAATCCTTGATGAACTCGACAAATCGGACGACGGCGCGCAGGTGGAAGACGGCATCGCAAAATTCGTTGAGTGGCTCAGATCAGGCAAGCTTCAAATCAGGGTTTATCCTTCTGAAAAGATTCACGCCAAACTCTACATCCTGACTTTCATTGATGGGCTTTTCGAGCGAGGTCATGTCATTACAGGCTCGAGCAACCTTTCGCAGTCGGGATTGCAGGACAACCTGGAGTTCAACGTCGAGCTGAAAAACAGGGCTGACTACGAGTTTGCGCTGGGGAAATTCAATGAGCTGTGGGCCGATGCGGTGGAAGTCTCGCCGCTTTACGTCGAGACTATTCAATCCCAGTCTCCGTTCGCGCAATTCCCGCCCTATCAACTTTACCTGAAGTTCCTTTACGAGTATTTCAAGGCCGAGCTGAATCGGCCTGATGAACTGGAAGACGCCTGGTTGCCGGGAGGCTTCAAAAAGCTCAGGTATCAGGAGGACGCCGTCTTGAGCGCGAGCAAGATTTTGGAGGAATACGGCGGCGTCTTTCTTTCCGATGTGGTCGGGCTGGGCAAAACGTATATGTCCGCGTTGCTGGCGCAGCAGTTGGATGGGCGCACCCTGGTGATCGCCCCGCCGACGCTGATTGACCGCAATAACCCCGGATCATGGCCCAACGTCTTCGGCGATTTCCGCATCCCCCAGGCTGAATTTGAATCCATAGGCAAACTGGACGACTTGCTCCGGCGCGACATCACGAAATTCACAAACGTCTTCATTGACGAAGCGCACCGCTTCCGCACGGAAATGACCGGGATGTATGAGAAGCTGGCGCAGATTTGTCGCGGTAAACGGGTCATTCTGGTCACGGCCACGCCGCTCAATAATGCGCCGCGAGACATTCTCAGCCAGATCAAGCTCTTCCAGAATGGCAAAAACAGCACGATCCCGAACCTGCGTAACCTTGAAGCCTTTTTCAACCGGTTGGAGAAGCGGCTCAAAGGGTTGGATCGCCAGCGCGACCGCGAAGAATATATCCGCGTCGTCCAGGCAAACGCGCACGAGACCAGAGAGAAAGCTCTCAAATACCTGATGATCCGCCGCACGCGCAGCGAGATCGCCAATTACTACGCGGAGGACCTGGCCGAGCAAAATCTGAAATTCCCCGAAGTCGCCGACCCGACGCCCTGCTTTTACGAATTCAGCCCGCAGGAAGACGGCGTCTTCACTGAAACCATCGAATTGCTGGCGCTGAAGTTCTCTTACGCGCGCTATCGCCCGTTGACTTACTACACTGGCGAGTTGAGCGAGAACGAATTGACCGGCCAGCGCAACCTGGCGCGGTTTATGAAGGTGCTGCTCGTCAAGCGTCTTGAGAGCAGCTTCCGCGCCTTCCGCTTGACGGTGGACCGATTTCTTCATTCATACGAGCGCTTTATCGCCGCTTACCATGACGGAGACGTATACATCAGCAAACGCTACACGGCGCGCCTCTTCGATCTGCTGGAGAACGGCGATCACGAAGCCGTCGAGCGGCTGCTCGAAAGGGACCTGGCGCAGCGGTACGACGCCGCGGAATTCAACGAAGACTTTATCCGCGACCTGGAAAGCGATTTGAAAACCTTGCTTAAGATTCGACAGGCGTGGGACGCCGTCCGGCGCGATCCGAAATGGGAAGAGTTGCGCTCGCTGCTCACCGGCGAAGGCCCTTGCGCGCAGGGCAAAGTGATTCTGTTTACCGAATCGAAAGAGACCGCCGAATACCTGGCGCTGAAGATGCGCGATGAATTGAAAGAGGCCGCGCTGCTTTACACCGGCGATTCGGATAAAGGAACGCGCGACCTGGTCATTCAAAACTTCGACGCGCGCCATCACAATCCGCGCGACGAATATCGCATCCTGATCACGACCGAAGTTCTCGCCGAAGGCGTCAGCCTGCACCGTTCCAACACGGTCATCAATTACGACATTCCCTGGAATCCGACGCGATTGATTCAACGCGTCGGGCGCATCAACCGCGTGGACACGCCTTTCGACGTGATCCGCACGTTCAATTTCTTTCCCACCGAACAGAGCAATGACCTGCTCAAGTTGAAAGAAGCCGCCGAAGCCAAGATTCAGGCCTTCATTGAAATGCTCGGCGCCGATTCGCGCTTGCTGACCGAAGGCGAAGAGATCAAATCGCACGACCTCTTCCAGCGCATCAACTCCAAGCGCACGATCACGGGCGAGGACGAAGAGGAAGAGAGTGAACTGGAATACCTGAAGATCATCCGCGAAGTCCGCGACCGCCAGCCCGACCTGTTCGAGAAGATCAAACGCATGCCGCGAAAGGCCCGCGCCGCGCGTCAAGCGGACGGGCGTTCGGGCAATGCCTTGCTCACCTATTTCCGCAAAGGAGGGCTTGAAAAGTTTTTCATTTCGAACGGCCCAGGCTCGGCCACGCGTGAGTTGGATTTCATGGCCGCCGTCAAACTGCTGGAATGTGGGCCGCAAACCGAGGCGCGCTTCGTCGGGCGCGACTTCTATCAATTGCTCGACCGCAACAAGGAAGCCTTCATCGCCGCGACGCTCGAAGAAATCGCGCTCGATGAATCGCCCGCTTCGAGCCGCGACCACAGCGCCAAACTGCTGCGCCGTTTGAAGTCGAAAGACGTCCGCCATTTCAAAGGCTTCACCGACGATGACGAAGAGTTTATTCGCAGCGTCATCCGGCTGCTGGAAGACGGCGCATTGCCGCGCCCGACCACCAAAAAACTGATGGCGACCTTGCAGAACGAGATCAATCCGTTGAAAATCCTCGGCGTCCTACGCCGCGACATTCCGGCCCATTTCTTCCAGTCGACCCAGGCGGCGCGATCCAATCGCAACAACGCCCCGCGCGAGGTCATCCTTTCCGCTTACCTGATCGGAGATTAGCCGGCGAATAGGCGCAGAATTGGTGAACAGTTATGGATAAGAAGCAGGCCATCAACCTCGTCAAGCAAACATTCCCGAAGCCGTTTGAGAAAGAGCAATTTCACCAATTCGTTACGGAATTGCTGCACCGCCTGGACGATTCGCCCGAACGGCACCATCTCTGGGCTGGGCAATTCATCAAGAAGGCTTACCGCGATTACGTCAATCATTACGAACGCCTCGGCACATACACCGATCCTGAAGGACGCAAACTCGACGTGCTGGTCATTCACCTGACGAAGGATACGACGCTCGAACGTGGGCGCACGCGGCTGCGCAACTTCGCGGCTGATTATCTCTCGACCGGACACGGCAATGACAAAGACGCAGTGCTGGCGGCTTACGTCTCGCTCGGGGAAGACGACTGGCGGTTCTCGTTCGTCAAACTCGAATACACCCTCGAACAGGACGAGACGGGCAAGGTCAAAGAACGCAAGGAACTGACGCCCGCACGCCGTTACTCATTCCTGGTAGGCGCGAACGAACGCAGCCACACGGCGCAAAAACAATTCTTGCCTCTGCTCGAAAACGACCAGAGCGATCCTCCGCTGAAAGAGATCGAGGAAGCCTTCGATATCGAGAAGGTTACTAAAGAATTCTTCGGACGATACAGAGAACTCTTCGAGAAGACTAAAGCGGCGCTCGAAAGCCTCATCAAGCGTGACGCCAAAGTGCGCGCCGAATTCAAGGGCAAATCTATCAAGACCGACGATTTCGCCAAGAAACTGCTGGGCCAGATCGTTTTTCTTTATTTCCTGCAGAAGAAGGGCTGGTTCGGCGTCGAACGTGACGCGGAGTGGGGCACGGGCAAAAAGGATTATCTTCGCCACCTGTTCAATACGAAAAGGCCTGATGAGAATTACTTCAATGACATCCTCGAACCGCTCTTTTACAACACTCTTGCACAGAAACGAGATCACGATTACGCCGACCGGTTTCGCTGCAAAATCCCTTTCCTCAATGGCGGATTGTTCGAGCCGCTGGCTGATTATGACTGGGTGCATGCAGATATCCTGTTGCCAAATGAGCTTTTTTCCAACCGCGAACAAACGAAAGATGGTGATATTGGCACTGGCATTCTCGATGTCTTCGACCGCTACAACTTCACAGTCAACGAAGCCGAGCCGCTGGAAACCGATGTCGCGGTTGACCCGGAAATGCTCGGTAAAGTTTTTGAGAACTTGCTGCCTGAAAACGAACGACACGGCAAAGGCACCTATTACACGCCCCGTGTTATCGTGGCATACATGTGCCAGCAGAGCCTGATTAATTACTTGACCACACATATATCAGAGCAACAAGTCCCACGCATTGACCTGGAAACCTTTATTTTGCAGGCGGGTCGCTCTGCAGATTTTGAAGCCAACCCCACCGAGAATCATAGGGGGAAACTATTACCGCAATCCATACGAACCCACGCACGCCATATTGATAAGCTACTAGAAGACATTACCATTTGCGATCCCGCGATTGGATCAGGCGCTTTTCCAGTGGGAATGTTGCAAGAAATTGTGCGTGCGCGGTTAGCATTAGCGGAGATAAAAGAATTCAGGATCACGGCGGAAGAAGCGGCAGATAACAAATATTCCCCCTACGAACTCAAACGGCATGCCATCGAAAAATCTATTTACGGCGTGGATTCGGACGGTGGCGCTGTCGAGATCGCTAAACTCCGTTTATGGCTTTCATTGGTCGTGGATGAAGAAGACCGTAGGCGTATCAAGGCCCTACCCAATCTCGACTACAAAATCTCGCAAGGCAATTCGCTGCTCGCGGAATATCGTGGCTTACGTCTAATCCCCCCTGATTTGTCGCAGCGTGCCGAGGATGGTCGCGAGGAGCGAATCGCCGAACTGCGACGCAAGATCGCAGAAAAGTCACAGGAGTTTTTTATTCTGCATCAACGCGGGAAATCTGCTCTGGTCAGCAAAAATGCAGTAGAGCAGGAAGTCATCAGTTTACAGAAAGAACTTGATCGCCTGGTCAGACCTGCTAAGAACGATGGCATTGAAAAATCCCCGCTTTTACAACAGGCGGAGTCGCGTTCCAGCAAGAAACGATTGGAAACACTTGTGCAGCTTCATGAGCAATTCTGCAATGAAACCCGGCGGGACAAGAAAAACGACATTCGCAAACGTATTGATGACCTCGAACACCAGATTGTTCGCGAGCATTTAGACCGGCAGGAGCAAGAGTTAATCGCGCGAATCGAGAAGACCGAGCAGGAAATATCCGCCGAGCTTCAGAACATAAAGGCTACGCTCAAACAACAGGTCGAGACCCCAAAACTGAAGAGGCTCGAAGCCATTCTTGAGGCGAATCAAGCCGCAGCGCAAAATATACGAGAAGCTCAAGCCGAACTCGTTCAAATGGATTTTTCCCGTAACAAACCTTTTTTCTTGTGGGAACTCCATTTTTTAGACGTTTTTCGAGACGGAGGCGGCTTCAATGTAGTAATTGGCAATCCCCCTTATGTGCGCGCTGACTCGGGTGAGGAGCACCTTGAAATGCGTAAAGCGATTGAGCGCACCGGCCAATACAACACGTTATGGGAAAAGTGGGATTTGTACGTAGCCTTCATTGAACAAGGATACAGATTATTACGGCCAAACGGAACGATGACAATGATTGTGTCTGACGCATATTGTCATTCGAAGTACGCACAGAAATCGCAAAACTGGTTCCTCAGAAATGGCCGTGTATTGCGACTGGATTTTTTAAGCAAGATTCAAATCTTCGAAGCGGCTGTCCGCAATGTAATTTTCTTTTTCGCCAAAACCGACGGCTCAGATTACAAACCTGTGCGCCGCGTCCACGAACGCGAATTCGGGAACGTTACCCTACTGCCGACAGCGCTGCAGGCAGAGTTGAATTATCGCGCGTTCTTCCCGGGGGAGTCTGCAAGCCGAACCTTCAATGCGCCGACGATTCCGCTGCGACAAGTTTTTTATGTGTCAAAGGGGATGGTCGTTAACGCTGACGAAAAGACTGCAAGAGGCGAATTTGAACTAAGCGATCTAGTCACCGACAAAAAAGACCGGCTTCATCCAAAACCCTTTGTCGAAGGGAAGCATCTTGCTCGCTGGTTGCCCCAGACAAATAAATGGCTTGAATGGGGAACGGAGCGTGCGCCAGGTTTATTCAGTCGTCCGACATTTAAGGAGATGTATGAAGTGGATGAAAAGCTGATTTCGGTCGATATGGCTGCCGGAGTCACTCAATTGAAGGTTACGTATGACAACCGCCAGTTGTATCACAATCACTCCGCATGGTCTTTTGTCCGCTGGAACGACCTTGCTGGTGTGCGGAATAACTCGCTCAAAAAGGTGGCGCGATACGAAGACGAAAGACTGCGCCCTGATTTACCCCATCGCGAAGAGTTGGAGCAAATCAGCCGCTCTTTCAATGTCAAATACCTGCTCGCGGTAATGAACTCGAATCTCGCGCGCCATTTCCTGCGCGCCAATCGCCGTAGCAACATCCACCTGTATCCCGACGATTGGAAAAATTTGCCTATCGCCATAGCCGGTCAAGATCAACAGTCAATCATTAGCAAGTTGGTTGACTACATACTATTCCTGAAAGCCAACGCGTCCGAAAACGAATCCCGCGACCAACTGATGATCAGTTACTTTGAGCAGTTGGTTGACGCGCTGGTCTACGAATTGTATCTGCCTGGCGAAATCCACGAGGCAGGCAAGCAGTTCTTCGCGCCGCTCATCGCTGAACAGTTGCCCGCGCTGGATGAAATCAAAGGCGACAAGCTGGAGGCGCTGAGGCGAATCTTCGAGAGGCTTTACGACCGCAACCACGTCATCCGCAAAAACATCTTCTTTCTGGACACGATAGAGAGCGTGCGCATCATTGAAGGCAAGGCCTGAACTGATAGGGCTTTTTCAGAGTCGCTCAAGACGGCGAAGCCTTTGGAGTGCGGCGGTTCGGCGCCGCTTTGGTAGTCTTTTTCGCCGCTCAAAACATTGATTGAGAGTGAGTCGCAGCGGTCTTTCGTCCCACCATTTCTCAAACTTGGGATGGACTACCAAAGCGGCGCCGAACCGCCGCACTCCAAAGGCTCCGCCGATTCAGGATTGTTTGATCGTTGTCAAATGATAGAATGCGACTGATAGGTGAAGACCATGATACATACGTTAACGATCGAATATCAGGATGATTTATTGTTTCGGCTGGGAGTCAGCCCCGAGCAGTTTTCGGCTGAAGCGCGGCTTCTGCTGGCGGCGAAGCTGTACGAATTGGGCCGTCTCTCTTCTGGCGAAGCGGCGCGATTGGCGGGTAAGAGCCGTGTGGAGTTTCTGTTCGCCCTGAGGCAGATCGGCGCGCCAATGAGCAATCTGCGGGCGGAAGACGCGGACGCCGAACTCGGATTCGCTTTGAATGAGTAAAAGAATCGCCATCAACACCGGGCCGCTGATTGCGTTGGGGAAGATGCAGGCGCTCGACGTCATCGCGCAATTGCCTTACGAATTTATTTGCCCGGCGCAGGTTGAGGCGGAAATTATAGACGGCGTGGCGCTGGGCTATCCAGTCGCCTTGCCCGCCTGGGTAAACGTTCTGTCGCTGCAGACTCCGCTAACCCCGGTGACCTCGTTAGCTTTGGATGACGGCGAGGCTGCGGTTATCCAATTGGCTCTGGAGCAACGACTCATGCGAGTTTGCATTGATGAACTGAAAGGGCGACGCGCTGCGTTGAGCGTCGGCCTGCAGGTTGTTGGTTCACTCGGCCTGTTGGGGAGAGCGAAAACGGAGGGTTTGATTTCAGCCGCGCGCCCATTTATCGAGCAAGCCCAGCAAGGCAGCATTTACTACGACGCAAGCCTCATCGCCGCGTTTTTGCAGTCTCTTGGCGAATAGAGCCGCGCCAGTGGCGTGGCCACTTCGTCACAGTCAACGACAGCCCCGCTCAGTCAGCGCATGCGAATCAAAACGGTCGAGATCAAAAACTTCCGCGCTTTCAAAGGCAGCCCGTTGAAAATCAACCTCTATAAGACTGGCAAGAACCTGCTCGTCTACGGCGAGAACGGCAGCGGCAAATCCTCACTTTTTTTCGCGCTCAAAGACTTTCTGGAAGGCGGGGGGAAGAAGCACGATATCACCCAGTTTCCGTTCCGTAACATCTTCTGCAACACGGACGACGGCTACATCAAGATTCACTTTGACGATCCGAATGCGACCGGGAGAAACCGGCATCCGCAAGCCAGGCTTTACGAATGGTCGGGAGCGAAGAACGAGACCGGCGAGCAGTTGATACTGGAGATCAACAAGACCAAAGGCTTCATTGATTACAAGGCGCTGCTGGCGACCTACTTTCTGCAACAGAGTGCGCTCGCCGTCAACATTTTCGACCTGTTGATTGAGAGCATTCTCCGTCACGCCGAAAACGACCTCAATCGCCGCCCGTTCGGCGAGGAGTGGTGGGAGATCAACGAGGCGTTGACCAACCTCAACAAACGCGCGCCGAGACAGAAAGAGGCGCTCATTGACAGGATCAAGACCTTCAACAACGGATTGCGCGTCAAGCTCGAAGAGTTGCAGGACAAGGCGCAGGAGATTTTAAATTGGTTCGGTTACCAGCTTGAGATCGAGTTGCATTTCGGCGGGGTCGAATACGATTCACGGAAGGGGGCGATAGACAAACAGGTCGCCGGCTTGAAGGTCAAGTTCTTCAACCAACCGCGCGAAGACCATCACCGCTTTCTCAACGAGGCGAAGTTGTCGGCGATAGCGATTTCGATCTTCTTCGCGGCGCTGCTGCTGCAACCGGCCAGCCGTTTGCGCATACTCGCGCTCGACGATGTGCTGATCGGGTTGGATATGTCGAACCGGCTGCCCGTGCTGGACATTCTCGAAAACCACTTCGGCGACTATCAGATTTTCTTCTTCACGTACGACAAGCCCTGGTATGACATCGTCCGGCAGCGCGTGGGTGATGCGAATTGGCGACACGTCGAGTTCTATTCCGCCAAAACAGACGAACACGACCTGCCAGTTTACGCCGAAGATAAAAAGTATCTCGACAAGGCCAAAGAGCATCTTGGCGAGAACGATTACAAAGCTGCCGTGATCTACCTGCGAACCCACTTCGAGCAAATCATCAAAGACTTCTGCAACAAGAAGGGGCTGAAGGTGAGGTACAAGCACAACCCGAAAGAGGTTCAGGGCAACGATTTCTGGGAAGCGGTGAAAACTTATGAAGTGAACAGTCAACCGTTTCTCGGCGCTACGCTCATCCAACGCGTCGGGCTTTGCCGCTCGATCGTCCTCAATCCGATCAGCCACGCCACAATTACGAACGCGTTCAGAAGAGAGATCGAAGATTCGATCGATGTCATCGAGGAGTTGGAAAACGAGTTGAAGAAGCCCTGAAACGCAATTTACTTTATGAACGGAGGCGAAGCTGAATGGCGAAAAAACGTTCGTCCAAAAAGAGTCCGCCGCTCGACAAAATGCTCGCGCAGAGCGGCAAGGAGGAATTGAGCGAGATCATCAAAGCGGTTGCGAAGCGCGATCCTGCGATGAAGGAATTGGTTGATCTGGCGATGGCCGCGCCGAAGCCGGGCAAGCCCATGAACGTTTCGGCCTATCGCCAGCAGGCGCGGCGGACGATGGAGACCGAATCGCCCGAAGCGATTGAGAATGGGTTGATGAATTTGCGCGATGCGGCGGCAAGGTTGGCGAAATCGGGCGATTGGCTCAATGCAGGCGCCATCTATCACGTGGCGCTCGACGAGGCGGTGGTTGGGTACGACGATCTGGTCCAATCAATGGATCGCGACGGCGACATCTCGGTCGTCATGGATAATTTGGCCGAAGGCTTGGGTAAAGCGCTGGAGAAGAGCCGGGCCGGCGCCAAGACGCGCTGGGACTGGATCGAGACGATGCTCGAAGCGGCATTGGCCGACATCGAACTCGGCGGGATTGACCTGGCGCCGAGCGCGGACGAGGCCGTGTTGAAACTTGCGAACGATGAGGAATGGGAGCGGATCGTAGAACGGCTGCGGACTGAAGCCGCCCACGGCAGCGATTGGAAGCAGGGGTGTTTGATCGGATTTTTGGTCGGAGGATTTAAACGGCGGAACCGCGCGGATGAGGCAGACGAATTGATCCGCGACCTGGGCACGCCGGAACAGCGGGCGTATCTGCTCATCCGCGAGGGGAAGATTGATGAGGCGCTGAAGGTTGTCAAAAAGATTCTCGCCCGCGCGCCCGGATGGGTCACGAATTTCGCCGACGCGCTGCTTGCAGCCGGAGCGAAGAAAGAGGCATTGGCGCTAGTCCAGGAACAAGGGAGTGATCATTGGGAGAACAAAGACTGGCTGGCCAAATATTATCGCAAGCACGGCTCGCCCCAGGAAGCGATCGAGGCGCAGCGGAAAGCCTTTCTCGATTCTCCGACAGTCGAGTCCTACAAATCGCTGCGCGAGGTCAGCCGCAAATCGCGCCAATGGGAAGCGGTGCGCGCGGACGCGCTTGCGGAATTGGAGAGCAAAGAGAAATTCGGCGCTCTGATCGAGATCGCGCTGAGCGAGAAAGACGTGGCGCGGGCGCTGGAACTGCTGCCGCGAACGGACATCAGGCCGGGTTGGGACTACCACGATTACAGATGGGACGTTGCGCGAGCCGCCGAAAAAGATCATCCCCGAGCCGCCATCAGGCTATATCAGGAATTGGCCGAGCGCGACATCGGACACCGGTCACGCGAATCATACCGGTATGCGACGGAACACCTGCGGCGCGCAAAGAAACTGGCCGAGCGCATTGGCGAGCGGAAAGAATGGGATGAGTATCTGGCGGCCTTACGCGCGCGTTATCCCACGTTGCGCGCGTTGCACGATGAATTGCAAAAAGCCCGTCTCTAAAATCGCCGATTCCGGCCTATCGAACGGATACGACAACGCCCACTTTTTCTCTATTCAACCTCCGTACTGTGGTCGTTGCACACCCAGGTCATCACAGATTTTATGCGCGAGAAACTTCTTGATGACACGATGTCGTGGGATAGTGGAGAACGCGCCGTTGGCCGGGTTGTGGTAAATCGTGTGCTTTTTACTCCACATTGCCAAATTTGCGATCGGCTTGATGGTCTGCCCCAAATGATGGCGGCGATATCAACCTTGCCGGCTCAACTCATCGGTTGTCCGCGCCCGTCCCGGTTGACGACAATCACTTCGATGATCACCCAAAGCCAGATGATGAATATTGGAATAATCAGCCAGAAGGTAAAAATCGTGATCAGCAGTTGCGCAATTCCAGAGCCGATCCGTCCGGCGTAGAAGTTGTGAATGCCCAAACCACCGAGGAATATTCCGAGCACTATGTAAACGCCTCGACTCTTGGGGATTTCGACGAATACATGAACCGGTGGGGGTGGTGTGTAGTATACCGGCTGCTGAAATGGCGAAGGCGAGCCGCATTGAGTACATTGGGTTGCGGCGCTCCAATTGGAGGCTCCACAGCGAGGACAGAACCAGGAAGCGGGTTGAGGTTGCATTGGTCAAACTCCTTTAGGATTGAGACTGTAACGGCAGAGATGGAGACTGGCCGTCTGCGAGGGTCGGACGCAGAGTGACGCCGGGGCGGGCGGAATATTACAGCCAAAGCCATTCAGACAGGAAGAAAAATTCAGAAGAGAGACTGCTGCCTTGGCTTGTCGTCGAAGACGGAGCGCCCGCCGAGTGAGGGAGATATCGCCTCTTCGTGGGCGACGACCGCGTCGAAGTCGGCTTCGGGGTCGAGTTGGGTTTCTGCCGCGCGGACGAAGCTTTCAAGGCGGCGGAAGCCGTCGAGTTTGTCCCCGTCGCCGACCTTTGCGGCGTCGAGCGCCGTCCGGAGGAGATTCAAGGATTCGTCATACGTCTTCAGGGGGACCTTGAATGGGCGCCGATCCTTGCCGCCGTGCGCGAACGAAAAACGCGCGGGATCGGAGAAACGGCTCGGCGCGCCGTGGATGACTTCGGCGACTAACGCGAGCGATTGAAGCGTGCGCGGGCCGAGCTTCTCTAACAGCAGAAGTTCGGCGAAGTCGTGAAGCTCACGTTCGTAAGCGACCGCGAGCACGGCCCCGAGGCGCTTCAGGTCTACGTTTTCCGCGCGGACCTCGTGATGGCTCGGCAGGCGGAGGCTCCGCGCGGCGTACAGCGTCTTCTCCGGATTCTCGCGGGCGATGTCGAGCAGGGCGGTTTGGGCCGGCTTCGCTCGGGCGTCGACGAGGTTCATGATCACGCCTTGGTTCTCGCCGACTATTCCGGTGTGCGGTTCGACTACGAAGTCGAGGACCGACGCGGAGCGCCAGTGATAGCGGCGCGCCATCCCGCTCCGATCGTTCAAGCCCTGCTGGACGACGGCCCACTCTCCGTCCGACGTGACGACGAAACTGTGAAGATAAATCTGAAAGCCGTCGGCGATCGCATTGTTGTCGACGCGCGCGGTAAGCCGGCTTGTGCGGACCAGCGTTTCGCCGTCGAGGCCTCGGCGCTCTGCGACATTGAGCAATTCCTGCGGCGTGTTGCGCGAGAACCTTCCGCGCCCGCCACAGACATAGACGCCGAGTTCATCCGCCCGTGGGGCGAGGCCGCGCTTCAGCGCGCCCATGACGGATGTAGTGATGCCCGAAGAGTGCCAGTCCATTCCCATCACGGCGCCGAGCGCCTGGAACCAGAAAGGGTCGCTGAGACGCGAGAGGAAAGCCGA
>WNGA01008331.1_pt1 | contig 15517 bp, 10 predicted proteins | sample 5400061 | NCBI WGS metagenome assembly WNGA01 (sample SAMN13153366, study PRJNA577476) | soil metagenome | isolation source: 100 cm soil or saprolite under grassland replicate 2 | place: USA:California | collected 2016-06-15
TTCCCCACGACCTCCCGCACGACCGGCAGGCCGCCATCCTGTCCTATGACGGCGGCAAGATGGACGGCTTCGGGTTCCGGGCCGGGAAGTTCTACGCGTACACGCAGCTCCATCCGGACCAGCTGCCCAACTACTGGCAATGGGCGAAGGAATACGTCCTCGGCGACCGCTTCTTCGCGTCGGTGAACGGGCCGTCGTTCCCCAACCACCTCATGACCATCGCCGCCACGTCGGGCGGCTCGGTCGACAACCCCGAGCCGCCGTCGAAGGACGACCTCGGCGACTACAAGACGTGGGGATGCGACTCGCCGAAGAGCGAGGCCGTGGGGGTGGAGGACACCGAGGGGCAGGTCCACATGGTTCCCCCGTGCTTCGACTTCCAGACGGAGGGGGACCTGCTGACGAAGGCGGACATCCCGTGGGCCTACTACGCGGCCCCGCCCGTGCCGTGGGAGCAGGCGTCACGTTCGGGCTACATCTGGTCGGCGTACGCATCGGTGCGCCACATCCGCGACGACCCGAAGCAGTGGGAGAGCCACGTGTTCCCGTCGCGGGAGCTCGTCGACGACATCGAGGCCGACCGGCTGCCGCCGGTCACGTGGGTCACGCCGCAGTTCGCCCTGTCGGAGCACCCCGAGTACAACTTCTGCCACGGCGAGAACTGGTCCACGCGGGTGATCGACGCGATCATGCGGAGCCCCATGTGGAAGGACACGGCGATCTTCCTGACGTGGGACGACTGGGGCGGGTTCTACGACCACGTGCCTCCTCCGCAGATCGACAAGTTCGGCCTGGGGATCCGAGTCCCGCTGCTGGTGATCTCGCCGTACGCGAAGAAGAGATTCGTCGACCACCACCACGGCGAGTTCTCCAGCGTGCTGCGGTTCATCGAGGACAACTGGGGCCTGCCCCAGCTCACCAAGCGGGACCGCCAGGCCGGGAACCTCCACGAGGCCTTCGACTTCACCCAGGCGCCGAGGGCTCCCGACCCGCTGCCCGAGCGCACCGACTGCCGGGGGTCGATCTACGCGAATCCGCCGCCGGGCGCGGACCGGCCGATCGGCCCCCCGCCTAGCCCGATCGCGACCCCGACCGTCTCGGCGAGCGCCACGCCGACCCCGACCTGATCTCGGGGCTCCCCACGACGCGTGCCCAGCCGACCAGCTCGTCGACGAGCTCGAGGGACGCCGGCCGGGTGCCCCTCAGCCCGTGTTGGCCCCCGGCCCGACCGGTAGGTACGCCGTCCGCGGCGGGGGAGCGAAGATCGGGCCGCGGCAGTCCGTCCGCAGTGCCCTGGGGTCCGGCGCGCGAGGCGGGCTCGCGAACCGGAAGTCCCATCCCAGATTCCTCGCCTCGCCGTCGCGATGCGTCAGGTGGCGCAGCCCCCAGTTGTCCTCGATGAACCGCAGCACGGACGAGAACTCCCCGTGGTGGTGGTCGATGAGCCCCCGCTTCGCGTACGGCGAGATCACCAGCAGCGGCACCCGGATGCCCAGGCCGAACTTGTCGATCTGGTCGACGACCTTGGTGGTCCAGTTCTCTCCCCAGCAGAAGTTGTATTCGGGGTGCTCGGACAGGGCGAACTGGGGCGTGACCCACGTGACCGGGGAGAGCCGGCCCGCCTTCACGTCGCTCACGAAATCGTCGACCGGTCTGCTCCGGCGATTCCATTCGCCGCTCCGCCGGATGTGACGCACGGCGTCGTATGCGGACCAGATGTAGCCCTTCTGCTTCGGTGTCGCCGCGTAGTACGCCCAGGGGATGCCCTTCCCGTCGAGCTCGTCCCCGAGCGTGCGAAAGTCGAGGCACGGCGAGATCTTGGTCTCATGCCCCTCGGTGTCCAGGGCGGTGACCAGGGACCCCTTCGGCGAGTCGCAGCCCCAGCCCTTCACCATGTACGGGCCGCGGGCACCGGGCGGAAGGATCGGGTTCTCCACGGTCCGGCCCGACTGCGCCGCGATCGTGAAGAGGTGATTGGGGAACGAGGGGCCGTTCACCGATGCGAAGAAGCGGTCGCCGAGGACGTAGTCCTTCGCCCACTGCCAGTAGTTGGGCAGCTGGTCCGGATGGAGCTGGGTGTACGCGTAGAACTCGCCCGCTCGGTTCCCGAAGCCATCCATCTTGCCCCCGTCATAGGCCAGGATGGCGGCCGGCCGGTCGTGCGGGAGGTCGTGCGGAACCCGTCCGTCGGTGCCCCGGACCAGCTTCCGCCGCCGGTCGTAGTCCATGCCGAACCTTGCTCCGTCCGCCCCCGGGAACAGGCCGAACATCTCGTCGAAGCTCCGGTTCTCCTTGACGATGAACACGACGTGCTTGATCGGCCATCGGGTGGGGAAGCGCGACGCCGACGCCTCGGCCGGGGTGGGCGTGGGTGCTGTGGGGGATCTACCGGCGGTTCCCGGGTCCGATCCGGTGCACGCGGCCAGAAGCATGGCCACGGCGAGCGAGGCCACCAGCCTTCCGGGACGTGAGCGGCCGCCCATCACGTCGTCATCATGCAGGAGAAGCGGTCGGTCGCATTCGGCCCCTTCCTGCTCATGGGGGATCGCTGCCTTCGTTGGGGGGCGGTTCGGCTGCGCTCTCGCTGCCACCGCCGACTGCCGGGCTGGCCCCAGGGGCCTCGGGCGTCGCGCGCCCCTCGCGCGGGGCAGGCGTCCGGCGGCGGACACGGAGCCAAACGGACGCGATCAGGAGTCCGGCCAGCGTCGCGACGGAGATCCCGAGGCCCGCGAGGACGGTCGGATCGTGGTACTCCAGCCGGATCACGTGGTGCCCGGCGGACACCCGGATGCCCTGGAGGAAGAAGTCGGCGTGCAGGACGGGGGCGGGGACCCCGTCCACGGTGGCCCGCCAGTTCCGGTCCCAGGAATTGCGGATCAGGACGACGGCCGGTGCCGGGGCGTCCACGATGACGGTCGCCGCCTGCTCGTCGTCCCAGCGGTAGGTGACCGGGCTGGCCGGAGCGGGTTCGGCGGCCGCATTGCCCGCCGGGACCGGCGGACCCTCGAGGACCACGTCCCGGGCCGGATCGAAGGAGGCCCCCGTCACCAGGGCCAGGGCTCGACCGGGCGATTCGGCGTTCTGCCACGATGTGTAGGCCCCTGCGTGCGGCGCCGGATCGGCCACGGGGAACAACGACCAGGCTCCCTCCTCAGCCACGGGCGTGGCCCCCGGAACGGGGGGATCGCCGGATTGCCCGATCACCCACCCGACCTGCAGGAGATTCAGTGCGGTCGGGGACCCGTGCTCCAGGTACGAGTCGTTGTACCTGACCATTCGGCGATCGACGGCCCGATCGAATTCCCAGAACCGGAGGAGCTGCACCGAGTTGTATCCCTGCGCTTCCTGAAGGCCGAACAACATGGACTGCTGCATGCCCAGGAGGCCCTGGAATGCCGGCAGCTGGTGGCGGTGGTATGCGGAGAGGGTGTCCCAGGAGCCGGGGGCGACGGTCGCGTACCGCGTGTCCCCGGCTCGGGCCTGGAGCTCCGTGGCGATGGCCCCGGGACGGACGTAGGCGGCGATGGGGTACATGTTGGGGCGGAGGGGCCGCAGGGGCACGGGACGAGTGTGGGCCCGGGCGCTCGCCGGAACGAGGGCCGCCGACCTCGAATCGTTCGCCAGGCCGTTCACACACAGCTCCACGGCCAGGAGGGCCGGGAGCACGGCGAGGAACCGCCGGTCGCGCAGGACCAGCCAGAGTCCACCGGCGGCGGCCACAGCTCCGAATGCGGGAAGCAGGTGGGTGCTCAGGCGATGGTCCACGATGAGAGGGACGACGCCCCACATCGCGACCGCAGCCCCGAGCACGATCCGCCGTCGGCGTTCTCGCATCTGCATCCATGACTCGACGCCGAGGGCAGCCAGGACCGCCACGGCCACGAAGACGCCGAACAGGAACCTGGACGGCTCGTGCAGCCACAACCCCGCCAGCCACTTGCTGGCCACGACGTGGGATGCCACCCGGGCCACGCTGTCCAGGGACGCCAGGTAGCAGACCGCTCCGTACAGAGCGAACGACACGCTCAGGGAGCGGCGCTTGCTGGTGAGGCCGACGAATGACAGCACCAGCACCAGCAGCCCCACGTACGCGCCGGGAGACGTGGCGAGCCAGGCCGGCCACGTCGAACGAAGCGGTGTCCCGGTGAACAGGGCATGGCCGGCGCTCGGGAGTCCCGTCAGTCGCTGGGACAGCTCCTCCAGCCTCACGTACCCCAGGCCGAGGTTCGTGTGCGGCAGGTACGCGATCCGCGGGAGCAGGTACGCGGCGTTCCCCAGGGCGAAGGCGAGCAACGGGAGCGCCCCCACCAGCAGCGCGGGACGTAGAGCCCTGGTTCTCGCCCGGACGTCGCGCGCAATCGCAACGACGAGGAAGGCCAGGATGGCACCGGTTCCGAGGACCAGCCCGTTGCTGAGGAACGCCGCGGCCACCTGTCCCCACGCGACGGCCATGGCAGCGAGCCAGCCCAGCCTCCCGGACCACGTGGTCGCCCGGAGGTACCGGGACGCTGCTGCCAGCGAGAGGGCGGTCCACGCGATGGTCCCCATGATCGGGAGGTTCTGCAGGATCGAGGACCCCGCGAGCGGGAGGGCCAGGGCCAGGCCTCCCAGCGTTGCGGCAGGCCGCGGCAGCCGCTCGCTCCGCAGGAACCAGTACATCCCCAGCCCGGAGAGCACCGGCTGCAGGACGATGAACGCGCGCAGGGCTCCGTCACAGGAGAGCGCTGGGTACAGGACCATCACGGGCAGGTACATCCATCCCGACTGCGGGTCTGCGGCGAATGGTGCCCCCGCCATGACGTGCGGATTCCAGAGCGGGATGTGCCCGTGAGCCAGGCTCGTCCCCAGGAGACAGTGGTTGGGGAGCCACAGCGGAAGCATGTCGGGAGACGGAACCGAGACCAGGCCCCCGAAGGCCACGTTGTGGGCCACGATCACGACGGCCGCCACGATCAGGAGCGGCCCCCCGAGCGGGCCCAGGAAGCGACGCTTGGGGACCTCCGCGCGGCGCCCGGCAGCGGTGGGGGGTGCGTCTTGACTGATCATCCGACCGTTCGGCCCCGCGCCCTGTCGGGAAGGGCGCCGTCATGCCGGCCGGACCGGCCTCGAAGGAGGAACGCTACGCCCCACCCGCACGCGGCGGTCATGAGCACCGGGCCGGCCCCCCCCGCTCCGTCCATCGTCCCCCCCGCCTGCACCCACACCACCGTCGCCGCCGTCAACGTTGCCACTCCCAGGGCCGGGGCCAGCCCCACGCGCAAGGCGGGATCGGGCGGCAAGAGAGCGGCCGACCATCCGCCACCCACCACGAACGCGATCGACAGGAGCAGCAACGAGAGCAACGCCACCGAAGCGGGGTCGGTCGCCGCCCTCGGAGCCGGCTCCCTTACGAGGGGACCGGTGCTCGGACCTTCCAGAACTGCCACACCCTGACCGACGGTTCGGGCGCCGCTTCGTCCCGCATGACGGAAGGACACCGGGGCATACGCGGCACTCAGGACCACGACCGGATGCATCGCATGGAGGGCGGTCACGGGGGCGAAGGCCTGTCGGCGGGTGCTGTCCGTCTCCCTCGACGCTTTCCCGGCCAGGTAGGAACGGAGGGTCCCATAGTATCTGGTGGCCTGGGCGATCTCTCGTGGGGGAAGGGTGGCTTTCACCGCGAACCACCGCCTCCCCCGTCCTGTGACCGGCCCGGGCTCGATGATGAAGAGGACCAGCCGGTCGGGCGCGTTCCGGCGCAGGTACTCCCCCGCGGTCGCGATCTGGTTGTTCGCGCGCCAATCGACCAGAGGTTCACGAGCCACCGATGCCGCAGTCGTGGCCCAGCCCAGCGGGATCAGGAAGGCCGCGACGAGTGCCACGCGCCAGGCGGGAGGCCGCGCGGAGGCCCCGGGGAGCCGCCGGGTTCCCGCCCACCACAGGGCGATGCCGGCGAGGACGGTGATCGGGAACAGGTACTCGATGAGCCGGGCGCCGGCGACGGGAGTCCCGAACGCCTGGGCCACACCCGCGGCGATCGTCGCCCCGACCCACACGCCGGCGAGCAGAAGGAACAACCGAGCGCTCCCCCGCCCCAGCCTCGCCAGGGCGACCGCGCCGAGAGCTCCGAGGACGAGCCCCGGATACCGCCAGGCGTCCCCGATCGCGACGAGGAAGTGGCTGCGCAACAGGTCCTGCAGCCCGTGACTGCCGAACTGGGGGCCCGTCCGTTCCGCGCGCATCAGTACGGGCAGAATGAGGGCGATAAGGAGACCGGAGACGACGACTGCTGCCACCGCCCGCCCGGCCGGCGAACGAGGGAAGGTGGGGGTTTTGCCTGCTTCCGGTGCCGAGCCGGGTGCACGGGACGCGCCAAGGGAGCGCGACCGATCTCGAGACCACATCAGGATCCCGACGAGCAGGACGGCCACCGCGAACAGGTAGAACGGCCACTCCGCCACCGCCGCCCCGAACAGGAGAACAGCGGTGGCGGCGACTCCGTTCCCCCTGTCCACGAGCACCATGGTCGTGGCGAGGGCGGCCAGCGTGCAGGCGCTGTTCAGGACGGTGTCCAGGTGGAGGATTGCGCCGTTGTGCCCGAAGGCGACCCACGTCACCAGGCCGAACGCGGGCAACCAGGCCAGGCGGGCCCCCGTCATCACGCGGACCAGCACGGCGGCGGCGGTCGCGGCGATCCCGGCCAGAACCGCCGGAAGGACCGCCACCACCGTCAGCGCGTTCTGGCCCGTGCTCCGCATGAGGACGGCGGTGAGCGCGGTGGTTCCCGCCTGGAAGCCACCCACTTCGGAGCCGTCGACGGACCCGGCGTTGGCCCGCCACACGTACGCGACGGCGTCCCATCCCACCGGGTAATGGCCCCCGTGGACGAGGTACGGCAGGAGGTACAGGGCGGCCACGGGCGTGGCCGTGGCCAGGATCCACCCGATCGCCGCTCCCCACTCGCGGGGCGGTGCAGGCGGTCGGGGGCGGCGGATCCCACGCTCCGGCGGCCGCAACCCGGCGCTTCGCACGCGGCTATTCACCGGGCTTCGGAGCGGTCGGCGCCGGCGCCCTTCGCTCCGGGCTGGACTCCGGGGAAGGGGCCTCCTGCTCGGGCGAGGCAGGCCGCCGTCGCTCGACCAGCCGCGCGGCGACGATGGCCCCGACCAGCAGCAGGACGACGACGACGGTGCCGAGCAGGCCCAGGCCGACGGCCGGGTCGTCGTACCGGAGGATCACCGTGTGCCGCCCCGGCGGCACGGGCACCCCCTGCAGGAGGAAGTCCGCGTGCAGCACGGGTTCGGGACGCCCGTCCACGCTGGCGTGCCAGCCCTCGTCCCAGGAGTCGCGGACCAGCAGGACCCCCGCCGCCGGGGTCTGCACATGAATCTCGGCTTCCTGCGGGCCGAGGTCCCGGTACCGTACCGTCCCCCCCGGACTCGAGGGACCACACGACACGTCCGGGCCCGAATCGAGCACGACCTCGCGTCTGGGGTCGAACGCCGGAGCGTAGACGGCCCGGAGCGCCGCCCCGGGGGTCGGGGCGGACCGACAGGAGCGAAGGAGCGAGGCCCGGCCGGCCGGGTGCTGCACCCGGAGCACCTGCCAGTCGCCCACCACCGCGATCCGGCTCGCACCAGGGAAGGGCTTCTTCCTGGCCGCGCGGAGGATGACCGTCGACACCTGGAGCAGGTCGAGCTGCTGGGGATACACCTCCTTCAGGAAGGAGGCGTTGTAGTTGGCGTTGACGCGAGCCCGGAAGCGGAAGTACTCCCAGTACCGCAGCAGCTGAACCGGGTTGTATCCCTGAGCCTCCCGGAGGTCGAACAGGATGGACTGCCCGTTGGCCAGGAACGGTGCGTCGACCGGCTCCTGGTACCCGAGGTACCCACCAGAGCGCGTGAGCTCATGGGGGGCGAAGGACAGGTACCGTCCGTTGCCCTGCCGGTGGACGATCTCCACGGTGCCGGGCGGCCGGAGCCAGGAATCGAGCTCGACGGGCCCCGGGTACGTCGAGGCGGCCCCCGGATAGGCGGCCAGTCCGTTCGCGACGAGCTCCGCCCCGATCAGCACGGGGATCAGGAAGGCGAGCCCGGGCCTGGCGATGGTCGCGGCGAGGACGACGCCGGCCAGGACTCCCGCGACGAGTGGCAGCAGCAGGTGATGCATCGGCCGGGCGAACAGCAGGGCCCCTCCCCACCACAGCAGGACACCGGGGGCGAGGAGCACCAGCCTTCCCGGCGTGCTGCGCGCGGTCTTCCAGCCCTCCACGCCGTATCCGATCAGGACGGCGATCGCCAGGAGGACCGCGAACCGGAAGCGGCTCGGGGCATGGATGTACGCGCCCCCGATCGTCGACGAGGACAGGGACTTCAGCCACACCGCCACCCGGTCGATCGAGAGCACGTAGCAGACGGCGGCGAAACCGGTGAACACGGCGACCACCGCGCGGTGCTCGCGGCTGGCCCACCCCAGGCAGACGAGGGCGAGGCCGGCCGCCCCGAGGTACAGCCCCGGCGACAGGAGGAGGTCGAACGGCCAGCTTGGCCCGAGCTGGTACCCCGTGAAGAAGGTGTGCCCTTCATGCCCCGTGAATTGCTGGGACAGCTCGTTCAGGCGCCCATAGCCAAGCCCCAGCGACGTCCTCGAGAGGTAGGACAGCCGGGGGACGAGGAACGCCAGGTTCACCAGGGCGAGCACAGGGAACACGAGGACGACGCGCCCCACCGCCGGCTTCCAGCCGACCACGCCCTGGCGGACCCGGGTGAAGCTCCGGGCGGCCACGTAGATCGCCAGGGCCATGGTTGCGATCGCCGTGCCGTCGCTGAAATGCGCGGCTGCCACCTGGCCCCACGCCACCCCTGCGGCCAGGAGCCATCCCAGGCGGCCGCTCCACCGTGGCGACCGGACGTAGCGGGCCGCAGCCGCGAGGAGCACGGCCGTCCAGGCCAGGGAGGAGGAGAACGGGACGTACGGACCGATGAACGACCCGGCGATGACGAGAGCCCACACGAACCCGCCGGCCGTCGCCGCGGTTCGGGACGTCCCGTCGGTCCGGAGGAACGCGTACAGCCCGAGCCCCCCGATGACCGGCTGGAGGAACAGGTAGAGCCGGAGGGCAGATCCGCACGGCGCCACGGCGAACAGCAGCATGGCCGGAAGGTTCAGCCAGCCCGACTGCGGATCGGCGGCGAACGGGACTCCGGTCATGACGTGGGGGTTCCAGGCGGGGATGTGACCGGCGGCCAGGGCCTTGCCCAGGAAGCAGAACTGGGGGAGCCAGAACGACATCAGGTCGATGTGGGTGGCGATCGCGCCGCCGAACAGGAGCTGGTGGAGCACCACCACGACGGCGATGACGATCGCGGCCGGCCCGACGAAGGGTCGAAGTGCGGGCCAAGCCCCCGGCCTCTCTCCGAGCGTCGGGCTCGCGGCGCGGGAACGGATGCGTCGGAGGCTCGGCATCGGCCGGGAGACTATCTCAGGACTCCGCCCCTAGATCGGCCGGGCGCTCGCCCCCGGCGTGGCGCTCGCGGGAGGACATCCCGGCCCGGCCGGTGGAGCTGGGCGTGGTGCTCGCGGCCCGACACACCGGCCCGGTGGGGGACCTGGGCGTGGTGCGCTGCTACCCGGCGGGGCGGGCGCCGTCCAGCAGCTCGTCCGGCGTCGCCGCGACCTCGAGCGCCCGGTTGCCCCGTTGCAGCCGGAGGATCAGGCGCCGGCCGATCGCGCCGGCGTGCATCAGCCGCTGGAGGTCGTCCATGCCCGATACCGGCTGACCGTCGACCTCGAGCAGGAGATCCTCGGCGCGGACCCCGGCCCGGTCCGCGGGGCTCCCCGGCACGACCTCGACGATCTCGACGCCACGGGTCCGGCCGACCGCCTCCGCCACGCGAGGCGGAAGCGGCCGTGGCCCCCCGGCCAGCCCGAGGTACGCGCGACGCACCCGTCCGTCGGTCATCAGCGCGGCGACGATGCGCCGCGTGGCCGGACTGATGGGGACGGCGAGCCCGAGCCCCTGCCCCATGCCCGGACCGACCACGGCGGTGTTGATCCCGACCAGCCTCCCGCGCGAGTCGGCGAGCGCGCCGCCCGAGTTCCCGGGATGCAACGCGGCGTCGGTCTGGATCACGTTCTCGACCAGGCGGGTCACGGAGCCCGCGCGGGTGGGGAACGACCGTCCGAGGGCGCTCACCACGCCGGCCGTCACCGAGCCGGCGAAGCCGAAGGGGTTGCCGATGGCGACCACGAGCTGCCCGACACGCAGGCGCGAGGCGTCCCCGAGCTCGGCCGGTGACAGGTCCGACCCCGACACCCGGACCACCGCGAGGTCGGAGAGCGGATCGGTCCCCACGATCTCGAGCTCGAGCTCGCGCCCGTCGGTCAGGGTGGCCAGGCCGCGATCGGTTCCCGCGACGACGTGGGCCGACGTCAGCAGGAATCCGTCCGGGGTGACCACCACCGCGCTGCCGCCGCCCTCCAGCCGCCCGAGGCGGTCGAGTCGCCGCCACACGCGCAGGTTCGCCACCGACGGCGACAGCCGCTCCGCCACCGAGGTGACCACGCGGGAGTACGCGTCGAGCGCCTCGTCGCCGTTCGTGTCGAGGGCGCGCTCGATGTCCGAGGCGGCCGGTTCGAATCCGTCGTCCAGAGCCCCGAGGAACGCCAGGTCCGTCATGGATCGAGCGTAGCACCGAGCTTCGTGTAATGAAGTAATGGCCAGACGCCCGTCGGAGCCGGCTACGCGTCGAGCGACGGCGTGTCCTGCCGGGAGAGCTCGTCGCGGGCCAGCCGCAGTGCCTCCTCGTACACGTCCCGGGCCGGGACCCCGCTTTCTCGGGCGGCCCGGGCGCAGTCCTCGAACTCGGGGGCCACGGTGACCGGGTGGCCGTCGAGCAGCCCGACCTTGACGGCGATCGTCCCGGCGCCCGTCTCGACCTTCAGCGTCTCCCGGTCGAGCGAGAACTTCGACACCGGCGTGGAGCGGACGCCCAGCGTTCCCGTCTCCCGGAACAGGATCCGCCGCAGATCCGGCTGGGAGGCGGCGGTGCATAGCACGGAAACCATCACTGCGGGGCGGCTCTTCTTCATGACGATCGGCGTCAGCCAGGCGTCCTGCGCGCCGGCCCCGAGCAGGCGCTCCAGGACGAACTCGTACATCTCCGGGTTGAGGTCGTCGACGTTCGTCGAGATGACGACCTCGCCGGTCGTGCTCGCGTCGGGGACGTGTGCGCGGCGGTCGGACTCGGCCCCCACCAGCACCCGGACGACGTTGGGGTAATCGAGCTGGTGCGTCCCCGCGCCATACCCGACGGCGATGACCTCCATGAGCGGCATGTCTCCGTACCCCTCCGCGGTGGCCGCCAGGATGGCGGCGCCCGTGGGGGTCACCAGCTCGACCGAGCCGCCCCGGGAGTACATCGGAGCTCCGCGGAGGAGCTCGACCACCGCGGGCGTGGGCAGGGGCAGGAGGCCGTGGTCGGTGCGGACCATGCCGGTCCCGGTGGGGATGGCCGACGCGAAGACCCGCTCGATGCCGAGCAGGTCGAGGGCGATCGCGGTTCCCACGATGTCGACGATGGAGTCGATGCCTCCCACCTCGTGGAACGTGACCAGCTCGACCTCCTTGCGGTGGATGCGCGCCTCCGCCTCGGCCAGCCGCCGGAAGATCCGCTGGGCGGTGGTCTTCACGGACCGCGGCAGCTCCGCCGCGTCGAGCATCATGCGGATGCTCGAGTACGTGCGGATCAGCGCCGTGCTCTCCGCCCGGACCGTCAGCTTGGTGGCGCGCAGCCCCGCGCTCTGGCGTTCCACGACATCGATCTCGTAGGGCTCCAACGGGAGCGCGGCGAGGCCGGTCCGGATCGCGTCGGGATCCGCGCCGGCGTCGATGAGCGCTCCGAGCGCCATGTCACCGGAGATGCCGGCGACGCAATCGAAATACGCGACCCGCACCTAATCGTCCGCCACGAGAGCCCCGCGGCATTCGGGAGCTTCCTCGATGCACGAGCGGCTCCTGACGCCGAGCACTCAGGCGCTCCGCGCGCGGAGGATCCGGTGCGCGACGAGCCCCGCGCCGAAGCCGTTGTCGATGTTCACCACGCTGATGCCGGGGGCGCATGAGGCGAGCATCGTGAGGAGGGCCGCGAGGCCCTCGAACGACGCGCCGTAGCCGACGCTGGTGGGCACCGCGATCACCGGTCGTGAGGTGAGCCCGGCCACCACCGACGGCAGGGCGCCCTCCATGCCGGCGACCACGATGAGGCAGTCGGCCGACTCGATGCGATTCCGGTGGTCGAGCAGGCGGTGCACGCCCGCGACGCCGACGTCGGCGATGCGGTCGACCTCGACGCCGAGGGCTCCGAGCGTCAGCGCGGCCTCCTGGGCCACCGGCAGATCGGCGGTTCCCGCGCTGACGACGGCCACCGTGCCGAGGACGTTGCCGTTCGGCACAACTCGCTTCACGACCAGCAGCCGTGACCGGTCGTCGTAGCGCGCGTCGGGGATCGCCTCGGCGATCGCGACGGACTGCTCGATGGTGGCGCGGGTGACGAACACGGCGCCCGCCGTCCTGCGGGCCAGGGCGACCGCGGCGTCGCGAACCTCCCGGGGGGACTTGCCGGGCGCGTACACGGCCTCGGCCTGGCCGGTCCGGAGCTCCCGGTGATGGTCGATCTTGGCCGAGCCGATGTCCTCGAATGGCAGGTCACGGAGGTCGGCCAGAGCCTCGGACACCGTTCGATCGCCGTCCGCCACACGCTGCAGCAGCGTGGAAATCGTTGCTTCGTCCACGGGACCCGTCATTGTATACTTCGCCCGTTCGGGCACGTAGACGGCCCAATACCTGTGATTCTTCCTGCCAAGACACTCACGGTGCTTGTCATCGTCGCCCTGGGGGTGGCGGTGCTTGCCCTGTTCATCACCGTGGCCTCCGCCCGGGCCAGGCGCCGCCCCCAGCAGAGCTCACTGCCCATCCAGCTGGATGACGTGCTGCGGGGCATCCTCGAGGGACACGCCCGTGCGCTGCAGCGCCTGGAGGCCGCGGTCCGGCAACTGGCGGCCGACGACGTCGGCCTGGACGAGCGGCTGACGGCAGCGGTGCAACGGGTCGCGCTGATCCGGTACGACGCGTTCGAGGACGTGGGCGGGCGGCTGTCGTTCACCTGCGCGCTGCTCGACGAGCTCGGCAACGGCGTGGTGGTGACCTCGATCAACGGGCGGCAGGACACCCGGGTCTACGCCAAGCCGGTGTCCCGGGGGACGAGCGACCACAACCTGTCCGAGGAGGAGGTCGAAGCCATCCGCGAGGCCCTGGGCGACGAGTCGCTCGACCGTCAGACTGTGGAGGCGCGGTGATGTGGAGACGTGAGTCGGACCAGAATGAGCCTGCCGAGCGAGCGGAGGTACGAAAGATGGCGCAGGAAGGCGAGGTCACAGTCGTCGGTCAGGGTGCACGTCTGGAGGGCACGATCGTGTCCGCCGGGTCGCTGCGGATCGACGGCCAGGTCAAGGGCCAGATCAATGCCGACGGGGACGTGATGCTGTCGCCCCAGAGCCAGGTCGACGCCGACATCCGTGCGGACAACGTCGTGGTGGCCGGCCGCTTCAAGGGGAACATCGTGGTCAAGGCCAAGGCCGAGCTGGCGCGCGGCGGCCGTGTCGACGGCAACATCACCTCCAAGAGCCTGATCGTCCAGGAGGGGGGGATCTTCTGCGGCCAGTCGAACATGGACCAGGGATCCTCGGCGTCGCAGCCTCAGCAAGCCGCGTCGCAGGCGTCCCGCTCGCAGCCCGCGGCGACCTCGGCACAGCCAGCAACGGGTCCCAACGGTGCGGAGTCGAAGGCCGAAACCGAATCCGCCCGAGCAACGCACCGGTAGTCCGGCCCGGACGAGCATCCGAACCTCGGCGAACTGTCGAACCTGGCATCCTGTTGCGCATGCTCGATCTCAAGGCGATGCGGGAGGAGCCCGACCGGTTCCGCGCGGGATTGGCTCGCCGGGGGGCGGCCGACTCGCTCGAGCGGGCGCTGACGCTCGACGAACGCCTGCGCGGGCTCAAGGTGAGGGTGGAGGGGCTCCGCGCCGACCAGAACACCGCCAACAAGGAGATCGGCCGGGCCACGCCCGAGGAGCGACAACAGAAGATCGACGCCCTGAGGAACGTCTCGGAGCAGCTGAAGGAGCTCGAGCCCCAGCTGCAGGAGACCCAGGACCAACTGGACCACCTCCTCCTGCGCATCCCGAACCTTCCGCACGAATCGGTGCCCGACGGGGTCGACGACGAGGACAACGTCCTCATCAAGCTCGAAGGAGACCCGCCGCGGTTCGCCTTCGACCCGAAGGACCATCTCGACCTGGGGGAGCGGCTCGGCGCCATCGACACCGAGCGGGCGGCGAGGACCTCCGGGTCGCGGTTCGCCTACCTCCTGGGCCCCGCGGTGTGGCTCCAGTTCGCGCTGGTTCGCTACGCCCTGGACACGCTGGCGGGCAGGGGGTTCACGCCGGTGGTCCCGCCGGTGCTCGTCCGCGAGGAGGCCATGTACGGAACCGGGTTCCTCCCGACGGACGAGTCGCAGATCTATGCGACGCGCGACGACGACCTGTACCTGGTCGGCACCTCGGAGGTGCCGCTCGCGTCGTTCCATCAGGACGAGATCCTCGACGCCGCCGCCCTTCCGACCCGGTACGCGGGGTACTCCACCTGTTTCCGGCGCGAGGCCGGGACGTACGGGAAGGACACGCGCGGCATGTTCCGCGTCCATCAGTTCGACAAGGTAGAGATGTTCTCGTTCGCGGACCCCGATCGGTCGTGGGAGGAGCACGAGTTCCTCGTCTCGATCGAGGAGGAGATCGTCGCGGGCCTCGGCATCCCCTACCGCCTGATGAACGTGTGCACGGGCGAGCTCGGCGCGAGCGCCGCCAAGAAGGTCGACCTCGAGGCGTGGTTTCCGGGCCAGGGCAGGTATCGCGAACTGACCTCGTGCTCGAACTGCACGGACTACCAGGCGCGGCGGCTGGGGGTCCGGGTCCGGGGCCTGGACGGGAACCGGCCCGTCCACACGCTGAACGGCACGGCCTGCGCGATCGGCCGGACCATCATCGCGATCCTCGAGAACCACCAGCGCGAGGACGGCTCGGTCGACCTCCCCGAGGCGCTCCACGCCCACCTTCCGCCCGAGCTGCGTACGCTCACGCCCCCCTGATCGGCGACGCACGCACCTGCGGGTCATCGCGGCTGCTGACTACGGTCCCGTTTCCTTCTCGGGAATGGCCCCACGCCGGTCGCGGGTACCATCGGCTCGGGAGGGTGGCCGAGCGGACGAAGGCGACGGTCTTGAAAACCGTTAGGGGCGCGAGTCCCTCCAGGGTTCGAATCCCTGCCCTCCCGCCGCCGCTGATGCCATGAAGGAGCGGGCCTCGCTCCCGTGTTCACAGCGTAGACGCCGTAACGTCCGCTCAACACGAACGACAGGAAGGAGGCCCTGTCATGGTCTACGTCGGAGTGGACCTGCACCGCAAGTCCTCTCACGTCG
>WNGA01033501.1_pt1 | contig 15517 bp, 18 predicted proteins | sample 5400061 | NCBI WGS metagenome assembly WNGA01 (sample SAMN13153366, study PRJNA577476) | soil metagenome | isolation source: 100 cm soil or saprolite under grassland replicate 2 | place: USA:California | collected 2016-06-15
CGCTCTCGGCGACCTCCGTGGCCGCGGCAAGCTCGACGAGGAAGCCATCTCGCGTGCGATGCGCGAGATCCGGCTCGCGCTGCTCGAGGCGGATGTCAACTTCGAGGTCGTCAAGCAGTTCGTCGCGCAGGTGCGCGAGCGAGCCGTCGGACAAGAGGTGCTGAAGAGCCTGACGTCGGGGCAGCAGGTCGTGAAGGCCGTGCACGAGGAGTTGACGGCGTTGATGGGGGCGGGCAGCTCGAGGCTCGCCTTCACGGGGCGCCCGCCGACAGTGATCCTCCTCACCGGCCTCCAGGGATCGGGTAAGACGACTGCGGCCGCGAAGCTCTCGCTGCTACTGCGCAAGGAGGGTCGCGCGCCCGGACTGGTCGCGGCCGACCTCCAGCGGCCGGCGGCGATCGACCAGCTCGAGCAGCTGGGCCGCCAGATCCAGGTTCCTGTCTACCGCGAGGACGGGTCGGATCCGGTGTCCGTCGTCCGCAACGGCATCGCGCAGCTCACCGCGGACGGTGCCGACACGATCATCCTCGATACGGCGGGGCGGCTGCACGTCGACGAGGAGCTGATGGACGAGCTCGAGCGCGTCCGGGACGAGGCGAAACCAGCGAACGTGCTGCTCGTGCTCGACGCGATGACCGGCCAGGAAGCCGTCAACGTCGCGCTCGCATTCCAGGAGCGCGTCGCCTTCGACGGCGTGCTGATGACGAAGCTCGACGGCGACGCGCGCGGCGGCGCGGCGCTGTCCGTGAAGGCGGTCACCGGCCGTCCGATCAAGCTCATCTCCGTCGGCGAGAAGCTCGACCAGCTCGAGTACTTCCATCCCGACCGGATGGCCTCCCGCATCCTCGGCATGGGGGACGTGCTGACGCTGATCGAGCGCGCCGAGCAGGCGGTCGAGGCGGACGAGCAGAAGGAGCTCGAAGCCCGCATGCTCAAGGGCCAGTTCAGCTTTGACGACTTTCTGAGGACGTACGGGATGCTCCGCCGCATGGGGTCGATCCAGGGCCTGCTGAAGCTGATCCCGGGCCTCGGCAAGCAAATGGAGGGCCTCGACCAGGTCGACGAGAAGCAGTTCGGCCGCGTCGAGGCGATCATCCTCTCGATGACTTCGCAGGAGCGCGCCTTGCCGAAGGTCATCGACGGATCGCGGCGCCTTCGAATCGCCAACGGCTCGGGCACAACCGTCGAGGAGGTCAACCGGCTCATGGATGCGCGCAAACAGATGGAGAAGCTGATGAAGGGGATGAGCAAGGGCAAGATGCCGGATCTCGGCGCGCTCACCGGCGAGGCGCCGGCAGAGGCGGCCGGGCCGACACGCCGCAAGGCGACAAAATCCAACAAGCGGAAGAAACGAAGCAAGACACGGAGGTGAGATGGCAGTACGCATGAGATTGACGCGCGTCGGATCGAAGAAGAATCCGGTCTACCGCGTCGTCGTGGCCGATTCGCGCTCGCCGCGCGACGGCAAGTTCCTCGAGATCGTGGGGCGGTACAACCCGCAGCACGATCCGTCGCTGATCGAATTCGACGAGGACAGGGTGAAGGACTGGCTTGGGAAGGGCGCCCAGCCGTCGGAAGCCGTTCGGAGGCTGCTGAAGGTCAGAAACCTGTCGAAGTGATGGCCGAGCTGCTCGAATACTTGGCGCGCCAACTCGTGGACCAGCCGGACGCCGTCCGCGTCGAGCAGGTTGAGGAAGACGGCGACACGCTCGTCCTCCGCCTCCACGTCGCACAGGACGACCTCGGGAAGGTGATCGGCCGGCAAGGACGCATCGCGCGCGCGTTGCGCACGGTCGTGCGCGCGGGCAGCGCGCGCGAGCGGCGGCGCGTGCAGCTCGAAATCGTCGATTAGGCCCCGCAGCCGATGATTCTCGATGGCACGTAACCAAGATTGTGCGTCGGACGGCCGAGCGGGCGAAGCCCGCACGGCCTCTATGCGGCGCCGCAAGACGGCGCCTTAGGTGCGCGTCGCCGCGCTTTACGACGTCCACGGGAATCTGCCCGCGCTAGAAGCGGTTCTCGCCGAAGTGGACGCCGACCTGATTCTCGTCGGAGGCGACGTCGCGGCGGGCCCGTGGCCGTCCGGGACGCTTGAACGCCTTCGCGGTCTTGGCGAGCGCGTGCGCTTCATCCGCGGCAACGCCGACCGCGAGCTGACCGAGGCGCCGAAGCCCGGGCGTGTGGGTGGGCCGCCGCCCGAGGTGATGGAGTTCGTGCGTGAACGACTGTCGAAGGAGCAGCTGTCCTTTCTCGGGGCGCTCCCTCTCGTCGAGTCGGTCGAGGTGGACGGCCTCGGCGGCGTCCTCTTCTGCCACGCGACGCCGCGAGACGACGAAGAGCTGCTGACACGCATCAGTCCGGATGACCGCTGGCGCGAGCCGCTCGCCGGAGTGGAGGAGCAGGTCGTCGTCTGCGGACACACGCATACACAGTTCGACCGGCGTGTCGACGACGTCCGGCTCGTCAACTCGGGCAGCGTCGGGATGCCCTACGAGCACGAACCCGGCGCCTACTGGACGCTGCTCGGCCCAGAGGTCGCGTTCCAGCGCACGGAGTACGAGCCCGGCGACATCGCCGGTAGCGGTTGGCCCCGGGGGTGGCCGTCGGCGACGCCCGAGGAGGCGACGGAGTTTTTCGAGAAGTTCTCGCGTGACCGCGCCTGAGACTGTCGTTGTCGGCCGCGTTGGAAAGTGGCACGGCCTCGACGGCTCGTTCGTGGTCGAGAACGCCAGCGAGGCCGCCGAACGCTTCCAGGTCGGCGCCGAGCTGCTTGTCGCGGGGGAGCCGGCGAAGGTCGTCGCCGCGAAGCAGGCACGCGGCCGGCCGGTGATCCGCCTCGACCGACGCGTGGCCCGAGGTGAGACGCTCGAGGTGCCGCGCGACTCCCTTGCTCCCGCGGGTGAAGACGAGTACTACGTCTTCCAGCTGGTCGGCCTGCGCGTCGAGGAAGAGGGGGGCGGTACGCTCGGCAGGGTCATGGATGTCGCACCGGGAGTGGCGAATGACGTGCTCGAGCTCGACTCCGGCTTGGCACTCCCGATGGTCGAGGACTGCGTTCGGGAGGTCGACCTGGCGGGCGGCCGAATCGTCGTCGCACCGGGATTTGCCGCCGGCCCCTGAGCGACGGCATGCCGGAGATGGTCGCGCACTTCCCGGCCGGTTTGTCGGACGCTGGGTAACCTGAGTCGCCTCGTCCCTTGCAGCTCGATGTCTTCACTCTCGTTCCGCATGCCTTCGCGTGGCTCACCGAGCAGCGCCCTGTTGCCACGGTCCTCGGTACCGAGCTCGACCTGCGCCTCTTCTCCTATCGCGACACGACGCCGCTACGAGCTGGGCAGATCGACGATGAGCCGTACGGAGGCGGCGCGGGAATGGTGCTTCGCGTGGACGTCGTGGCGGCCGCGCTCGACGCGGTCTACGCCGGCGTTCCAGATCACCGCGTCGTCGCCCTGACGCCGCAGGGACGGCAGCTGACGCAGGACGTGGTGGAGGAGCTCGCAGGCGAGGAGCGCCTGACGTTGTTGTCCGCACGTTTCGAAGGCTTCGACGAGCGTGTCGTGACACACCTCGCGTCGGACGCGATCTCGATCGGGCCCTATGTCCTCTCGAACGGCGACCTGCCGGCGATGGTGCTCGTCGACGCGATCGCACGGCGCTTGCCGGGCGCGATCCGTGAGGAGTCAGGAGCCTTCGAAAGCTTCTCGGCTGAGCTCGAAGGCGGCCTCGAGTATCCCCACTACACGCGACCGCCCGAATTCCGAGGCTGGCGCGTGCCCGACGTGCTCCTGTCCGGCGACCACGGAAAGATCGACGCATGGCGCCGCGAACAGAGTCGCGGCCGGAGTCTCTTGTGAGCGACCATTACGCCGTCCTCGGCGTGCGTACGGACGCTTCCCCCCAAGAGCTCGAGGCTGCCTACCGGCGCGCCGCGCTCGAGCGCGGGTACCAGGACGGCGCCTGGCGCGAGCTGCGTGACGCCTATGAGGTCCTTCGTGATCCCGAGCAACGCGCCCGCTACGACGTGGAGCGCGACGGGGCGGGACCGCCAGGTGAGCCGAAGCCGAAGTCCCGCAACCCGGTCGACCGCCTCTTCCCGAACCTCCCGCACGGGTGGCGCGTCGCGATCGACTGGGTGGTCACGATCGCCGGCGCGGTCGCGATCGTCCTGGCGATCAAGGCATGGGTCGTGAATCCCTATCGAATCCCGTCCTCGTCGATGGAGCCGACCCTCCACTGCGCGCGTCCGGCCCAGGGCTGCGAGGCGAGCGCCTCCGACCGCGTGCTGGCGAACCGGTTCATCTACCACTTCCGCGATCCCGAGCGGGGCGAGATCGTGGTCTTCAAGACGCCCAAGCTGGCAAGGCAGGAGTGCGGGTCGGAAGGGACCTTCGTCAAGCGGCTGATCGGACTGCCCGGCGACGTCTGGGCGGAGCGGGAAGGCTTCGTCTACATCAACGGCAGGAAGCTGAATGAGCCCTACATCCGGCCCAACCGCAGAGACAGCCAGACGCTGAGCCTCGCCGACATCCCGCCGCGCGGCACGATGACTCGCATCCCCAAGGGCTACTACCTGATGATGGGCGACAACCGCAGTTCCTCCTGCGACTCACGGCGCTGGGGGCTGGTGCCGCGGAAGAACCTCGTCGGCCCGGTGTTTGCGACGTACTGGCCGCCGACCCGCATCTCGTTCCACTGAAGCGTCGGGCCGCGCCGCTTGCGGCACTTCTCCTCGTTGTCGGCTGCGGAAACCGAGCAGGGCACGTCTACCGGGTGCCCTCCTCCTCGATGGAGCCGACGCTGCACTGTGCGCAACCGGGAACGGGCTGCCTGGCAAAGGAGCGCGACCTCGTCTACGCCGTCCCTTATGGAGACTCGAGACCCGTGCGCGGCGACATCGTGGTTTTCCAGGCTCCGGCTGCGGCCGGGCAGCGTTGCGGCGCCGGCGGGCTCTTCATCAAGCGCGTGGTCGGACTCCCGCTCGAGCACTGGCGTGAGCGCGCTGGGATGATCCTCATCAACGGCGAAGAGATACCGGAGCCCTACGTCAAACCGGGGCGCCGAGATCGAGTGAGCTACCCGCGCGCCGTGATTCCACTCCGGCGCTACCTCCTCCTCGGTGACAACCGGGCCCATTCCTGCGACTCGCGTATCTACGGCCCCATCGCGCTGGGGAGCATCCGAGGCAAGATCGTCGAGATCAGGCGCGGATCCAAGCGGATCCACTTGCGCTAGCATTCCGCGGCGGCCTGGGGGCCGCCCCCTTCTATGAGCAAGGTGATCGAGACACTCGAGCGCGCCCAGTTGCGCGACGACATTCCCCGGTTCAAGGCGGGGGACACCCGGCGATCGGCGACGTGAACCGGGCCAAGCTCTACTACCTCCGCGGCAAGGTGGGCAAGAAGGCCCGGATCCGTGAGCTTCGACAGGACGGCGCCCGCGCGCCGAAGGCACGGCCCGACGCGGAAGTCGCTCAGAGCGATCTTCCCGAGGCTGACGCGGTAGAGCCCGCCGAGTAGACCGCTATCCTCGCGGCCGTGGCCCGCTCCGGCCAGAGACTCCTGAGGTTCGATCGGAAACTTGGCGCGCGCCTGGTCGCGGGAACGGACGAGGCCGGGCGGGGCTCGCTCGCAGGACCTCTCGTAGTTGCCGGAGTTCTCCTCGACTACGGCTGCCTGCGCGACCACAGGGTCCGGCCGCTGGCGCTATTGAACGACTCGAAGCAATGCTCGCCGGAGCGGCGGGAGGCCCTCTTTCGGGCCGTGCTCGGATGTGCGGAGCAGATCGTCGTGCGCGTGATCCCGCACGGGGAGATCGACCGCAACGGCCTTCATCGCTCCAATCTCGCGGCGATGCGCGAGATCCTGCGGGCGCTCTCGCCGCCGGCGGAGGCATGCCTGGTGGACGGCTTCCGGCTGGGCCCCACCGCGCCCGCCCACCAGGCGGTCGTCGACGGCGACGAGAAGAGCGCGGCGATCGCCGCCGCCTCGATCGTGGCAAAGGTGACCCGAGACCGCTTGATGCGCAGGATGGACGCGCTCTTTCCGCACTACGGCTTCTCATCCCACGTCGGCTACATCACGCCGTCCCATTCCGCGAAGGTGCGCGAGCGCGGCCCGTCCCGGATCCATCGCCGCTCGTTCCAGGCTCTGTGTTACCTGTCGGAGGAGGAACTGGCAGCTCTTCCGGCCTAGCGGGACCTCCCGGCGCCGTGCCGCGTACTACGGCGGAGAGCAACGACGGGAGGAAACCATGGCTAGGCGAGTGCTCACGTTCGGCGCGCTGGGGATTCTGTGCGCTGCAATCGGGTCCGCGGCAGCTCTCGGGGATGGCGGCCCTGTGTACGTCCTGCAAGGCCAGGACGGCGTTGCGCGCGGCAACGTTCGTTACGTCGCTTTTGCGAGCGGGAGCGGCACGGTGCTCGAAGTGATCCAACGGCGTGGCGGCCGCGTCCTCAACTATGCGTTCTTGCCGGGCAACTACGGGATCCCGATGGTCGCGTACGACGGGACGACCGACGGTCTTTCACGCGACGGCCGCACCCTCATCCTCGGCGACGTCTCGGGTGGCCCTTCACTCCGAAAGACCAGCTCGTTCGCGGTCGTCGACGTGCGGCGGTTCGGGCTGCGACAGACGATCCAGCTTCGAGGCGACTTTGCGTTCGACGCTCTCTCGCCTAACGGGCGCATGGTGTACCTCATCCAGCACGTGTCGATCCCGGAGTCGAGGTATCGCGTCCGCGTCTACGACCGTTTCGCCGGGCTCCTCCTGCCGAAGACGGTGACGGATCGGAGGCGTTGGCAGAGTGTCATGCAGGGTGTTCCCGTCGCGCGGACTACCACTCGGGACGGCCGCTGGGCGTACACCGTCTACGGCGCCAACGACCATCCGTTCGTTCACGCGCTCGACACCGTCAAGGGTCAGGCCGTCTGCATCGACCTGCCCAGGCGGAATCTGCCCTCGAACCACTACGCCTTGCGTGCCCGCATCGATCGTGGCGGCAGGCTCGTGGTCCACACGATCAAGGGGCGCGTGACGGCGGTGATCGACCGGCGCAGCTTCCGGGTTGTCGGCACCTGAGGAAGGCGCGGGATCCTTTCCGAGGCGAGCGGTGTAGAGCACGCAGACCTACAAGGGAGGAACCATGAGCAAGCGAGGGCTGGGAGTGGCCGCGCTCGCGCTCCTCTGCGCGGCGGCTGGATCTGCGACCGCGCTGGGCGCCGGGCCCGACCCCGGTGTGGCGCAGGGTGGGACGGGGCTGACGCTCGGGAAGGTGCGCTACGTCGCGATTCCGACCGGCAAGCAGACGGTCGTGGAGGCAATCAATCGAAGCTCTGGTCGTGTCCTCCGCTATGTGGTCGTCCCGGGAAGCTTCGGCATCCCCAAGGTCGCCTACGACGGCACGACCGAGGGGCTCACCGCGGACGGACGGACGCTCGTGCTCGGGGAAACCAGGAACGTGCAGTTCCGGAAGAGCAGTTCCTTTGCAGTCATCGACGTCCCGACGCTGAAACTGCGCAACGTGGTCAAGCTCCGGGGAGACTTCTCCTTCGACGCGCTTTCGCCGGATGGACAGACGTTGTACGCGATCGAGCACGTTTCTGCGCAGGACGCATTGAGGTATCGAGTCCGCGCCTACGATCTCGCGGCAGGCCGGCTGCTCAAGAAGATGGTTACGGACAAGCGCCGTTGGCAGAGCGTCATGCAGGGGATCCCGCTTGCTCGCGCACGCTCGAGCGATCAGCGCTGGGTCTTCACCATGTACGGCGGCGGCTCGAATCTGTTCGTGCATTCGCTCGACACGCGGAAGGCCTATGCCGTCTGCATCGACCTCCCGCAACGCTTTGTAGGCGTCGACATGGGCAGGGTCCGGATGCGCATGCAGGGCGATGGGCGCCTCGTCATTCGCTATGGCCCGGTCGGAAAGAGGCTTGCGGTGCTCGACACGAACAAGTTCCGCGTACTGAGTGCCGTGCGCAAACCGTGACAGTCGTGCGACGATTCGGCGCGTAGCCTGGAGGGATGCCCCGCCAAGGTCTGCGCGCCGAGCGCCGTGCGGTCTGGTGGTACCGCCTGCGCGGTTACCGGATCCTTGCGAAGAACGCCTGGGCCGGCGGCCACGAGCTCGACATCATCGTGCGTCGAGGGCGAAGGCTCATCTTCTGCGAGGTAAAGGAGAAGGTTAGGGAGCGGTTCGGTGATCCACTGGAGATGGTGGACGAGGAGAAGCAGCGACGCCTGCACCTGGCCGCCGAGGCCTGGCTGGCGAGACATCCAGAGGCAGACGGGCTAGGGATTTCCTTCGACGTCATGGCCGTCCGTAACGGACGGCTGCACCGCGTCGCCGAGGCTTTCTGACCCCCGCGTCGAACAGGCGCGGGTGGCCCCGACCCAGGACGTCCTCTACGCGGACATCGATCTCGCGCTCTCCTGGTCCGAGCGGGACCTGCCCGAGCGTGAACGGACGAAGCACGTCCACCGGCTGCACCCATACCTCGGAAAGTTCATCCCGCAACTGGTCGAGACCCTGCTGGCCAGATACTTCCGCCCGGGCCAGCACGTCCTCGATCCCTTTGCGGGGTCCGGGACGACGCTCGTTCAGGCGCTCGAGAGCGGGCTGGACGCGACGGGTGTGGACGTTGCGGCCTTCAACTGCCTGCTGATGGACGTCAAGACTCGTGCCTACAACCCATTCGTGCTCGAACAGGAGCTGCGCGCCGCGCACGAACGGATCGGCGAGCCGAGCGGAGCGCGGCCGTCCGCGTACGTTCGCCGCTGGTACGGCACGAGCGCTGCGCGGGAGCTGCTCGGGTTTCGCAGCTTGGTCGACAACTACGAGCACGCCGACGTCCTCCGCGTGGTGCTTGCTCGCGCGGCCCGCTCCGCACGCAGGACGACTCATTTCGATCTCGACTTCCCACGTGAGCCGCAACTCGAGCCGTACTGGTGTCACAAGCACCGCCGCGAGTGCCGCCCCGTCGAGACGGCGTCGCAGTTCCTCCGTCGCTACACGCTCGACACGCTCGCACGGCTGAAGGAGTTCGCGCGCGTCCGGGCTCACGGGCGAGCTGCGACGGTTGTCCACGGCGACGTACGCGCGGAGCGCCTCTCGCGCCGCTACGACGGCGTGCTGTCCTCGCCTCCGTATCCGGGGCTGATCGACTACCACGAGCAACATCGCTACGCCTACGAGCTGCTCGGGCTCGACGACCGGCGAGACCTCGAAGTAGGTGCTGCTGCCGCGGGGACCTCGCGCGCTGCGCTCGCGGCTTACACCGAGGGGGTCGTCGAGGCGCTCGGAACCTGCAAGCGTTCACTTCGTCGCGGCGCGCCGGTCCTCATCGTGGTGAATGACCGCCGCGACCTGTATCCAGAGATCCTCGAGCGAGCGGGTCTTGTACTCGAGCAGCGCCTGCGGCGGCACGTAAACCGTCGCACCGGCTGGCGCGCCGGGGAGTTCTTCGAAGACGTGCTCGTCGCGCGCGTCCGCTAACAGGTTCCGAAGACGTCACAAACGCGTGCGAGATTCCCCCGTAGCCTCGTGGCGTGCTCGCGCGCGCGATTACCTTTGCCCTCGTCGGGCTCGAGCCTCGCCGTGTCGAGGTGGAGGCCCACGTTCAGAGTGGCGTGCCGTCTTTCACGCTCGTCGGTCTCGCCGATCGCGCCTGTCAGGAGGCGAAGCAGCGGGTCCGAAGCGGGATCAAGTCGGCGGAGCTGCAGTGGCCGGGCAACAAGTCCACCGTCAACCTTGCGCCGGCCGAGCTGAAGAAGGAGGGATCCGGCTTCGATCTGCCGATCGCCCTTGCGCTGCTGGCGGCGTCGGGCCAGATCCCGCGCGATCGACTTGCGGAGCACGCCTCCTGCGGTGAGCTCGCCCTCGACGGCAGGCTGCGACGAGTCGGCGGCGTACTCGGGGTTGCCGAGGGAGCGCGGCGCGCAGGGCTCGAGCGGCTCCTTTGCGCCCACGAGGCGTCGTCAGAGGCGGCGCTTGCGGGCGTCCAGCCTGTCGGCGTGCGTCACCTCGTAGAGGCGGTCGCTTATCTGCGCGGCGAGCTCGAGGCGCCCGAGTTCGTCGCCGGCAACGGGAGGGCCAGGCGCCCGCCGCCCGACCTCGCCGACGTCCGTGGGCAAGAGCGGGCGCGACGCGCGCTCGAGCTCGCCGCAGCGGGCAGGCACAACCTCCTCCTCGGCGGCCCGCCCGGCATCGGCAAGACGATGCTCGCGCGCCGCTTGCCCGGGATCCTGCCGACGCTCGAAGAGGACGAAGCGCTCGAGGTCACGCACATCCACTCCGTCGCAGGACTCGTCGATCCGGAGCATCCGTTGATCGGCTACCCGCCGTTCCGCGCCCCGCACCACAGCGCGTCGACGGCGGCGATTGTCGGCGGCGGGCCGAGGCTTCGCCCCGGCGAAGCGAGCCTTGCGCACCACGGCGTGCTCCTGCTCGACGAGCTCGGCGAGTTCCAGCGTCCGGCACTCGAAGCCCTTCGGCAGCCGCTCGAAGACGGCGAGATCCTCGTCGCGCGCGCGGCCGGAAGCTGTCTCGTGCGCTGCTCGACCGCTTCGACCTCGTCGTCACCGTGCCGCGACCCCGCGCGACCGAGCTGGCCGCCGCACAAGGAGAAGGATCGGCGCCGGTGCGGGCCCGGGTGCTGTCCGCTCGCGCGCGACTCACCGAGGCGCCTCCTTCGCGAACGTCCGGGGCCGAGGAGCTGCTGACGCGCGCGGTCGAGCGGCTGCGGCTGTCCGGCCGGGGCCGAGCGAAGGTCGCGTCGGTTGCACGAACGATCGCGGCGCTGGCCGAAACCGAGAGTGTCTTGCCAGAGCACGTCGCGGAGGCGCTCGGCTACCGCGCGCCGCCGGATCTCGCGACATGAGATTCCTCAGGAAGCGAGAGCTGCCGCCGTTGCTCCGCGTGATCCACGATCCGCCGCCGTGTCTCTATCTCCGCGGCGCCGGCGAGGTGGAGCTGCTGTCGCGAACCGCGGTCGCCGTTGTCGGCGCACGAGCATGTTCACCGTACGGCGCGCAGGTGGCGCGAATGCTCGGCCGCGAGCTCGCCGCAGCAGGCGTCGTGGTGGTCAGCGGCCTTGCGCGCGGGATCGACGGTGAGGCGCATCGCGGTGCGCTCGCCGGGATCGAGCCGGCCCCGTGGCGGTTTCCAGCGCGCAACAGGATCATCGCGGGCCTGTGTGCCGCGACCGTCGTTGTCGAGGCGCGTGAGCGGAGCGGTGCATTGATCACGTCAGACTTCGCGCTCGAGGAAGGCCGCGAGGTCTTCGCCGTGCCCGGAGAGATCACCTCGACACTCTCGGTCGGTACGAACGCGCTGCTCAGGCTCGGGGCGACGCCGCTCACCTCCGCGGCGGATGTGCTCGAGTCGCTCGGCATCGCGACCCAAGAGGCTCGACGCCCACGAATGACTGACGTTGCCGCCGCCGTGTTAGAGAGGCTGCCGGCCGGCGTGGACGACCTCGTCCGCGGCCTGGCCCTCCCCGCAGGAGAGGTGGCCGCCGCACTCGCCGAGCTCGAGCTCGCAGGCGCTGCTCAGGAAGGGGACGGCCTCTACAGAGCGCTCCAATAGCGTCAAATCGCAGGTGCGCCCATGGCCTTTTGATCAGACGGCGTTTGCGATCGTTCGAGTGAGGTGGTCTTGCCCCGGCTTAGCAGTACTCCGACCACGATCAGCCAGAGCGGAAGGGCGATGAACGCGAAGAAACCGGCCGGCGTGAGGAGCGCTGCTCCCATAACGATTGTCGCCCAGGCAACCGGTGCGGGCAGCATCCGATTGCGGCGCGCGCCGAGGCCTGTTGCGAGGAGTACGGCCGCAAAGGCCGCGTTCCATGCCAGCCAGTCGTATGAGTGGAGCTGATTGAGCGTGTAGACGGCTTGGCGATTCCCCTCGTGTGCTGCATTTGTCATCGCGGCCTCAAGCATCCCGATCAGCGCGAAGGTCGCCGCCGCCAGAAGGACGCCGCCGAAAGCGACGGTGCCGTGGCCGGAGTCGCCGCTGCCGCGCTCGAGCCGGCGTCGCAGGCCCGCGCCGAAGAAGATGAGCAAGAACGCCATCAGGGGCGTGAGAAGCAGCGCGATGATCTGGTGCTGGCCTCGGTTGTCCTGCCAGTAGGAGAAGGTCTCGGCCACTGCAGTCTCGCTGGGCGGGTCGTTCCGCAGCAGGATGAGACCAGCGAAAAACAGCAGCCCTGCAAGCACTCCGGCGAGCGGCAGGAAGCGATCGAAACGGTCGGGCATGTGCTTGTCCTCCTGGTCGAGAGCGTCGTTCTGTCTCTCATGACCCTACGGAGCGACCGGCTCGATCTCATCCGCGCTGCCACCGAACCCGGCTCGGTGTCAGCACCGAGATCTCACACGGCGGAGGCGCGCAGGTACGTCAAGACCGCGAGCACGCGTCGGTGGTCGTCCCCGCTGGTCGGGAGGCCGAGCTTGCTGAGGATGGAACGGACGTGCGTTTCGACAGTCCGCTCCGTTAGCCAGAGCCGCTTCGCAATTGCTGCGTTCGTTCGTCCTTCCGCCATCAGCCCGATCACCTCCTGCTCGCGCGCCGTCAAGCCTCCGAGCGTGTCTTCGTGCGGCTGGGGCGAGAGGAGCGTCGCGACGACCTCCGGATCGAGGGCCGAGCCCCCATCGCACACGCGTCGCGCCGCGTCGAGGAAGTCGTCGACGTCGAGTACACGGTGCTTGAGCAGATACCCGAAGCCGCCTCCCGACGCGACCAGCTCCAAAGCGTGGCGAGTCTCGACGTGCTGCGACAGAACGAGGACGGCGGTGCCCGGGTGCTTCTTGCGGATGTCTGCGGCTGCGCGCATGCCCTCGTCTTGGTAGTCGGGCGGCATGCGTACGTCGACGACGGCGAGATCCGGCTCGTGCTCGGCGACGACGGCGAGCAGCGCTTCGGCGTCGCCCACCCGTGCGACGACCTCGTGCCCAGCATCCTCGAGCAACCCTGCGAGCCCTTCGCGCAGCAGGACCGTGTCCTCGGCGATCACGATCCGCATGGAATCTCCGCCACGAGCCGCGTGCCCCCGCCCGTCGGACTCTGCATGAGCAGCGTCCCGCCCTGTGCCTCGACCCGGTCGATCAGGCCCGTCAGCCCGGTGCGGCCCGCCACGGTTGCCCCGCCGATGCCATCGTCGTCGACCATCAACCTCAGCGTTCCACCCACGACGGTCGCTTCCACGCGAACGCGCGACGGAGACGCGTGCTTGACCGCGTTGGTGACCGCCTCGCAGGCGACGAAGTAGGCGGCCGCCTCGACCTGCGGAGGAAGCCGCTCGTGCGTCGTCTCCAGTTCGACAGCGATAGGCGCCGCGCGCGCGAGGTCGGCGAGGGCCGCCGCGAGGCCTTCGTCCAGCCGTGGGGGTCGCACGCCTGCGGCGATCGTGCGCAGATCCTCGATCGCGCGCCCGACCTCGTCGACCGCCGAGTCGAGTGCCGGCCCGAGGATCTGCGCCTCCCGCGGAAGCGACCGCTGCAGCCGCCGCAGCACGATCCCGAGGGTCACGAGCCGTTGCTGCGCCCCGTCGTGAAGATCGCGCTCGAGCCTTCGGCGCTCCTCGTACCCCGCCTGAACGACACGGGCTCTCGAGTCCTCCACCTCGGCAAGCTGGAGCCGTACCTCGACTCTGAGGCGTGCAATCTCGATCGCCAGGCTCGCAGCGGCGAGAACGCTCCGGAGCAGATCGGGCCGGTCGAGCAGCGTGGGCGTGTGCAGGAGCAGCGCGATCTCTTGCCCGCGATGCTCTACCCTCGTCACCGCGCGCCCGTCGTCGGGCGGGCCGGCAACTACGCCCGCGACACCGTCGGTGTACACCTCGCTGGCCGGCAGCCGAAAGAGCAACTCGGCGCTCGGGTCCCGCAGGGCGGCGACGAGCTGCGCTCCGACACTCTCGGGTTCGCGTCGCCCGTCGCGGACATCGTCAACAAAGGCACGCACACGTCGCAGCCCTTCGTAGCGCTGGCGGTTGAATCGCCAGTCGACCGCAGCCTGAGCCCGCCGCTGCAGCGGCCTGAAGGCACCTGCAACCACGAGTGCGGCGAAGGCCGTAACCCACGTCGAGCCTCGGCCGGCAGCGACGCCGCCGACTACTGAGACGAGGGCATATACGAGACCGAGCAATGCGGTGACGAGGCTGTAGACGAGCGTGCGGTTGATCAGTCGATCGATGTCGTAGAGCCGGTAGCGCGTTACGGCGATGCCCACGGCGAGCGCGACGGCCGCCTCCATCGCGAGCAGAAACGCGAGCGCTGCGTCGCCGGCCTCGCCGAACACGAAGCCCAAAACGAGGAAGCACACGACCCCCAACGGGATCAGAAGGGCCGCGTAGGCCAGCCAGAGCATCTGCAGCCGTTCGATCCCCGTGGAGCGCTTGTACCGACTTCGCGCCGCAGCCGCGCCGACGAAGAGGCTTGCAAAGACCGCGAGCCAGATCGGGAGCCTCAGAAAGTCGAGAGCGTGGGGCAGTCGAAGTGGGAACGGATTCCGCACGTCCGAGAACGGCTCCTCGAGCTGGGCCGACAGCACCAACAACAGCACCAGGAGGGCCATCGAGACGACCGCGAAGAGGGTGTACGGGCGCCACCGTCGCGACGGAAGCCGACCGTCCGGGAACACGAACGCGACCGCTAGCGGCCAGGCGAAGAAGAACGGCCATTGCGAAGCAACTAGCGCTGCCCAGGAACCGCCGGGAAGCGAGCTCGGGTTCTCATCAAGCGCCACCGACGCGTACGCCTCCGCGGCGAGCACGGCCGCGAGCGACAGCGCGCCGAGAGCAAGGATCCATCCGACCGGGTTGCGAGGCCGCCGCGCCGCGATCAGCGCGCCAACGGCTGCCGGTGCCGCGACGGCAGCGACGAGGAAAGGGTACAACCACAGGGGGCCGGACCCGGGAACGTGCCGGTCAGCAGCGATACGGTCGAGCACCAACCCGCCCGTGATCAGGACGAGTGCTGCAAGAGCAAGCCCACAGGCAGCCAAAGGTGGCGCAATCCGCACGCGTCCATTCTCGCGGAGCGAGGCAGCCTCGACCACAGTGCTGGCACCGAACTACGCGCACACCGTCTCCCTCGGCCGCCGCCCCGTTGCTGTAAGAAGGGACCCAGTCGCAGAGAGGAGTGGGAATGCCGACTCGTAAGAGGTTCCTGCAAGGTGCCGCTGCCACGATCGCAGCGACGACGTACTCGCCGCCAGCGCTCGCGTCAGATCAACCGTTCGACCCCGGACGCTGGTCGAGCGTTCGAGCGCAGTTCGGGCTCGATCCGCGCACCATGAACTTCGCCACCTTCCTCCTCGCGCCCCATCCGCGGCCGGTCCGAGCTGCGATCGAGCGTCACGCCCGCCTGCTCGATCGCGACGCCAAGCGTTACCTCGACCAACAGGAGGCGAGCAACTCGGCCGAGCAGCGTGTGCGTGCGGCCGCCGCCCGGTATCTCGGGGTCGACGCGGACGAGATCGCGCTGACGGACAGCACGACGATGGGCCTTGCGCTCCTCTACGGCGGCC
>WNGA01007241.1_pt1 | contig 15516 bp, 14 predicted proteins | sample 5400061 | NCBI WGS metagenome assembly WNGA01 (sample SAMN13153366, study PRJNA577476) | soil metagenome | isolation source: 100 cm soil or saprolite under grassland replicate 2 | place: USA:California | collected 2016-06-15
CGGACGGAATGTCTGACATGGTAAGTGCTGCATTCCAAGCCGCGGGCGATCCGGCCTGGATTAAAATTTGGCGCGACCAATTCGGATTAACCAATCCGTGGGACCCGGATCAGTATCGAGAAATGGTGAGGCAATCTGCTGTCTACCACGTTAATAAGGTCAAGACTCCGGTACTTCTTGAAGCTGGTGCTAATAGCCTGGTCGATCAATGGAGAATGCTTTATCAGGGACTACAGCGTCACAAAGTAACGTCACAACTCGTTATTTACCCTAGAACCGCTCACGGAATACAAGAGCCGAAATTGTTATTTGACAGTTACAGGCGAAATATGGAGTGGTTCGATCAATGGGTTTTAGGGAAAGTTGCTGATGAGACAGTCAAATAGAGTCTTGCGATTTACTGACGAAGATTTGATTGAGTTCTCAATAGATGTCAAAAACTAGTGGGTAGCCAAAGTTCGATAAATACGGGTTCGTAGAGCTCTGCGACCAGCGCATCTCGCCCGATGGCCAGTGGGTTACACATCTAAGTAATCCAGCTACCAAGAAATCGAATTCTCTACGAAGTAGGAGATGAAGTGCGCTCTGCGTATTTCTTGAATGATGGCCTAGTCTCGTTGTTGGCCATCACCGAGGATGGACAGACTGTCGATATTTGCACAATCGGAAATGAAGGCGTCGTGGGTTGCCAATGGTCCTCAATGTTCCAGTTGTGCCCTTGAGGATAGTAACCCAACTGTCAAGTGAAGCTTTGATGATCAAGGGATCTCAGCTCCTGGCGGAGTTCAACCGCGGCAGCACACTTCAAAGACTATTACTGAAATACGCATATGCCCAGCAGTCTCAGATCATTCAGTCGACCGTCTGCCACTCACCGCAAACCATTCGGCAGAGACTGTGTCGTTGGCTTTTAGTAATCAGCGACTGTGTTCAAGCAGATACCTTCGAAGTTACGCAGGAGCACATCGCCAACATGCTGGGGGCATCAGCGCAACCGCATCACACTCGCGGCTCGCGAGCTGCTGCAGGAAGGGCTGATTGAATACGGCGGTGGGAGCATGAAGATTCTCGATCGCGCCGGATTGGAAGCTTTGGCCTGCGAGTGTTATCGAATTGTACGAGAGGTAATCAGCAACCCTTTGGCCTGATGTAGAAGGCGAGCGCCGAGACTGACTTCACTAGCAGTAGAATCTGAAGGTTGGTCCAACCTCAATTAGGCTGCTTGTGACTTTCCCGGAAAGGATAGCGTGCGTGTAGTGGTGTTCAGCTTAAAACCGCCAGTGTCGCCGGCGATACCTCGCAAGGAACGGACGGGAGAACAGATGATCGTTATTGTGCTTCGACCCAGGAGTTTGACAGTCGAGGAAGCAATCACGTATAAGACCCGTTGAGCACTTCTATGATCATCAGAACTCATCACCGCCACCATTCGCATCTCCATGCCAACCATCATTGGCATCAAGGCAGCGCGTTTGTGGTTGTGATTCTGAGGCGAGAATAGCAAAGAGATTCATAACCAAAGGTTTCCAAGGAACCCGCTGCCAGAGTCGAACTGGTGGCGGGTTTTGTTTTGTCCAAAGGGTCAAGGTCCTTTTCAATGTCTGAACCACTTTCCAAGCTTCCCAGTGGCTTTCGTTATTACTCGGGGCGTGAAGCCCGTGCGCGCCGCGTGGTCGAAACCACAGCGATGAGCATCTTCGCAGGCTGGTCTTACGAGGAAATCGTGACCCCCACCGTCGATTACTATCCGCTCTTCGAGCAAGGCATGGGAGAAAGTGAGGCCCAGCGGTCGTTCCGACTCACCGACGGCGATGGCCGCTTGCTCGCTTTGAGACCAGATGTAACAGCCAGCATTGCGCGGGCGGCCGCGACGCTCTTTGCCAACCGCGATCGGCCGTTGCGGCTTTGCTACTCCGCGACCGTGTTTCACCAACGCAGTCAATCAAGCGCTGATTGGCGCAGGGAGTTAACGCAAATTGGTTGTGAGTTGTTGGGAAAAAATTCAACGGCGGCTGATATGGAGATCCTGGCGATCGCTACGGAATTCCTGCGAAGCCTTCAGCTTGATCGGAGCTTTGTAATCACTCTCGGCGATGCGGAGATTTTCGCAGGCATCGTCGAAAACCTCGGTCTGGATACGAATGCGCGAGATGAGTTGCGCCGCCTGGTGGACATCCGCGCCGTGTCGGAGTTGGAGCGTTTTCTTAGCGTCTATACATCCGCGGATGAGGCTGCGGCCTTCGCTGATCTGATCCAGTTGTCAGGCAAAGGCGAAATTTTCGCCAAGGCTCGGCGTGTTATCACTAACACGCGATCTCGCGCCGCCCTCGATCGGCTGCAGAGTTTGTGGCGCATCATTGCATCAATCGGCTGGTCGGCAAACTTTGAGATTGACCTCGGCGACGTATCCCGCCTCGATTATTACACCGGACTCACTTTCAAGATCTATGTCGAAGGTCTCGGCGCGCGGTTGGGTGGTGGCGGACGCTACGACAATCTGACCAGCAAGTTCGGCAGGGCTGAGCCTGCAGTTGGATTCGTCGTAGAACTCGATGCACTCGCTGAGCTGTTGGCAAGGAAGGCGCAATCGAATCTCTCATCTCAACAAGAGAACGTGTTGATCTCATCCGCGGGTGATGACATCTGCGCACTCTTTCGCGAAGTCACGCGACTCCGCACTTCGAATCAGCACGTGAGGATTGATGGGGAGAACGCATCATGGCCGAGCTGACTATTGCCATTCCCAAAGGGAGACTGGAACGCGAAACCGTGGAGTTGTTTGCGGCCGCTGGGCTTCGTCTCGACTCGCAGTGCGATTCCAGGCAGTTGGCCTGCCGGGATGAATCGGGAAAAACGCGGTTGATATTCGTGAAGCCGTCGGATGTTCCCGTTTACGTGGAGCATGGTATTGCCGATTGCGGTGTGGTTGGTAGCGATGTGTTGTTTGAATCTGAAGCGGATCTGCTGCAGCCACTCAGTCTGGACTTTGGATGTTGTCGGATTGCGGTCGCCGCACCAGCCGACAGGCCGGAGAACCGCCACACAATGCTGCGAGTCGCGACCAAGTATCCGCGCATTGCTTCTCGCTATTTCGGCGGGCGTGGACAGCCGGTCGAAATCATTGAGCTTTCAGGATCGGTGGAATTGGCACCCGCGTTAGGACTAGCGGATTGCATCGTCGATCTGGTTGAAACAGGAAGAACGCTACGAGAAAACGGGCTAGCGGTAACGGATGTGATTGCTCAATCAGCTGCACAACTGGTGGTAAATCGAGCGAGCTATCAATTGAAGGCCCATGTAATTGCCAAACTAATTTCGGCACTAAAGGAAGCGCTGGTGAGCGTGAAAACATGATCGACGTTATCTCCACAAAAGAAAAGACACGTCTCACAGCAAAGCTGAAGCGCATTCGCGAGCGAGGTGTGGCGCTGGACGCCGGCTTGATGAATCAGGTCGCGGCCATCGCTGAAGATGTACGCACGCGTGGAGATGGGGCACTGGTCGATTATTCGCGACAATTCGACAATTATTATTTGGATGTTGCCGACATCCGAGTTGACGAGATCGCGCTGCGAAAAGCAGCTGCACAAGCCGATAGCAATGTGCTCGCCGCATTGCGCGAAGCAATCAAGAGAGTCCGCACGTTTCACGAACATGAGCGTGAGTACTCGTGGATAGCCGATGGACCAAATGGCACGAGTTTGGGGCAGCGTGTCATGCCCATTGAACGAGTCGGCGTCTATGTTCCCGGCGGAACGGCAAGCTATCCGTCGTCGGTAGTGATGAACATCGTTCCGGCGCAAATAGCCGGAGTTGATCGAATTGTTGTTGCAACACCACCAAGGGCACTGCAGGAGAATCCAGCTGTCGCTGCAGCACTGATTGAACTGAATGTGACCGAAGTGTTTGCGGTAGGAGGCGCGCAAGCGATTGCCGCACTCGCCTATGGCACCGAAACCGTTCCGCGCGTTGACAAGATCATCGGGCCGGGAAATCGCTATGTCACAGCCGCGAAGAAACTGGTCTACGGGACTGTTGGTATAGATTCGCTGGCCGGACCCAGCGAAGTGGTAGTGCTTGCTGATGAAACTGCGACCGCTGCTTTCATCGCTAGCGATCTTCTGGCCCAGGCGGAACATAGCGAGGATGCGTCGTCAGTTCTCATCACCACCAGCCAGGAACTAGCGCTTGAGGTGCTTGGCGAACTCGCCACCCAGATGCGCCAGCTTCCTCGCTTTGTGGTGATTGAAAATTCTTTAACCAATTACGGCGTCATTATCGTTACCGAAAACCTCGAGGAAGCCTGCGACTTAATAAATGAAATCGCACCCGAGCACTTGGAGATCATGGCCCGCGACGAGGAGTCAATTGCTTCGCGGATACGGAATGCCGGGGCAATCTTCTTCGGTGCGCAGACACCCGAAGCTGTTGGCGATTATCTCGCCGGACCTAACCACGTCCTGCCCACCAGCGGCACTGCCCGCTTTTCTTCTGCGCTCAGTGTCCGCGACTTTGTGAAGCGGACCAATACAGTGAGGTTTACCGCAGCGGAGCTTAAGAGAACCGCACCGACGATTGCCGCGCTAGCTCGTTCTGAAGGACTTGAGGCCCATGCTCGCTCAGTATTGATTCGGCAGGAGGGAGACTGAAGATGCGTAACCCTCTCGAGGTCGTCAAACAACAGGTCCGAGACCTGCGGCCGTACGCGCTACGCACAAATCACGCGCGTATCAAACTCAACCAGAACGAGAACCCCTGGGACGCGTCGCTCAAGATGAAGCAAGAGACCCTGAGGCGGCTGGAAGATCAGCGATGGTCGCGCTACCCCGACTTTGTACCGGAGAAATTGCATCAACGGCTGGCCGAACACAGCGGCTGGATTGCTGAGGGCATTATTGCCGGGAATGGATCGAATGAACTGATCCAGGCTGTTTTGATGGTCACGGTTGGTGATGGAAAGCGGGTTCTGATAAGCGAACCGACATTTGCCCTGTACCGGCAGATCTCAACTGTCTTAGGAGCTGAAGTCATCAGCGTGCCGCTCAGTCCCGAGTTGGATTACGACATTCGGGCTCTGAAGTCCGCAATAGAATTGTCAAAACCCGATGTAGTTATTGTCTGCTCGCCGAACAATCCGACGGGCTGTGTGATGTCTCGGCCCGATCTCGTTTCGTTACTCAAAACTACGAGCGGCGTGGTGGTAGTTGATGAGGCTTACTTTGAGTTCTCAAATCAGACAGCCGTACCGCTCCTCGAGCAGTATGCAAATCTGGTCGTGTTGCGCACCTTCTCTAAAGCGATGGCGATGGCTGGGCTTGGTGTCGGTTACCTGTTGGCGGTTCCCGATTTGGCGCGCGAAATATCGAAGGCGGTGCTGCCCTACAACATTAATATGATCTCGCAGACTGCTGCCGAAGTGGCGATTGAGATGTATAAGACCGAACTCAAGCCATTGATCAATCTCATCCGCATGGAGCGCGATCGCCTGTTCGCTGAACTGAGGCGAATTCCCGGGCTGGCTCCGGTGCCTTCGCGGGCCAACTTCATGCTGGTGCGATCTCCTGTTCCGCCGTCCCGGATCTATAAGGAACTGTTAAGGCGCGACATTCTCATTCGCGATGTGAGCGCCTATCCACAGTTGCAGGATTGCTTTCGTGTAAGTGTAGGTACGCCGGTTGAAAACTCCTTTTTGCTTGAAGCGTTGCGCGAGATTCTCACGAAAACGAAGGAGGTTGCGAGACACGCAAGATAGGTATGGCGAGAAGCAAAGACAACCGACCACGTGGCGCAGAGATTCGTCGACAGACGAAGGAGACAGACATCAGCGTCGGTCTGTCGCTGAATGGGAAGGGAACGGCAAAGATCGCCACGGACATCCCCTTTCTCGATCATATGTTGGACCTCTTTGCCCGCCACGGGTTGTTCGATCTGGAGATCACTTGTCGTGGTGATCTGCATATCGATGACCATCACTCGGTGGAAGACGTGGCGATCTGTCTGGGGCAGGCGTTCCTCCAGGCGCTCGGCGGCAAGGCCGGCATCAATCGCTATGGCGAAGCGATTGTGCCGATGGACGAGGCGTTGTGTCGCGCGGTCGTTGATCTCTCCGGGCGGTTCTATCTGGTCTATGAAGTGAAGACCACAAAACAACAGATCGGAAATTTCTCGGTTGAGTTGGCCGAACATTTCTGGCGTTCGTTTGCCGAGAGCCTGCGCTGCAACCTGCACGTCGATCTCATACGCGGACGTAACACGCATCACATTTTGGAAGCGTCGTTCAAAGCCGTAGCCCGCGCTTTGCGGCAAGCAGTCGAAATTGATTCCCGTATCAAAGGAGTGTTGAGCACCAAAGGAACTCTCTCTAACGAGCCATGACGGACCTAGCCATCATTGATTACGGCGTGGGAAACCTGCGTTCGGTCGAGCGAGCTTTTGCCGCTACCGGCAGTCCCGCCCCCATAACTGATGACGCGTCGTTATTGCGTCAAGCGAAAGGCTTGGTGCTTCCTGGGGTAGGCGCATTCGCAGCTTGTATGAAGGCATTATCGTCTCGTGGCTTCGACGTGCTTGTCCGCGAGCGAGTAGTTGAAGGGACGCCGCTGCTCGGCATCTGCGTTGGTATGCAGATGCTGTTCGAAGAGTCAGAGGAGTTTGGTAATGCAACTGGCCTGGGCTTGATTCGTGGTCGAGTGCGACGCCTTCCGCGCGAGGAGGTTGTGCCTCAGGTCGGCTGGAATCAGATCAGGAAACGAAATCCTCATCCAATCTTGTCGCGGATCGAAGATGAGACGTTCTTCTACTTTGTGCACTCGTACTATTGCGATGTTGCTGACGAAACGATTGTGGTCGGCGAGACTGATTATGGCGTCACCTATCCTTCGGTGATCGGTAGCGGAGATTTGTGTGGAGTGCAGTTTCACCCGGAGAAGAGTCAGGCAGTCGGACTGCAGCTGCTTTCCAACTTTGCGCGCCGAGTCCGATTCAACATTTGGAATTAATTCAAGATGCTGGCGAAACGAGTCATTCCCTGTCTGGACGTTGATCGCGGACGCGTGGTCAAAGGGATTCGCTTTGTCTCGCTAGTTGATGCGGGCGATCCAGTGGTGCAAGCGAAAATTTACGATGAGCAAAATGCGGATGAACTCATCTTCCTCGACATTACAGCTTCGTCCGACAAAAGGGACATCATCATTGATTTGGTCCGTCGTGTCGCCGACGAAGTATTAATTCCGTTTACAGTTGGCGGTGGTCTGCGATCAAAGGAAGACGTTCGCGCTGTTCTACGAGCGGGTGCCGACAAAGTTTCACTCAACACTGCAGCAGTAGAGTGCCCGACCCTAATTGCTGTTGGTGCTGAGACTTTTGGCAGCCAGTGCATCATGGTCGCTATTGATGCCAAACGCCGTGACCCCAACGATCCTGCCAAAGGTTGGGAAGTCTACACGCATGGCGGGCGTCAGAACACAGACCGGGATGCTCTGGAATGGGCATTGCTGTGTGAAGGACTGGGAGCCGGCGAGATATTGCTTACCAGTATGGACCGGGACGGTGCAAAGGAAGGCTATGACATTGAACTTACCCGCACAGTATCTGATGCGGTGCGAATTCCGGTGATTGCTTCCGGAGGTGCGGGTAAGCTCCAACACTTTTATGAAGTGTTAACGGTGGGCGGCGCCAGCGCGGTTCTGGCCGCGTCGCTCTTTCATTTTGGCGAGTTCAAGATTACGCAAGTGAAAGATTATTTGCGCGAGCGAGGAGTAATGGTGAGATGAGTTTTGACCTCAACCAAATACGATTTGACGAGAGCGGACTAATTCCGGCGATCGTTCAGGATGCTCGCACGGGCGAAGTACTCACGCTCGCGTATATGAATGGCGAGAGCCTAAGGAAGACACTTGAAACATGCGAGACCTGGTTTTGGTCACGTTCGCGTTCCGAGCTTTGGCATAAGGGCGCGACCTCAGGTAATACGCAGCGCGTCGCTGCAGTACATCAGGACTGTGACAGCGATGCGTTGGTAGTCCAGGTTGAACCTGCCGGTCCTGCTTGTCACACGGGTAAGCGCTCCTGCTTTTACCGTGACCTTGAAGGCGAGGAGGTCGATGAGGCTGTTAAGGTCAACAATCTCGGGGCAGTCCTCAATGAACTTTACGATCTCATTGAGTCGCGACGAAGAGACCGGCCGGAAGGGTCATACACGACCTATCTATTCGAGCAGGGACTGGACAAGATCCTAAAGAAGCTGGGTGAAGAAGCCTGCGAGACGATCATTGCCGCGAAAAACGATGAGAAGGAACCTCTGATATCCGAGAGCGCCGACCTCCTCTATCACCTGATCGTCCTACTGGTAGGTCGCGGAGTATCACTCGACGAAGTCAAGGTTGAATTGATTTCACGTCGCACGAAGGGAGCGTCCTCCGACAGATGAGCCAGGGAAGCACCACAGAGCGGAAATCGCTGCTCGATTTTGCAGTGCGCCTGGCGCGCGAAGCCGGCGAAATTGCTAATCAATACTTCAAAGGTTCATTCGTCACAGAACGCAAAGCGGACGAATCACTGGTCACTAACGCCGATCGCGAAACTGAAGAGTATCTCCGGACTGCCATTGAGCAAGCCTTTCCAGACGACGGCATTCTGGGAGAGGAAGCAGTGGAACGAATCGGCACGTCCGGACGACGCTGGATAATTGATCCCATCGATGGCACCTATTCCTTTGTTCATGGCGTGCCCCTCTATGCCGTTTTGGTCAGTTTAGAGATCAATCGTGAATCCGTTCTCGGAGTAGTCAACCTTCCGGCAATTAACGAGCTTGTGTATGCGGCAAGGGAGTTAGGATGTTTTTGGAATGGCGAGCCAGCCTGCGTTTCCACAACTACTTCCCTCGAGGAGGCGTTGTTGCTGTGTACCGACTTTGGGGACTGTGAGCAGCATGGGTTCGGTGCCGCTGCAGGAGATCTCCAAAGGCGTGTCAACGCACGACGAACTTGGGGTGACGCCTACGGTCACGTGCTCGTAGCCACCGGCCGGGCCGACATCATGCTCGATCCGGTGATGAATGTCTGGGATTGCGCAGCCTTGCTTCCGATTGTCGAGGAGGCAGGCGGTAGGTTCACCGACTGGCGAGGTCGAAACACAATTCATGGAGGTAATGCGATTTCCACCAATGCATTGCTCTTTGATCCGGTCATGGCCCTCATTCGCGAAGGAACTCCTCATGATAATTCTTCCGGCAATTGATCTTCGTAATGGTCGTTGCGTTCGTCTCACTCAGGGACGCAAAGACTCGGCAAAGGTTTATGACGGCGATCCAGTCGACGTGGCCAAAGCTTTCGCAGCTTCTGGAGCGCAGATGCTCCACGTCGTGGATCTCGATGGTGCGTTTGGGGAACCGAATTCAGGGAATCGCAAGGCACTGCGCGATATCATCCGGGCTGTCGACATTCCGATTCAATTCGGCGGCGGTCTGCGCAGCGTCAGAGATATCGAACAAGTCATTGAGCTGGGTGTGACTCGCGCAGTTATTGGAACTGTCGCGGTCGAGCCAATTGAGAAGTTGAAGACAATGGTCCGCTATGCGCGCCACCACATGGTTGTCGGGATTGATGCCAAACAAGGGCAGGTGGTGACACATGGGTGGGAGCAGGAAGAGACTCTAAGCGCCGTGACTCTGGCGCGCCGTGTGGCGGATATCGGGGTCGAGCGGATCGTCTACACGGACGTTTCGCGTGATGGCCTCCTTGAGGGGCCGAACATTGAACAGACCTGTGTGATCGCGGGTGAGTCGGGACTCAAGGTCACTGCGTCAGGTGGCGTCTCGTCACTCGAAGACCTTTTTCAGTTGAAAGCCGTCAGCGAGTGCGGCATCGACAGCGTCATCATCGGCAAAGCGCTGTACGAACGCCGATTCACTTTGGAGGCAGCGATGAAAGTCGTGGCTGAAATGAAATCAACATGAGCAAAGATGCAGAAAGAACTCTGTGGTTTCCTGAACCATTGACCGAAGATGACTCGATCGCTCGTCGCGACGAAGAAACGTTCGCCTGGCTAGGTCGGTTTACTAGTCTAAAGGCCAGGGAATGTCGCCGATTTCTCAACCATAACATTCGGGCAGTTCCGAACGATTGGCAGCCAAAACTTCATCGACACTTTCAGAACAGAGATTGGCAAAGCGTCTTCTTCGAGCTGGTTGTGGGCCGCACCCTGCAGATACTGGGCGCATCGATTGAAGTTGAGGTGCCAATAGTAGGAACCAACAAGCAGCCGGACTTCAAGGCCATCTTTCCCGATGGAACAGTTACTGTGGAAGCGACCGCACCCGAACTTAATCGAGTGATCGCCAGGAAGATATCGGCAAATGAGGATTTGATTAAGATCATTGAGGAGCTTATTCCTGACGATTGGTCAGTTCATGCGTGGCGATTGCCGGAGCTTGGTCCAAACGATTCAAAGCGCAAATTCAAAGAAACCATCAGGAAGATATTTGCCAAACTTCCACCGGCAGCCAGCTTTGAGCAAGGGTCGATTAGGATTGAAGCCGACTCACTATTTGATGGCGAGCTAACCTTAACCCTCAAGCCAGAGCGCCGTGGACGAGCCGTGCCAGTGCGCGGAGTGGCTTCTGGCCCCGACGATGCAGAGCAACGAATCGTTGCTGCGGTCGTACGCAAGAAGAGACAAGTCAAGAAAACCAACACGCCTGTCGTACTGGCGATCAGCACGTCGCCCGCCGGCGATCTGGAGGATTATGATCGAGCACTCTTCGGATTGACCTATGAAGAGGTTAATCTTAACGGTGACCTGGTCAGTAAAGGATTCAGGCCGGTGGGAATCTTTGGGCAGAGCCGACGTCAGCAACCAACAATCGCGGCAGTGCTCGCCTACACAGAGGTCGGCTTTCCACGCGCTGCGGACCCGGTACTTTTCCTCCATCCGCGCTTTAACGGTCAGCTACCAGAGGCGCTCATGAAGCTGCAAGTTCGAACTTTGGATAAGGCTGGTATTTGTGTAAAGCCCGCCCAGCTGAAAAATGTTTTGGTCGATATGAACTTCGTTCGAATTAGGTAGGTCGCGCTAGCGGTTAACACCATAGCCTATCCAAGCGACTTGCCAGATTTCTTGCATCTCAGACCCATCTCTCAGCTTACCTGCCTTTCCCGCTTGTTTAGTATTCAGAGATTACTCAAAGCCACCAATCGGCATTTTATTTATCATCTAATCTGACATTAATGTCAGATTAGCTTTCTCAAAAGCGTTATAGAGAATAGGACGACATGAAAAGGCCCAGAGCACGGGCTATTGCGCCCGATTCCAGTCATGAAGAGGTTTTTGCTCAGCGCTATCACTGGCTGATGGGCTGGGCATTACGCCTCACTAACAATGACCGGGAACAGGCCGAGGACCTCGTACAGGATACTTTCGTTCACTTCATGATTAGCCGACCTGACCTTGGGTCAGTACTGAAGAACGTTGAGGGTTATCTCTACAGTAGTTTGCGCAATATGCATGTCTCGCAAGTCCGACGGGCTTTGCGAGTTCGAGAGACAGCATTTCCAATCGCCGACATCCTTTCGATTTCAGAAACCGCATCCGTTCAGGGTGAGCTGAGAAACACCGCTCATCGCGTACAAATTCAGGATGAGCTATGTCGTATCTGCCAGTATGCGAGTATCCGCAAAAACAGCTCGAAAGTGGGCAGTGTTGTCATTCTTCGTTTTTTCCACGGGTACTATCCGAACGAGATAGCCGCCGTTACGGGAAGCACACGAGCGGGCGTGGACAAGATGCTGCAACGAGCGCGCACCGAAGCGCGCCTCTACTTGAAGGACCCGGACTCACTCAGTTTTCTCCATGGCGAACAACAAGCACCGGATCTACAAATCAGGTTCGGTCAACAACCCGAAGACTTACTGACTGAATTAAGGCAAGCACTCTATTCAACTCGAGTAGGTGAGTGTCTCTCTCTCGGTCAACTCCGTGAAGTATATCAATCCCAAGAGACTGATCGCGTGAATCACCAGATGTTGGCCCACGTCGTCTGCTGTGCCGTCTGTCTCGACCAGGTAAATCAATTGTTGGGCCTGCCCCTATTGGCAGAACGGGAGCCGGAAAAGATGACCGGAAGAGACAAGCGCGATCGAAATAAAGGCGATGGCGGATCTGGAGACGGCTCGTCGACAGGCGACTTTATGGATAAACCGCGCCGTCGTTTGAAGCAGGTTCTTGAACATCGACCAAAAGAGCTGCGCGTATCGGTCAATGGTTTCATCCTCGGTTCGCACACGATCAACTCCGAATCGAATCAGTTAAGTATCAGTGCTAAAGGCGAAGAGAAGATCGGTTTTGTTGAGGTGCTCAGCGAAGAGGAGGTGCGCCTGCTGTTTTGCGTAGTCGAGCCGCCGCCGGAGGGTCCCGTCGAACGGAAGGTAGTAGCCAGCCTGAGCGATGAGCGCAATTTGGAATTGTCCCTCGACTTCAGCGATGCCTGGCCGAACATCAATGTCACTTATCACGATCCAGCATTTTCCGCTGAAGCCGAAGTAGCGGGTCAGCCAATTCAATCAAAGGCTGATGCCGAGTCAATCAATCAAGAGGCTCGCCCTCAGAATCTGGCAGACCCAAGAGTGACGCCATTAGCCAGGTGTAGAGAGTGGATCGCGTCCAGGTTGCCAACCTTCAGCTGGAAGTCTCTTTTACGCCCCGGCACGGTTACCGCAGCTTTTGCATTGCTTCTGATCGCGGTTCTCGTCTTCGTTCAACTTCGTCGCACGCCGCCAGCAACAACAACAACGGCTGCGGATCTGCTCGACCGATCCATGACCGCCGAAGCTGCGCTCGCAGCGCGGACTGATCAAGTTCTGCATCGCACCATCAGTCTGGAGGCTAAGAATCTCGCCGGTGAAGTAGTCGCCCGGCAGCGAATCGAAGTCTGGCACAGTGGCGAGAAGAAGATTACAGCGCGACGACTCTACGATGATCGTGGCGTCCTTATCGCCGGTGACTGGCGCAGAGCTGACGGAGTGCAAACACTTTATCACCACGGCGCAAAGCCACAGCTTCAAATTCCCAATCCGCAATCCGCAATTCGAAATTCTGAGGTGTGGCAGTTAAATCCTTCTGCGAAAGACTTCAGTTCGCTCATCGGAGGCAGCGAAAACGCGCAGGTCGAAGAGACAGCTAACGCCTATGTGATCAGCTACTCGCAACAGCAGGCGGAGCTAAGCGGAGCGAGGCCAATTAAGGCCACGCTCACGCTGAGCAAATCCGATTTGCATGCGACTGAATTGACAGTCCTCATCCAAGGTAAGAGCGGTCCTGGTTCGACTGGCGAAGCGCAACGCAATGCGGCCATCGAATTCCGCTTTGTGGAGAACCGCTTTGAACGTCGACCGATTGACGCGGTAGCTCCCGCTTTATTCGAGCCCGACGCTGAACTGCTTTCTTCGATTGTTCCTACAAAGAATCCCAAGGCTGAAGCGTCTGATGCCATTACCCAACCGACTGCCCCTGTTATGGCAACCGCGGCACTGGAGGTTGAGGTTCTGACTTTGCTGCACCAGGCCGGCGCGGATTTGGGCGAGCAGATTAGCGTCACTCGCGTCGCTGATGGCGAGTTAAGAGTTCAGGGTTTGGCCGATACGGATAAACGGAAATCCGAATTGTTGGCTGCGTTGGGTTCAGTGTCAAAGAATCCGGCCATCAAGATCGAGATCAGAACAATCGCCGAGGCAACAGCTGCAGCTGAGAAGAATGAACGGCGGAATCCCAGGAGCGCGCTAACGGAAGGCTTAACTGTCGAGCGGGTTGAGGCTGAGCGAGACGCGATGTCTGCCGGTCCGGAATTGCGACGTTATTTCAGCGGCGACGACGAGCAGGCGCGCCGGTTTGCTTTGCGCATGATTAACAGATCGCATGTTGCGATGAGGCATGCCGGGGCCTTGAAGCGTTTGGTCTATCAGTTCTCGCCGCAGGATCTGCGCGAATTGTCTCCCGAGGCGCGAGCGAAGTTGATGGCTCTGATCCGTTCTCACGCGAATGCCTTTCAGGCCGAAACTGCCGCCTTGCGACAGGAGTTGCAGCCCATCTTTTTTGCGTCCGCACCGGCCGGCGCTTCGCCAGAAGGTTCTTCGATTACAGGTGATGAAGAGTTAGCTCGCGCAGTAATGCGCCTCTTTGATCTGGGTTCCGCTAACGATGACACCGTTAGTGCTGCCTTCAGCAGCTCCGGTAGTGGTGCCGGGGCTACGATTAGTTCGAAGTTTTGGGGGTTACTCAAAAGCGCCGAGAGTCTGGCCGCTGCGATTCAGAAAGCACGATAGCGACTCCCTGCTCGTAAGTTACCAAGGGGCCGCGAAGGTTTTCAGTTAGCAATGCGATTGAATTCATAGTTCGTTCGCCATTCTTGACCCACGAAGGAGATAGCTATGTTAACCATGATTCCGCCCAAAGTTTTCGTTCGGCATCTGCTCGTCGCCATTGTGCTGTTTCTGGTTTCCGCATACTGCGTGCCTTCCATCGCGCATTGTCAGTCGACTACGGCGACTCTCAGTGGAACGGTTGAAGACGAAAAGGGTGCCGTAATCCCAGGTGCGAGCGTCGTCGTTATTAACGTTGGTACCAGGCTGGAGCGACAAACGACGACAAATGGCGGAGGTTATTTTGTGATCACCTTGTTACCACCCAGCACTTACAAGGTGAGAGTTGAGAACCAAGGATTCGCCCCGGTAGAGGTTCAGAATGTAGTGTTAAATGTCGGCGATCAGAAGTCGCTTCAGATTCAGTTGAAGGCAGGAAATATCAGCGAGATGATTCAGGTGAATGCCGACGCGCCGCTGATTAATGAATCGGCGGCGGTGGGTACGGTAGTGGACCGGCAATTCGTTGAAAACATGCCGCTCAACGGCAGGAGCTTTCAATCGTTGATTGCGCTCACTCCAGGAGTTGTTCTGACCAAGTCAACTTTTGGTGAGCAAGGTCAGTTCAGCGTTAATGGTCAACGTGCTAACGCTAACTACTTTACTGTTGATGGAGTCAGTGCGAACGCTGGTGTTTCAGCTGGCTTTTCTTTAGTCCAGTCAGCCGGGGGCGCACTGCCTGCATTTGGCGCTTCTGGTGGTACTAACAGTCTGGTCTCTGTCGACGCCATGCAGGAATTCAAGATCCAAACCTCAACGTTTGCTCCTGAGTTTGGACGAACTCCCGGCGCACAGATTTCAATCGCCACGCGCAGCGGCACCAACGATTTCCATGGGACGCTGTTCGAGTATTTTCGCAACGATGCGCTGGATGCCAACGACTGGTTTGCCAATAGCCGCAGACAACCGAAGCCAGCACTGCGCCAGAACGATTTCGGCGGAGTGTTGGGGGGTCCACTTTATCTACCGCGCTTCGGTGAAGGCGGACCGGCGTTCTATAACGGTAAAGATCGAACGTTCTTCTTCTTCTCGTATGAAGGATTGCGCCTGCGCCAGCCGCTGACGCAGGTGACACTCGTCCCATCGGTGGCCTCGCGACAGTCCG
>WNGA01009964.1_pt1 | contig 15516 bp, 17 predicted proteins | sample 5400061 | NCBI WGS metagenome assembly WNGA01 (sample SAMN13153366, study PRJNA577476) | soil metagenome | isolation source: 100 cm soil or saprolite under grassland replicate 2 | place: USA:California | collected 2016-06-15
GCGCGGTGGTCAGGCCGTCCGCCATGAGGTCGAGGACCTCCCACTCCCTGCTCGTGAGCTCGACGCCGCGGCCGCCGACCGTCGACAGGCGGCGCGTGCCGCGCTCGCGGAACTCGTGGATCAGGCGCGCGACCAACGCGCGCGGCACCGCCGCCTCGCCGGCCATGACTCCGCGCAGCGCGTCGGGCAGCCGGCCCGGGTCGGTGTCCTTCAAGAGATAGCCCGCCGCACCCGCGCGCAGCGAGTGGAAGAGGTCGCTGTCGTTCCGCGAGACGGTGAGCATGACGACGGCGCAGTCCGGGAGCGTCGCGGAGATCTCCGTCGCGGCACGGATGCCCTCTCCGGGCATGTGCACGTCGAGCAGGCAGAGGTCGGGGCGCTCGCTCAGCGCGAGGTCGATGGCGTCCTGCGCGTTCGAGGCTTCCGCGCAGACCTCGAAGCCGGGGTCGTCGGTGACCGCCTCCCTCACGCCGGCGCGGGCAGCCGCGTGGTCGTCCGCGATCAGCACGCGGATGGCGCGTGTGGCGACGGTCACGGCAGGTTGACCTCGACGAGCGTTCCGATGCCCGGCTCGGACTCGACGGTCAGGTTTCCGCCAAGCTCCTGCGCGCGCTCCCGCATCGATGTGAGCCCGAAGCTCCCTCGCCGCCGCGCTCCACCCGGAGCGAAGCCGGCGCCATTGTCGCGCACGGCCATCCTGAGGCCGTCGCGCTCGCTGAGCTCGAGGTCCACCTCGGTGGCGCGGCCATGCCGCACGCCGTTCGTGATCGCCTCGCGGGCGATCCGCAGCAGTGCATGGCGCCGCTCCCTCTGGACGTCGAGGTCACGCTCCACATGGAGCTTGACCCGTGCGCCCGAGCGGCCCGCGAGCCCCACCGCGACCGCGGACAGCTCGTCGGCGAACGACCCGTCGCCGTGCCCGCTCAGCGCCGTGATCGCGCCGCGCGACTCCTCGAGCGCCTTCTGGGCCGCGCTGGCGATGCGCGGCGCATGGCCCTCGGGGTGCAGCACGGCCATCCGGGCGGTCTCCATCTTGATATACGCGAGCTCCTGCGCCAGCCCGTCGTGCAGGTCCCGGGCGATGCGCCGCCGCTCCTCGACGATCGCACTGGCCGTGGCACGCCGCTGGCGCTGTATGCCGAGCGCCGCAGCGCCCGTGCCGATCAGAACGGCCGACACGCTCGTCGGCGCGATCTGGTCGGGATTGGCGAGGAAGGCCAGGGTCGCTCCGCAGCAGGCAAGACCCGTCCCCACTAGGGGCCATAGCGGAGTACCCGGGCCAGGTACTGTGCGAGCCGGTGGCAATCCGGTGCCAAGGTGGGCCATTGACCTTCTGACCGTACGACGGTCTCGCGAAAACCGCCACACTTGCGGGGAAGTTTTCATCGAATATCTGTCCGCTTTTGCTCAAGCCGGGCCCGGAGGTCGCCGAGCTCCCGGCTGAGCGCCCGGCGCGCCCGCATGACCGCGCGGATCTGCTCGCCGTCGGCGCCGCCGGCGATCAGCGCGTCGCAGTGACGCTTCAACTGGAGGCTTCGAGTCTCGAGCTCGTGAACCGTCGCGTACCCGTCCGCGAGGACATCGAGCCCTGATCGAAGCGAAGCTGCCTCCGCCTCGTGGGACATGTGGGATCAGCATCTGCGACCCCCGGGTTCCCAGCCAGGGCCGCATCGCTCATCTTGCGTTCATGTACATGAACGCTGCCTCGTGTTCAAGCGCGTGAACACGATCTGAGCCGTTCGACCTAGGGCCGCGTCGCGCCCGCGCGCCCATGCTCGGACCAGGCGGCACACTGACCATGCCCGGACACGACTTTCGCTGGCTTATCGCCTTGTTGCTCCTGATGGCGGCAGTCGCTGCCACCGTCCTGACGTCTCCTGCAGCAGCCCAGAACTACCAGGTGACGGTCCAGCTGTCGGACGGCACGACCCAGACGGTGGTCCTGGACCTGGCCCCCGGGAGCACCCTCGACGACGTCGTGGGAATGCCCGGCCTGCCGGGTACCCCGATCGCGCTGGCGGAGCTGCCGGCCGAAGAGCCGCCCGTTGCCGATCCGACGCCCGAGCCGGCGCCGGCGGAGCCGCCGCCTCCGCCTGAAGGCGCTCCGGCGCCCCCGCCGAGCGGCCTGCCGGGCGATCCTCCTGCAGCCGACGCTCCGGCGCCGGCACCTGACCCGTCGGCGGGCCAGGGCGAGGACCCTCAGCCCACTGTGCACCGGCTGCCCGACGAGAAGTCGGTGCCCGGCTCGGACACGGTGGAGGCCGCGCCGCAGACCGGAGCCAGGATCGTCCTGCAGCGCCGCAGCGGCCGCCGCGCGCCGCTTCGGAAGCGCGACGGCACGCCGACGGCCGGCAACCCCGGGCTGATCGAGGTGCTTCCCGGCCCCTCGACGGCCACCGGCGTGCCGAACTTCATCATCCGCAAGTTCCGGGTGCCGCCGTTCCTGCTCCCGATCTACCAGGCCGCGGGGGTCGAGTACGGCGTGCGCTGGGAGGTGCTGGCGGCGATCAACGAGATCGAGAGCGACTACGGCCGCAACCTGCGCGTGTCGCCCGCCGGCGCGGTCGGCTGGATGCAGTTCCTCCCGTCCACGTGGAAGCGGTTCGGGGTCGACGCCAACAAGGACGGGCGCATGGACCCGTACAACCCGGTCGACGCGATCTTCGCCGCGGCGCGCTACCTCCAGGCGGCCGGCTACGCAGGGGACGCGCGCCGGGCGATCTTCGCCTACAACCACGCCGACTGGTACGTCGACTCGGTCCTGCTGCGCGCGCGTCTGATCGCCGCGGTGCCGACCGACCTGATCGGGTCGCTCACCGGGTTGACCGAGGGCCGCTTCCCGGTCCGCGGCCAGGCGAGCTACGCCGACGACATCGCCGAGCAGCAGCTGGAGAAGCGCGTCGGCCGCGGCGAGAACGCGGCGAACCTGGTGGAGTCGAGCGACACGCGCCGCTCGGTGGACATCTTCGCCGCGCGCGGCGCGGCCGTGGTCGCCGTGAACGACGGCGTCGTGATGGGCGTCGCGACGCGCCGCGGCCGCCTCGTGCTCCAGGACACTTACGGCAACCGCTATGCCTACCGGCAGCTCGGGCGCGTCTCACAGGGCCTGCGCGACGGCACCCACGTCACGGCCGGCGCGGTCGTCGGGCGAATCGGAGCGAGCTCGGACGGGACGGCTCCGCACGTGCGCTTCTCGATCCGCCCCTCCGGGCGCGGCGCGCCGAGCATCGACCCCAAGCCGATCCTCGACGGCTGGCAGCTGCTCGAGGCGACCGCGATCTACCGGGCGAACGGCGAGAACGTGCTTCGCGACGGCCCGAGCATCGGCCAGATCCTGCTGCTGTCGAAGCCCCTGCTGCAGCAACGCGTCCTCGCGGACTCGCGGATCGACATCTACCCGTGCGGGCGCGACGACATCGGCGCCGGCCGCATCGACCGCCGCGTGCTGGCGACGCTCGAGTACCTCGCCGAGTCGGGGCTCAGCCCGACCGTGAGCTCGCTGAGATGCGGCCACCCCTACCGCACCAAGAGCGGCAACGTCTCCGAGCACTCGTCCGGGAACGCGGTCGACATCTCGACGGTGAACGGAGTTCCGATCCTGGGCCATCAGGAGCCGGGCGGCGTCGCCGACCAGACCGTCCGCCGGTTGATGCTGCTCCAGGGCACGATGCTCCCGCACCAGGTGATCTCGCTGCTGTCGATCGGCGGGCCCACGGTCGCGATGGCCGACCACGCCGATCACATACACGTGGGCTTCAGCCCGGCGGGCGAGGCGTGGCGCCGCGCGGGCTACTCGGTGCTCAAGCCGAGCCAGTGGCCGGAGCTCATGTCGCGGCTGAGCGTGCTGCCTAACCCGACGGTCGGCGCAGCGCCGCCGTGGCGATGAGCGGCGCACCCGGCGCAAGCTAAGGCTGCGCCACCACCACCTCCGCGCTGCCGCCGCCGCGTCGCACCGGCTCGGCCGCGGCGAGCATCTGCCCGCCCGAGAGGAACTCGATACCGGTGGCCGCGCCTATCTCGGGCGTGCTGCTGTACGAGTGGCCGTAGCCAAGCAGCGCCTGACCCTCCGGGGAGCTGATGAAGGCCGGCTCGGCCGTGGTGGTCGTCGTGTTCCGCTGTGCCGCGCGCGGGCGGGCGATCGCCTGGGGCAGCGTCGCGCCGAGGTCGAGCCGCTCGAGCAGGACCTGCAGCACCGTGGGCGGGATCGTGGAGCCGCCCGGGGAGCCGACCGCGAGGAACGGGCTGCCGTCGCGCGTGACGATCGTCGGGCTCATGGAGCTGCGCGGGCGCTTGTCGCCGTCGGCGCGGTTCGGATGCGTCGTCGAGTCGAAGTTGAAGTCCGTCAGCTCGTTGTTCATCAGGAAGCCGTAGCCCGGGACGACGATCGCGTTGCCGCCGGTGGACTCGATCGTGAACGTGTACGAGACGACGTTGCCCTTCGCGTCCGAGACCACCAGGTGCGTGGTCGACTGGTGCGGGTGGCTGACCGTGGCGCTGCCCTCGCCGGCGACGCCCGGGTCGCCCTGGTTGTCGTAGGGGTCGCCCGGCGGGACGGGGCTCGTGGCGGCGTGGTGCTCGTCGATCAGCGCACGGCGCTCGGCGGCGAAGCTGTCCGACAGGAGGCCGGTGAGCGGCACGTCGAAGAAGTCGGGGTCGGCCAGGTAGGCGTTGCGATCGGCGAACGAGAAACGCGACGACTCGAGCATCAGGTGCAGCGCGCGGACGCGGTCGGCCGCCAGCTTCTTGTAGCCCTCGAGGATGTTGAGCGCCTCGCCGACGGTCGACCCGCCGCTCGACGGCGGGCCCATGCTCCAGACGTCCAGCCCGCGGTAGCCGATGTGCGTCGGGCTGCGCTCGATTGCGCGGTAGTTGCCGACATCCGAGCGCTTCATGAGGCCCGGCCGCCAGGCGTGGTTCGCGTCAGCCGCCTTCGGCGGATCCTGCGCCGCCCCCGCCATCGCTCCCGCCACGGATCCGGTGTAGAACCAGCCCGCGCCGTTGTCCGCGAGACGCCGGTAGGTCCGGGCGAGGTCCGGGTTCCGGAGCGTCGAGCCCTCGTCACGCGGGGTGCCGTCGGGGTCGAGGTAGATCGCCGCGGTCGAGGGGATGTCGTTGAACCAGTCCACGTTCGGCTGGGTCTGTGAGACGAAGGTGCTGTCGACCTTGAAGCCGTCGCTCGCCACGCGGATGCCCGGCTGCAGCGCCTGCGCGAGCGACCACGTGCCGTAGCGCTGCAGGGCGAGCTGCCAGGTGGCAACCGTGCCCGGTATCCCGGCCGACATCCCGCTGAAGCGGGCGTCGTTGAAGGGCAACGGCGCGCCGTTCTCCCAGAACGAGTCCGGCTGCATCGTCGCGGGCGACTCCTCGCGCCCGTCGATCGTCGTGACCTTTCCGTTCGCGGTACGGATCACCATGAATCCGCCGCCGCCGATCCCGCACGAGTACGGCTCGGTCACCCCGAGCACGCCGGCGGCCGCGACCGCCGCGTCGACGGCGTTGCCGCCGTCGCGGAGCGCCTGGATGGCGGCGCGGGTGCCGTCGAGATCGACACTCGCGGCGGCGCCGCCGCTTCCCACGGCTGTCGGCTGCTTCGTCTCCTGGGCGAGCGCCGTCGGCGAGTCGAGGATGACCAGCGCGACGAGGGCGAGGACGAGAAGCCGGGCGATCAGCATCGCCCCGCTGCCTTACCCGGGTCGCGGCGCCTTCATGCCGCGGGCGCGTGCCTCCGCATGAATCGCTCGACCTCCTCCAGGTTCGAGCCGAAGCGCGGCACGAGCACGAGGCGATCGATGCCGAGCTCCCCGAAGGCCTCGGCCGTGTCGGCGTCGATCCGGATGCTCGGGCTGACGGTCAGCTCGAGCTCGTCCGGATCCCTTCCCGCCTCGGAGAGCGCCCGGTGCAGTCCGGCCACCTGCTGAGCGCTTCGCCCGAGGTCGAGCATGAATCCGTACCAGCCCTGACCGCTTCGGGCCGCGCGCCGGTGCGCCGCCTCGGTGTGACCCCCGATCACGACAGGAAGCGGGGTCTGCACGGGCCGGGGGTGGGCGTTGATCCCGCCAAAGCGGACGAATTCGCCCTCGAACGAGGGCCGTTCCTCCTCCCACAGCGCGCGCATCGCCGCCAGGTATTCGTCCGCCCGCGCACCGCGCCGCTTCATCGGTATCCCTACGGCGGTCATCTCGGGCTCGAGGTAGCCCACGCCGATTCCAACGATCAGCCGCCCGGACGAAATCGAGTCGAGGCTCGCGAGCTGCTTGGCGAGGACGACCGGATTCCGTTGCGGCAGGATCACGATGCCCGTCGCGAGGCGGATGCGAGTCGTGTGCGCCGCCGCGAACGCCAGCGCCACGAGCGGATCGTGGATCGGCTCCTCGGGCTCCATCGGCGAGGGCGGCCGGCGCGGATCCGGAACCACGACATGCTCGCCCATCCAGAGCGAGTCGTAGCCGAGCTCCTCAGCGAGCGGCGCGAGTCGCGCGAGGGCCTCCGCGCCGGCGTGCTGATTCAGCGCGAAGAGCCCGATCGACGGCGTGGTCACGGTTTCGCGAGTGCGCGCGTCAGCCGGGCCACAGCGGCCTGGAGCGCCGCGAGCGGCCGCAGCATCAGCGTGATCTCCGTGACCCGCCCATCCTCTCCGGCGCGCTCGACGAGGACACCGTCCACCGGGTGCTCCTCCACGCGCGCGGCGAAGAACCTGACGCCATCGACCTCGCGTGTCACGTGCAAGTCATCGAGGACCCCGCCGATCGTCACCAGCAGGTGGACGACCTGCTCGCGCCCGCGATAGGTCTGGACCGGGCTGTGGAACACGACGCGCTCGGCAAGCATCCCGGTGAGGGCGTCACCGTCGGAACCGCGGATGGCATCGATCAACCGGCTCACACCAAACCCTCAACCACCCTAAAGGGGTCAGACCCCTTAAGTGTGGGCGACTCAAGGGGTCTGACCCCTCACGTCGGGATTACGAAGCGCACGCGCGTGCCGCGCTCGCTGTCGGCCAGCCAGATCTGTCCGCCGTGTGCCTCCACGATCGCGCGGCAAAGAGCGAGCCCGAGCCCGGCCCCGTCGCCTTCGCCATTGCCCAGGCCTCGCACGAACGGCTCGAAGAGCCGCTCGCGGTCCGCGTCCGGGAGTCCGGCGCCTGTATCCGCGACCTCGACCTCGACCCAGTCGCCGGCCGGCTCGACGCGGACCGTCACGCTTCCGTCGGCGGGCGTATGCCGGATCGCGTTCTGAATGAGGTTGAAGAGAACCCTCTGAAGCCTCTCCGGGTCGGCACGGGCAGGGCGCGGCAGCGGCTTCAGGTCGGCCGCCACCGCGACGCCCTTCGCCTCGGCCTCGATGCGCATCGCGGCAACCGTCTCGTCGACGAGCGCGGGCAGCTCGACCTGCCGGATCGACCAGTCGAGCTCGCCGGCCTGGAGCCGCGACAGCTCGAACAAGTCGTCGACCATCGACCCCAGCGCGCGGACATGGGTATGCATGGTCGCGAGGTAGCGATCGCGCGTGCTGTCGTCGACGACGCCGTCCTCGATTGCCGCAAGCATGAGCCGAAGTGCGGCCAGCGGCGTGCGCAGGTCGTGCGAGATGGACGCAACGAGGCTCCGCCGTGCGGCGTCCGCGGCGTCGCGTCGCCTCTCCTCCTCGGCGAGCTGGTCGATCATCTGAGTCGCGGCGCGCGCGAGCTCCGTCAGCTCGACCGCCGTGGTCGCTCTCACCTCCCTGTCCCGCGCCCCGTCACCGACGGCCGTCAGCGCGTCCCGGATCTCGCCGACCTCCCGGACGACCCCCGCAGACGCCACCCGCGCGGTCCGGAGGGCGATTAGCGCGGCGCCGAGCACGATCGCCGAGAGCATCAGCGCGTCGTGGTTCGAGACGAACATCAGCTTGGCTGCTGCGAGGACCGTGATGAGGACGACGCCTACGGCGGCGCCGACGGTCACGTCGAAGCGCGCTTGAAGCGGGAGCAGCGACTGCCGTCCGGCGACCCAATGCGCCGCGGCGACGCCTGCCGCTGAGAGAACCGTCACGAGCGCCGCGGTGACGAGCGCGGGCTCGGCACCGTACACCGCGCCCACTATCGAGCCGACAAGCGCGCCCGCAGCGAGGACGATGGCGAGGGAGAGCCTCATCGCGCGCGCCCGCGAAAGCGGTAGCCGACGCCCCACACGGTCTCGATCCAAAGTGGGTCGGAGGGGTCGGGTTCGATCTTTGCCCTGAGCCGCCGGACATGGACGGTGACGGTGGTCGTGTCGCTGTAGACCGAGGACTCCCAGACCCGATCCATCAGCTGGTCGCGGCTGAAGACTTGGTCGGGGTGCCGGGCCAGGAAGTGGAGAAGGTCGAACTCGCGCGCCGTGAGCTCCACATCCTGCCCGTTGGCGAGGACCCGATGCGCTCCCGGCTCGATCTCGAGCCCCCGAAACCGGAGTGGCTCCTGCGCGTCGGGGTCGCGGTCGGCCCGGCGCAGAACCGCCTCGACGCGCGCCACGAGCTCCCGTGGCGAGAAGGGCTTCACGACGTAGTCGTCCGCGCCCCGCCGCAACCCGACCAGGCGGTCCGATTCCTCGCCCTTCGCGGTGAGCAGGATCACCGGGAGGCGTGCTTCGGCGTCGTCGTGGAGCCTTCGCATCACCTCGAGACCGTCGAGGCCGGGCAGCATGATGTCGAGCACCACGAGGTCCGGGCGATGGATCCTCGCGGCCGCGACGGCCGATGGGCCGTCCGCGACGGTGCGCGTCTCGTATCCCGCGCGCGCGAGGTAACGTGCGACGACCTCCGCGATCGTCGGCTCGTCGTCGACAACAAGAATCGAGGCTCGGGTGGGCTTCGCGCGGTCCACCGGCAGGATTATCGGGCCAGCGGCGCGCCAGGCGTGGCGGTCAGTTGCCGCTCCAGATGGCGGTGTAGCCGCTGTCGCCGGGCGAAGCGTGAGCGCCGCCGGGCGAGCCGCTGCCGTCGGCGTTCGTGGCGTTGTTCGGGACATTTCCGTTGAACGTCTCTGCACTCCCGGCCGCACCCGGCCCGAACGTGTACTCGCCGTTGCCGATCGAGTTGAAGCGGCCGGACTGCGCCACCGCCTGATCCGAGACCGAGAGCACCGGGCATACGAAGGGCGCCTCGGCGCGGTCAGGGGTCGCCGCCACCGCCGACCCGGCCGGCGCGAGCGCCAAGGCCGCCGCCGCCGCGCCGGTAAGGATGAGCTTGCGTCGATGCATTTCGTATCTCCTTGCCCTCGAATGCGATACGCACCGATGGTCGCGCGGGGGTCTTACAGGAGGATTACGACTACTTCAGCTCGACGCTCGCGCCGGCCTCCTCGAGCTCGCCCTTGAGCTTCTCGCCCTCCTCGCGGTCGAGGCCCTCCTTGACCGGCTTGGGTGCCTCGTCCACGAGCGCCTTCGCCTCCTTGAGGCCGAGGCCGGTGGCGGCACGGACGACCTTGATCACCTGGATCTTCTTGTCGCCCGGGCCGGTGAGGACGACGTCGACGGTCGCCGACTCCTCCTCGGCGGCGCCGCCGTCGCCGCCCGCACCTGCGGCGGCCGGCGCGGCGACCGCCACGGCGGTCGCGGATACGCCGAATTCCTCCTCGAGCGCCTTGATCAGCTCGGACAGCTCGAGAACCGACATCTTCTTGATCTCCTCGATCAACTCTGCAGCAGTGGCCATGGGCCCTCCTTATTCCGTCTCGTCGCCCTCGGAGGGCGCATCAGTTTGCTCAGTCTCATCGCCCGCGGCAGCCGCCTCGGGCTCGTCGGCAGCAGCCTCCCCGGCCGGCTCGTCGCCGCCCACCAAGCCCTGCTCGACGATCTGCTGGAGCTGGATCGCCAGGCCGGAGATCAGCGCGTTCAGGCCGCGCACCAGTCCGGTGATCGGCGAGGCGATCATTCCGACCAGCTGGCCGTGCAGCACGTCGCGGGCGGGCAGCTTCGAGAGCGCCTCGAGCTGCTCGATCGTCAGCGCGTCGCCGTTCATCAGGCCGCCCTTGAAGGCCAGGACGTTGTGCTCGCGCCGGAAGGTCGCGAGCGCCTTCGCGGCGAGGGCGACGTCGCCGCCGTCCGCCAGCACGAAGGTGAACGCGGTCGGCCCCTCGAGAACCTCCTTCAGCGACCCGGCGCCGGCCTGGTCGGCCGCGCGCTCGGTCAGGGTGTTCTTCACGACCCGGAAGCGCGCGCCCGCCTCGGTCAGCCGGGTGCGCAGCTCGGCGGCCTGCGGCACCGAGATCCCGCGGTAGTCGACGGCGAAGACCGCCTCCGACTCCTGGATCTGGCTGGCCACCTCCTCGATGGCCGCGGCTTTCTGTTCTCTGTTCATCTCGTTCCTTTGCTGTGTGCCCAGGCAAAGACACACGGGAAGCGAGATGCTCCGGCGTCTCCACCTGCCCCGGGCTTACACGAAAGCCGCCGGGGGTCTCGGGCAGAAAAGCTGTGGCGGGTCAGGCTACCGAGGCCGGCTCCTCCACGTCCTCCACGATGCCGCGCGTGCGCGTGGGATCGATCCGCACGCCGGGGTTCATGCTCGTGGTCAGGGTGACCGTGTGCAGGTAGCGGCCCTTCGCCGCCGCCGGCTTCGCCCGCACGATCTCGTCGATCAGCGCGGCGTAGTTCTCGAGCAGCACGCGCGCGTCGAAGCTCAGCTTGCCGATCGGCAGGTGCACGATCGCGTGACGGTCCGTCCGGTACTCGATTTTCCCGGCCTTCGACTCCGACACCGCCTTCGCGATGTCCATCGTGACCGTGCCGACCTTCGGGTTCGGCATCTTGCCCTGCGGGCCGAGCACGCGGCCGAGCTTGCCGACCACCGGCATCATGTCGGGCGTCGCGATCGCCACGTCGAAGTCGGTGAAGCCCTCCTCGACACGCTCGGCGAGGTCCTCGGCGCCGACGACGTCCGCGCCGGCCTCCTCGGCCTCGCGAGCCTTGTCGCCCTTGGCGAACACGACGACCGTCATCTCCTTGCCGAGCCCGTGCGGCAGCGAGATCGTGCCGCGGAGCTGCTGGTCCGCGTGACGCACATTGAGGCCGGTGCGAATGTGCACCTCGACGGTCTCGTCGAACTTGGTCGGCTCGAAGTCCTTCAGGATCCGGACGGCCTCCACAGGCGCGTACTGGTGCTCGCGGTCGACCTTCTCGAAGTTCGCGCGGTAGCGCTTGCCGTGCTTGGGCATCGCTACTGGACCTCCACGCCCATCGAGCGCGCGGTGCCCTCGATGATCTTGGAGGCGGCGTCCACGTCGTTCGCGTTCAGGTCCGGCATCTTCTGCTCGGCGATCTGACGCACCTGGGCCTTCGTGATCGTGCCGACCTTGTTGCGGTTCGGCTCGCCCGAGCCCTTTTCGAGCCCGATGGCCTTTTTGATGAGCACGGCGGCCGGCGGCGTCTTCGTGATGAAGGTGAAAGAGCGGTCCTCGTAGACCGTGATCACGACCGGGATGATCGTGCCCAAGTCCTGCTGGGTCTGGGCGTTGAACGCCTTGCAGAACTCCATGATGTTCACGCCGTGCTGGCCGAGCGCAGGGCCGACCGGCGGGGCCGGGTTCGCCTGCCCGCCGGGTACCTGCAGCTTGATGAGGGTGAGGACCTTGCGTGCCATTTAGATTTTTTTCACCTGGTCGAACCCGACCTCGACCGGCGTCTCCCGGCCGAAGATCGAGACGAGGACCTTGAGCTTAGCTCCGTCCTCGTTGATCTCCGAGATCTCGCCCGAGAAGTCGGAGAGCGGGCCGGACACGACCTTCACCGACTCGCCGATCGAGAACTGAGCGCGCGTGCGCGGGCGCTCGGCGGTCTCGCGGTGGAGCAGCCGGTCGACCTCTGGCTGGTTCAGCGGCACCGGGTTGTTAGAGGCGCCCACGAACCCGGTGACCCCTGGGGTGTTCTTGACGAGCTGCCAGGAGTCGTCGGTCAGGTTCATGTTCACGAGCAGGTACCCGGGCATGGTGCGCTGCTCCTTGGTCTGCTTCTGGCCGTCCTTCATCTCCTGCACCTGCTCGGTGGGGATGACGATCTGGCGGATGTTGTTCTCCTGGCCGAGCGAGATGCGGCGATGCTCAAGGTTCTGCTTGACCTTGTTCTCGTGACCGGAGTAGGTGTTGACTGCGTACCAGCGAAACATCGAAGTGGGGGTCCCCTACAGGATTGCCTGAATCAGCTTGGAGAAGATCGCGTCCAGCAGGCCCAGATACCCGCCCGCGATCAGGACAAAGCCGAGCACCACTCCCGTGAGGGTGACCAAGGCCTGGCGGTTAGGCCACTGGACGCGCTGGAGCTCGGCCCAGACTGCGACGAGGAACTGTACGACACGCCCGCGCTCCCTGTGCGCCTCGTGCGCCTCGCGGCCGCGGCGACCCCGCACCGCGTAGCCCGCCTCGCCGGCGCCGGAGCGCCCCCCGTCGTCAACGAGGTCATCCTCCGCGAAGTCCTCGGCGTGCTCCCAGTCCTCGGCGACCTCCCAGTCCTCGGCCTCGTCGAGCGCGTCCTCGTCCGAGGCGCGAAGCGACGAGTCGCTGTCGTCGAGCAGCCCTCCCTCGCCCTCGACGACGAAGTCGGTGCGGCCCTCCTCCTCCGGGGGAGCCCCAACCGCCAGCTCGGGATCGACGGCGGGGCCGCCCATGTCGGGCGGCACGTCCGCGCCCTGCTGCTGGAGCCGCCGGGCGCGGCGCTCGGCCTGGCGCTGCTTGGAGCGCTGGCGGTTCGCACCAGCGGCAGTACTTGCGGAACTCGATCCGGTCCGGGTCGTTCCGCTTCGACTTCTCGGTTTGGTAGTTGCGCCGCTTGCACTCCTCGCATGCGAGGGTCACGGCGATTCGAACGTCTCCGCGAGCCATGGTCCTTCGGAAGGTAGTAGGCGTGGGCGACCGGGGGCACGCTGACGCACCGCGGCCGGCCGCGAGGTCGGGGCTGAGTCTAGCGGCGTGATGCGCCGCCGGCGTGCAACGGATTCTGCGCGCCGTAGGAGGATCCGCGGCCGAAACCTCCATCAGACTCGTGCCCCGTCGCGCGGCCCTTCACTTGCTGCGCTCGATCCGCGTTACTTTCGACGCGGAGTTCCTGTACGCGGAAGGACGGGAGCGATTTCGACTGTGCTCTACGCACTGGGGGGATGGTTCGTCCTGAGTCTGCTTGGCTGGCTTTTTGCGCTGCCGATGCTCGCTGTGGCGAGGCGGTCGGACGAGGCCGCGAGCGCGCGGCCGCGCGGGCTGGCGCCGCCGTCGGCGAACGGCGTGCCGTCGCCTCAGAAGCTCGGCTACTCGGGGGTGATCCTCCAGCGGCTCGCGCAACACGCGCGGACGGTGCTCGGCGTCCACCAGGCGTGGATCGCGATCAGCCCGCCGGAAGGCGAGCAGCGCTACACCGGTGTCGCGGCGGCCGGCACGGACCCCGATGTGATCGGGAAGCGCTTCTCCTCGCCGTGCGAGGAGCTCGGCGGAGTGGCGTCGGCTCCGGTGACCGTCGGCGCGCAATCGCGCGGCGCCCTGTGCGTGGGCCGGTCCGTGAACGCCGGCCGGCTCGCCCCGCGCGACTTCGCCCTGCTGGCCGAGCTCGCGGCGCTCACGGGCGAGGTGCTCACCCACCACGAGCGGCGCGAGCTTCTGTCGGGCGACTCGCGCGGCGAGATCCGCGCGCTCGTGAGGGCGCTCGCGGAGGCCGGCGGCGACACGTACCGGCACTCGCTCGAGGTCGCGGCCACCGCGCGCGAGGTCGGCCGGCGCCTCGGGCTGGGCGACGTCGACCTCGTAGAGGTCGAGCTCGGCGCGCTCCTTCACGACCTCGGCAAGCTGCGGCTGCCGCCCCAGATTCTCAACAAGCCCGGCCCGCTCGACGCCGACGAGCTCCGCCTGATGCGACGGCACCCCGAGTGGGGTGCCGAGATGGTGGCGCGCGTGCCGGGCCTCGAGGCGGTCGCGCTGATCGTGCGCCTGCACCACGAGCGCCCGGACGGCACCGGCTACCCGCACGGCCTGCGCGAGGACCGCATCCCGATGGCGAGCCGGATCATCTCGGCCTGTGACGCGTACGGAGCGATGATCGGACGGCGCAACTACAGCGAGCCGCTCGAGGTGGACGCCGCCCTCGCCGAGCTCGAATTGAACGCGGGCACGCAATTCGACCCGCTGGTGGTCGAGGTGCTGGCCTCCTTCGTGCGCGAGCCGGCGGGAGTGGCCGCCTGAGAAGCCGACCGTGGTGAGGGTCGGATAGACGTCCACGAGAGCTGGCTCCTGCATTCGGGCCCCCCGTGCGTCAGCGAGCGGCGCGAGAAGACCTCGATGGAATCCGCGCGCTCGTCAGCGACGAGCTCCTCGGCGACAGCGACAGGTAGACGCCTTTACCTGTGTAGACGGGCACCGAGGAGTCGAAGATCACGATGATTCGGTCTGCCCGTTGGTGTGCTCGTTCGCCATGTCGCTCTCCTTCCGTGCGTGGTCGATCGCCCATCGCGCGCTCAGATCCTGTCCGATCCGACGTTGGCGGCATTCATCCGGGTTGTCTCGTGAGGCTGCCCGGATCGTGGGATGCCCGCGACGGCGGGATACTGGGCGGGGGATGTCGCAGGAGAACGTTGAGATCGTCCGTCGCCTCTACGCGGAGGGCCCGTTCCGCTTGGCGATCAGCCCCGACGATGAGCGGGCGCTCCTCGATCACTTGTTCCGTGAGTACTACGACGAGCAGTTGGAAATTCGAATGCCTGCCGAGTATCCCGAGGGCGAGCTGGTGCTTCGGGGCCGAGAGGGCTTAGCGCAACTGGTAGCCATGCTTCGGGAGACGTGGACAGAGTTTCGGTTTGAGCCGGAGCGCTTCATCGACGCCGGGGATCGAGTGGCGGTGTTAGTCCGCGTCGTCGCCGAGGGTGGTGCGAGCGGCGTGGCGACCGAGCGGGAAACGGCCCATATCTGGACTGTTCGGCACGGTCGCCTGTCGTGTATTCAGATCTACCGGGATCGTGCCGAGGCCCTCGAAGCCGTGGGGCTGCGGGACGGATGAAAGGTCAAGTCGCTCTGGACTGTGTCGACCTCCTTTGAGATGGTTGCCTTGGTGCGGGTGACGACGAGCTAAAGCGCAGGGCTTGGGACTGAAGCCCTGCCGCGCTGCTTGCCGCTAGACGGCCTTTGAAGATGCGCGTCCCGGTGTCGCACCCGCACCGCTCTTGTTCGGCGGTTGCTGCCAGTCGGCGACGAGCCGGCGGTAGGCCGGCTCGACCTGCTCGCAGAGCTCGCGCTCGTGGCGCTGCTCGCGCTTGCTTGCGGCAGAGCCGGAGCGCTGGCCGCGGCGCGGCGGGTCGCCGGCCAAGAGCTCGAGCCGGCGCAGCTTGTGGCGAGTGAGCGACGGTCGCCCGAAGGCGTGGTCCTGCTCGCGCGTGAGCAGGTGCCAGAACAGCACGCAGAGCTTGCGCCCCGTGGCGACGAGCGCGATCTGGGCCTCGCGCCGGCCCGCAGGCGCTCGTAGAAGGCGCGCAACGGGCCCGGCGTGCGCACCGCGATCCAGGCCGCCTCGCAGAGCATGTGCCGCGCCGCCG
>WNGA01011974.1_pt1 | contig 15516 bp, 8 predicted proteins | sample 5400061 | NCBI WGS metagenome assembly WNGA01 (sample SAMN13153366, study PRJNA577476) | soil metagenome | isolation source: 100 cm soil or saprolite under grassland replicate 2 | place: USA:California | collected 2016-06-15
GAGCGCGCCGATCAGCCGCTCCGCGTCGTCACAGTGCAGCGTGAAGCGACGCTCCGCGTAATCGACCACGGCGCCGGTCGAGATGATGAATTGCCAGTCGGACGATTGCGCCAGCAGCAGCTCGCGCGCCGCCTGCGCCAGTACCGGGCGGGCCGCGGGCTTCGTGAGCGCTGCGGGCGCCGCCTCCCAGAACGCGGCCTCCAAGGCCCGGAGTCGTTTCCAGGTCCAGGCCGTGCGGTCGTTCAGCCACATGCTGTGATCGCCGTTCGCACCCCAGGAGCCTTCCGCCAGCTGCAACCCCACACGCGGCGGATGGGCCTCGAGGTGCTGCGAGGCCGTCACCGGGCGCACGCCCCGGCCCCGCAGGCCCCGGTATGCCGCGGCCAAAAAGTCGGGGCCTTCGAACCACCAGTGCCCGAACAGCTCGGTGTCGAACGGCGCTACGATCACACCCTCCCGGTCCTTGGGCTTTCCCTCCGGGAGGCCCTCCAGCAGGTGCGCGAAGTGCGAGGCATGGTCGGCCGCCCGCTGGAACGCCCTCTGCGGCTCGTAGGGGCGTTTCCCGCCGAGGTCCACGTTGGCCCCGGTCACCCGCCACAACTTGAGCCCGCCCGGCCAGCGGATCTTGTGGAACTCGAGGTACCACTCGTCGCCGGGGTAGCCCTGGTGGCGGCTCCAGATCTGCATCGACGAGCGCGGGTCCCGCACCAGCGCTGCGACCGAGCCGGGCCCGGCGCGACGCGAGACCCGATACGCCTGGTACGGCGACTTCGTCGTCTTTCCGCGCCACTCTGCGGGCGAGGCGTCGCTATACGCGCGGAGCGGCGTGCCGGCGTGGGCGAGATGCGCGTCGGTGAAGAAGTAACGGAAGCCCGCGTCGGCCAGCTGCTGCTCCAGGCCGGGGCGATAGGCGCACTCCGGCAACCAGCAGCCCCGCGGCGCGACGCCGAAGAGACGACGATGCTCCGCTCGACCAACCGCCAGCTGCAGCCGGATGCTCTCGGTGCGCGCGAGGAGCGGCAGGTAGCCATGCGTGGCCGCGGAGCCGATGATCTCGAGGCTCCCGTGTTCCTCGAGGCGCCGAAAAGCGCCGACCAGGTTCCCGTCGATTTTGTGGAACAGCGCCCGCAGGCGTCTGAATCGCGCGCGCCAGGATTCCACAAGGCCCGCGAACTCTGAGGGGCCCTCGTCGCAAGCGGCCAGGCGTTGGGCGAAGAAGTCGTCCATCTCGCCAGCGAAGACGCGACTATCGAGCTGGTTTGCCAGCACGGGCGTGAACCCGATCGTCACCGGCGCGGGGGTCTTTTCGGCCGAGAGCTGCTCGAGCTGCTCGAGCAGCGGGAGATAGGTGTCGAGCGCGGCCTCGCACAGCCAGTCGCTGCCGTGCGGCCAGCGGCCGTGGTTCAGGACATACGGGAGGTGACTGTGCAGCGCGAGGACGAAGTCCATTACCGCAGCGCGAGCGCTCGACGATAGAGGGCCATGTACCGCTCGGCGGAGCGGTCCCACCCGAACTGCCGGTTCATCGCCTCCCGCACGAGCTTGCGCCACGCGGTGCGGTCGGCGTAGCACTCCACCGCCCGGCGGATCGCCTGGGCGAGCGCCGCCGGCTCGTAGGGATCGAACAGGAACCCCGTCACGCCGTCTTCGATGCTGTCGCTCAGGCCGCCGACCCGCCGGGCGACCGGAATCGCGCCGTAGTGCTGCGCGCGCATCTGCGTGAGCCCGCAGGGCTCGTACAAGGACGGCATGAGCAGCGCGTCCGACCCCGCCAGGACGCGATGCTCCACGTGATCAGTGAACATGAACTCGACCGCGACGCGATCGGGAGCCGCGGCGGCGAGCTCCGCCAGCGCTTCGTGGTAGCGGCGCTCGCCCACGCCCAGGAAGATGAACTGCGCGTCGGTCGTCCCCAGCAGGTCGGCGCCCAGCACCAGGTCCAGGCCCTTCTGCGACACCATGCGCGCGCTCATGCCGAAGAGCGGCGTGTGCGGCTCGAGGGCCAGTCCGTACGCTTTTTGCAGCGCCGCCTTGCAGCGCCGCTTCCCGGCGAGGTCGTCGCGCGAGTACGTCCCGGGGATCTCGGGATCCGTCGCGGGATTCCACAGAAGCGGATCAATGCCGTTCAGGATGCCCGTCAGCCGGTCGCCCATCCCGATGAACGTCTCCTGCAACCCGAACCCACCCTCCGGCGTGCGCAACTCCTGCGCGTGCGTCGGGCTGACGGTCACGGCGACGTTCGAGAAGGCCAGCCCTCCCTTGAGCATGTTCATGCGGCCGTACCACTCGAACGTGGCGCCGGTGTACAGCTCCGCGGGAAGGCCGAGCTGCTGCACGGTCTCCGGCGGAAAATGGCCCTGGAACCCGGCGTTGTGCACCGACAGCACCGTCGCCAGGCGATCGTAGAACGGCTGCCCGCGGAACGCCGTGCGCAGGTACACGGGCGCGAGAGCGGTGTGCCAGTCGTGCGCGTGCAGCACCTGCGTGTCCGGCGCGATCTCGGGAAGCGCCGTGAGCGCGGCGAGACAGAAGAGCGCGAAGCGCCGGGGGTTGTCGGGGTAGTCGCCGTTCGAGTCGCCGTAGATGCCCGCCCGATCGAAGAAGTCGGGATGCTCGATGAAGAACACCTGCGGGCCGGCGGCGGACGGCGGCGTGCGGTACAGCCAGGCGTGCTCGGTATGGCCGCCGAGCGGGATCGCGAGTCCCCCGCCTCCCGACGGCCCCGTCCGCTCGAGCGTCGGCGTCGTCTCGCGCACCTGCTGGTACAGCGGCATGATGACCGTGGCGGGGTGGCCGGCGGCCGCGTGAAACGTCGCCAGGCCGCTCACCGCCTCTCCCAGCCCGCCCGTGCGGGCGAAGGGCCAGTACTCGGCCGTCAGGTGCGTGACGCCGATCCGCTCAGCGGGGGCGACCTGCGTCGCCGTCGACGCGGCAGCCGCGGCCCGGCGTGGCCGGGCGGTGTCTCGCCGCCGGGGTCTCGAAGCCGGCGTCGTCATGCGGTGGGCGGATCGTCGGGCACGTCGCCTCGGATCGCGGGCTCGTAGTAGTCGGTCAGGTACTGGCGCACCATGCGCTGCGCGGTGAACCGCGCACCCGCCGTGTGCATCGCATGTTTCATCTTCTCCACCCAACCACGGGGGACACCGTGCGCATCCAGGTCATAGAACAGCGGAACGACTTCGTGCTCGAGTAGCCGGTACAGCTCCTCGGCGTCGTCCGCGTCGGGCTGGATCGCCCAACCGTTCGAGCCATCGTAACCCTCGCTCCACCAGCCGTCCAGCGTGCTGAGCTGCGGCACGCCGTTCAGGCCCGCCTTCATGCCGCTCGTGCCACAGGCCTCGAGGGGCGGCCGCGGGACGTTGAGCCAGAGGTCGACGCCCTGCACCAGGCGGTGGGCGACGTGCATGTCGTAGTCCTCGATGAATGCGATCCGGCCCTCGAACCGCGCCTCCCGGGTGTGCGCGTACACGCGCTGGAGCACCTGCTTGCCGGGCTCGTCCGCCGGGTGCGCCTTCCCCGCGAACACGATCTGCACCGGGCGCCACGGGTTCACGAGCAGGCGCTGTAGCCGGTCCGGATCCTTGAAGATGAGGTCGGCCCGCTTGTACGTCGCGAACCGCCGGCCGAAGCCGATCGTGAGCGCTTCCGCGTCGAGCAGCGTCCCCGCGCCCACGAGGTGCAGGGCTTCCTTCCACTGGTCCGCCCAGCGCCGCCGGGCCTGCTCGCGAACACTGCGCATCAAGCTGGCCTTGAGGTCGTTATGCACGCGCCACAGCGCTGCGGTGTCGAGCTCCAGCACCTTGCCCCAAAAGGCGGGGTCGTCCGCGCGCCCGAGCCAATCGGGCCCGAAGTGCGCGTCGAACAGGGTCAGGATGGGGTTCGCCATCCACGTCGCGATATGCACTCCGTTCGTCACGTGCCCGATCGGGACGCGCTCGACCGGGCGGTCGGGCCAGAGCGGAGCCCAGATGCGCCGGGACTCCTCGCCGTGCCGGCGCGCCACGCCGTTGACGCGCGACGAGAGGCGGATCGCCACGACCGGCATGTGGAACCGGCCGTGGTCCTGCGTCGGGTGGTGCCCGAAGCGGAGCACCTGCTCGCGGGTGACGCCCATCTCCTGCCAGATGGGGCCGGCGCACTGCTCGAGCTGCTCGGGGGAGAAGGTATCGTGCCCGGCGGGCACCGGCGTGTGCGTCGTGAAGACGCTGCTCGCGCGCACCCGGCGGACGGCTTCCTCGAACGGGGTCCCGCGCGTCACGAGCTCACGCACGCGCTCGAGCAGCATGAAGGCGGCGTGCCCTTCGTTGGCGTGCCAGACGGCCGGGTCGTACCCCAGGGCCCGCAGCACGCGGACGCCGGCGACGCCCAGGATCCATTCCTGCCGCAGCCGCAGATCGGGCCCTCCGGCGTAGAGGCGGTTGGACAGCCCGCGGTCGGCCGGGTCGTTCTGCTCGAGGTCCGTATCCAGGAGGAAGATGGGGACGCGTCCCACCGTGACGCGCCACGCCCCGACGCTGACGGGACGCCCCGACACGCGCACCGTCGCGAGGCAGGCGTCGCCCTTCGACCCCCGCACCTGCTCGAGCGGCATCGTCGCGACGTCGAAGCGCTCTTCGGCGTCTTCCTGCCAGCCGTCGAGCCGCAGCCGCTGGTCGGCGTAGCCCTTCTTGTAGAAGAGGCCGACGCCCACTAAGGGCACGCCGAGGTCCGACGCCGCCTTGCAGTGGTCGCCGGCGAGGACGCCGAGCCCCCCGGAATAGATCGGCACCGACGTGTGCAACCCGAACTCGGCGCAGAAGTAGGCGACGGGCCGGTTCACGAACTCGAAATTCGTGGCCGCGGCGACGACGGCATCGTAGAGCCGCAGGAACTCGGGGTCCGCGGCGCACGCGGCGAGACGCGACGGATCGACGCGGCGCAGGAGCTCGATGGGATTGTGGCGGGTGAGGTGCCACAGCGCCTGATCGATCTGGCGGAACAGCGCCCGCGCGTTGCGGTTCCAGCTCCACGACAGATTCGCCGCGACGCCCGAGAGCCCTTTGATCCGCTCGGGAAGGGGGGGTTGTGTCATGACTCAGCAAGCTAGCAGGTTCCTCAAGCCCTGATGACCGCACCCGCTTCCCCACGCGCCGCCAGACCGTTCGACCGGTCGATCGTCGAGGGTCCGATCGCCCGGGCCGTCTGGATGATCGCCTGGCCCACGATGCTCCAGAACCTGATCGGCGGGCTGCAGGGGATCATCGATCACGCCCTGGTAGGGCACCTCGTCGGCTTCGCCGGGAACGCCGCCATCGGGGTCGCCTTCCAGATCTTCCTCGTCGTCATGGTCTTCATCAGTTCGCTGTTCACGGGGATGGGCGTGTTGGTGGCGCGGTTCGCGGGCGCGGGCGACGCCGAAAAAGTCAACCGCACCGTGTACCAGGCGTTCCTCGCCGCGATCGGCCTCTGGCTCGGCGTCCTCGCGCCCCTCGGGTTCGTGCTGGCGCCGTCGCTGCTCGGCCTGGTCCACGCGACCGACGCGGTCCGCGCCGAGGCGCTGCCGTACCTGCGCGTCATGTTCGTCTTCAGCATCGGGATGCTGCTCTTCTTCATGGTCGGCGGCGCGCTGCGCTCGGCCGGCGACGCCCACACCCCGCTGCGCCTCGGCGTCGTGCTCACCGGGCTCAACATCGTGTTCAACGTGATCTGCATCCGCGGGCTCGGCCCCATCCCGCGCATGGGCACCGCGGGCGCGGCGGTCGGGACGGCGGTCGCCGGCGGCCTGGTGAGCGCGATCGCCGTCTACCTGCTCTGCTCCGGGCGGCTCGTGGTCCACTGGCACCGCGGGATGAGCTGGCGGCCCGACTGGGGAATCATCCGGTCCCTGTTCCGCTTCGGCCTGCCGACCGGGTTTCAGGGGATCGCGATGAACATCGCGGGCGTGCTGCTGCTGCGCTTCATCGGCTCGCTCGAGCACAGCGCGGAGGCGCAGGCCGTCTATGCAGTCGGGTACTCCGAGCTGTTCTCGTTCATCACGTGGACGTCGGTAGGGCTGATGGGCGCGACCGCCGCGGTGGCGGGCCAGAACCTCGGCGCGCACCGTCCCGAGCGCTCGGTGCGCGCCGCGCACGTCGCCGCGACGATCGGCCTCGGGGTCGCGGCTCTGGTGGGCGCGCTGTTCCTCACGATCCCGCGCCAGCTCCTGGCGCTGTTCGGCATGGACGATCCCGTCGTCGTCGGTCTGGGAACGCAGCTCCTCGCGTTTCTCAGCGTCTCGGGATTGTTCATCACCGTGGCGCTCACCTACACCGGCGGGCTACAGGGGACGGGCGACACCCGCTCACCGCTCTACATCTCGATCGTGTCCCAGATCGTGATCCCGCTCGGCCTCTGCTCGGTACTCCAAGCGACGCGCGGGTTGCAGCCGGCCGACATCTGGCTCGCGATCCTGCTCGGCCACGCGACGCGCTGTGCGCTGAGCGTGCTGCGGTTCCGGCAGGGGAAGTGGCGGGGGATCCGGGTGGAATAGGATCGGGGGGAAGGGGTGGCGTCGGGAGAATCGTATTCGGTGCCGTGGACCACTATCTTGTCGGGCATGGCAGGGCATGCTCCCGTCTTGCGTGGGGTCTCTGGAGGTGAATCTTGCCCAGCGTGACTTTCTGGCAAGACAGGCTCGTCGAGCCGCTGCGCGCCCTGAAGCGCGGCATCGTCAAGAACAAGATCCTGGTGCTCGCGGTGCTGGCGCCCCTGATCCCCGCGCTCGCCACGACGTGCGTCTTCTACTCGCAGAACCGCCGGCTGCTCAGCGACCAGATCGACCAGGAGCTGCGCCGCGCGAGCTCCGAGGCGGCGCGCGAGGTGGACGACTGGCTCGCCGGGCGCCTCGCCGAGCTGCGCACGGCGGCGAGCTCGTACCTGGTCTCGGAGAACCTGGCCAAGATTCCCGGCCGGGAGAGTGTCCAAGCGGTCGCCCGGTTACGCGACTATCTCAATTCGGTGCGCGAGCGGTTCCCCGACCAGGAAGGACTGGTGGTCATCGACCCGGCGGGGCGGGCGGTCGCGGGCAGCAGCGGGCGCGTGGGCGGTGTACGGGTCCCCACCGACGGCTTGAACGGCCTCCGCACGGGCGACGCGTACGTCGGCGAGGCGTACTGGGACCCGGCGCTGAACAAGGCGGTGATCGTGCTCGCCGTGCCGATCCGCCAGTCCGATGGGCGATTCCAGGCCGCCTTCGCCGCGAAGGTCGGGCTCCGCGCCGTCGCCGATGTGCTCGCGCGGCTCGCCCCGGGTGAGCGGGGGGGCGGGGGGGGCGGGGACGTCTACCTCGTGACCGACCAGGGCCGGCTCGTCATCCGGGCCCGGGTCAGCTCAGCGGAGCTGATGCGCGCGCGCTTGCCGGAGGGGGCGGCGAGTGCGCTGTTCGACCGTCCCGGCGAGGCCGTGGCGTACCGGCGGGGCGACGGGCAGAACGCGGTCGGGGCGCTGCGGCGGATCCCCGCGGCGCGCTGGGCGGTCGTCGCCGAGCTGCCGCGGGCCGAGGCGTTCGGCCGCGTCGGCGGCCTGCGAAGCCTCACCGCGGTGATGATCATCGCGATCCTCGCCGGCGTCGCGCTCATGGTGTACATCCTGGCCCTGCTCATTCTGGGCCCGCTGGGGCGCCTCAGCGCGGCCGCCGCGAAGGTCGCCGCCGGAGATCTCTCGGTCGAGCTCCCGGTGGGCGGCAGCGGCGAGGTGGGCTACCTCACGCACGTGTTCAGCACCGTGGTCGTGCGCCTGCGCGAACGGGATAGCCAGGCGGAGCTGGAGCGGCTGTCGGTCACCGATGCCCTCACGGGCCTGTACAACCGGCGGCACCTGGTGGGCGCGCTCGCGAACGAGGTGCAGCGCTCGCGGCGCTTACAGCGCCCGTTCTCGATGCTGCTCGCGGACGCCGATCGCTTCAAGCAGTACAACGACACGCACGGCCACCTGGAAGGGGACGCGGCGCTGCGCAAGATCGCGGACATCCTGCGGAAGACGACGCGCGGGGTAGACTGCGTGGCCCGGTACGGCGGCGAAGAGTTCCTGGTGATGCTGCTCGAGACCACGGTCGCGACCGCGATGATCGTGGCCGAGCGCATCCGCGCTCACGTCGCGGCGGCGGACTTCGGGGAGGGCAGGAGGATGACGGTGAGCATCGGCGTGGCGGAGTGTCCGGGCCACGGCGACACCCCCGAGTCGCTGATCGAGAGCGCCGACGCCGCGCTCTACCGGGCCAAGGGGGAAGGGCGCGATCGCGTGGTGATCGCGTCCGGAACAGCGGGGGCTCCGAAGGGCGAGAAAAAGGCGCGCCGCAAGGGAGAGACTTAACGCGGGGTGCGCTGGGGCGGAATCGGCAGCGTCAGCGTGAACGTGCTGCCTTCCCCCACCGTCGATTCCACCCGCACCTTGCCGCCGAACATGTTGTGCGTGATCTCCTTCACGACGGCGAGCCCGATCCCCGTGCCGGCGCCGGGCTCCTTGGTGGTGAACCCCTCATCGAAGATCCGCTCCAGGTTCTCGGCCGCGATCCCCGTCCCGCGGTCGCGCACGACCACGGTGAGCGTGGCACCGGCCTGCTCGAGCGTGACGCTCACCGGAGCGGGGGCCGACTGCCCGCGTGACGCATCCACGGCGTTGCGGATCAGGTTGGTGATGACCTGGTAGAGCGCGTGCGGCTCACCGTAGAGGAACACCGAGGCCACGGCGCTCTGCCACTTCAGGGCGACGCCATGCTTGCGGGCGAGCGGGCGCTCGAGCGTGACGCACGACTTGATCACCGGGGTGACGTCGAACCGGGCTAGCCGCCCGCTCCCAAAGGGGCGGGTCTGGATGGACCGCAGGTAATCGGCGGCCCGCTCGATCCCCTGCGCGACGTTGGCGAGATCGTCGAGCACTGCCGACCGGAAGCTCGGGTCGAGGGACGTGGCCGCGCGTAGCGCGTCGATGCTGAGGTCCAAGTTGCCGAGGGCCACGGCCAGCGGATTGCCGACTTCGTGCGCGATGACGCTCGGCTGGCGCGACAGCTCCCACAGCTGCTCCCCGGGGGGCAGGCGGCGCTTGCTGATGTCGGCGGCTGCGTAGATCCCACCGATGCAGAGCCCGGCGAGCTCCAGGATGAGCCGCTCGCGGCTGCGGCGCTCGATCCCCGTGGGCGGCGGCCCCGCGGGCCGTGCCCGAACGGGCGCCACGCACCACGGGCCCGCCTCGTCCAAGCGGCAGCCGACCCAGCGGCTGCCCTGGATGATCGGCGCGCCCCAGCGGCGTAGCGTGGTGTTGAGATCGAGCTTCGTGGCCGCGCGCGGCGGGTTGGTCATGCTGGTCACGACCGGGTTGGCGGAGGTGCTGGGTGCGATTTCCCAGAGCGTCACCACGCGGCCGAGCAGGGCGGCACTGGCCTGCCGTAATACTTCGCGCTCGTAGTCCTGTGTGATCGGCACGATGGCGCTCAACATGTGGGGCGCTGCAACGGCGGGCTAGGGCGTTTTTGCTGAATTGGGGGGCGGTTTTGCGGCTGTCGTCGGGGGGGTGTGAGGCGCCTCACACCGTGTAGGCCTGGACTGACATTGCCCGGTCCTCCCGCCTGCCCTAGCGTGGGTATCCCGCGCGGAGACGCAACATGGGCGGACTGCTTCGCCTACTGCTGGTCGAAGACTCGGAGGACGACGCGCAGCTGCTCGTCCGCCGGCTCACGCACGCCGGTTTCGACCTTCAGGTGGACCGCGTGCAGACCGCCGCGGCCTTCCAGGCCGCGCTCGACCGCCAACCGTGGGACCTGGTGATCGGCGATCACGCCATGCCGCAGTTCAGCGGTGGGGCGGCGCTCAAGATGCTGCGGGTGCGCGGGCTCGACGTGCCGTTCATCTTCGTGTCAGGGACGATCAGCGAAGCGGCCGCCGTGGCCGCCATGAGTGAGGGGGCGGCCGACTATATCGCGAAGGACAACCTCGCCCGGTTGGCCCCGGCCATCGAGCGCGAGCTGCGCGAGGCGGCGGGGCGGCGGGCGCGACGCGAGTCCGATGCCACGCTGCGCACCCTCGTCGAGCACGCACCGCTGGGGATCTACCGGTCCACGCCCGCCGGCGCGTTTCTGTCGGTCAACGCCGCCCTCGTTCGCATCCTCGGCTACGACTCCCCCGCCGAAGTACTGCGACTCGACATGACGCGCGACGTGTATGCGGACCCGGCAGAGCGGCAGCGGCTGCTCGATCGCGACTCGTACACCGATCGCGAGTACGACGACGTGGAGGCGACGTGGAAGCGGAAGGACGGTCGCCGGATCACGGTCCAACTGAGCGTGCGCGCCGTCCGCACCGCCGCCGGAGCGGTGCAGTATTACGAAACGTTCGTGCGGGATGTGACCGACCAGCGGCGGCTCGAGCAGCAGCTCATCCAGGCGCAGAAGATGGAGGCGGTGGGGCGGCTGGCGGGGGGCGTCGCGCACGACTTCAACAACCTCCTGACCGTCATCCTGAGCTACAGCGAGCTGCTGCTCGAAGACCGGAAGCCCGGCGATCCGGAGCGCGACGACATCGAGCAGATCCGCAAAGCCGCCGACGGAGCGAGCCAGCTCACACGCCAGCTGCTCGCCTTCAGCCGCCAGCAGGTGCTCGAGCCGAAGGTGCTCGACATCAACGAGGTGTTGCGGGGCACCGAGAAGCTGCTCCAGCGGCTGCTCGGCGCCGACGTGCGCCTCGCCACGCGGTTCGCCGCCGATCTCGGCCAGGTGAAGGTGGACCCCGGGCAGCTGGAGCAGATCGTGATGAACCTTGCCGTCAACGCGCGCGATGCGATGCCGGACGGGGGGCGGCTCAGCATCGAGACGGCGAACGTCGACATGGACGAGGCCTACGTGCAGATCCACCCCACCGGCAAGGCGGGGCGCTACGTGATGGTGGCCGTGTCGGACACGGGCACCGGCATGGATGCGGAGACCCAGGCGCGGATCTTCGAGCCGTTTTTCACGACCAAGGAGGCCGGCAAGGGCACCGGGCTCGGTCTCGCGACGGTGTACGGCATCGTGATGCAATCGGGCGGGTTCATCTGGGTGTACTCGGAGGTGGGGCACGGCACGAGCTTCAAGGTCTACCTGCCGCGGGTAGACGCGCCGGTCGTCCCCGCGAGGTTCGCCAGCACCGCCCCGATGCCGAGCACGCCGGTGTTGACGAGCGGTGTGCCCGACAGCGACCCCTCGATGTGGATCCCCCCGGTGATCACGAACAGCGCCGCGATCACCACGACATGTCGGGGTACACCGACGACGCGATCGTCCACCACGGCATCCTGCAGCCCGGGATCGCGTATCTCCAGAAGCCGTTCACACCGGACATCCTGGCGGGAAAGGTACGGGCGGTGCTGGACGGGTAGACTTCTAGACCCTCATGCTCGGCGCCCAGCTTCCCCTGCTCACCGCGCTGCCGTTCGTGGCGCTGCTCGCGGCGATCGCGGTGGGCCCGCTCGTCGCCCCCCACTGGTGGCACTCGAACCGCAATAAGGCACTCGTCGCCGGGCTGGTTGCCCTCCCGGTCCTGATCCACCTCGGCGTCGCCCTGGGCGCGCCCGGCCGGGTCGTGCTCGCGGAGCGGGTGCACGAATACATCGGATTCATCGTGGTGATCGCGGCGCTGTTCGTGATCACCGGGGGGATCCACATCGAGGGGTCGCTGTCGGGCACACCGCTCGTCAACACCGGCGTGCTCGGCATCGGGGCGGTGCTGGCGAACCTCGCGGGGACGACCGGCGCGTCGAACCGCAGCCGGCGCCGGACCGCTCACATCGTCGTGTTCTTCATCTTCATCGTCGCCAATTGCGGTGGGCTGCTCACGCCGATCGGCGACCCGCCCCTCCTGCTCGGCTTCTTGAAGGGAGTGCCGTTCGAGTGGACGCTGCGTCTGTGGCCGCAGTGGCTCGCCGTGACGGGCACGCTGCTCGCTGTGTTCAACGTGTGGGATCAGGTGGCGCTGAACCGGGAGGAGCGGGAGCGGCGCGGCTCACAGCTGGAGCGCGTCATGGTGCACGAGCCGCTGCGGGTGCGGGGCGGCGTGGCCGCGGCGGCGCTCGTCGGGGTGCTGCTCACGATCATCAGCGCGGGCCGAGCCGCGGCGGGGGGCCGGCCCTGGGCGTCCGGAGTCCAGGAAGCGATCATCGTGGCGCTGGCGCTGATCGCATACCACGGCACGGCGGAGGAGAATCGCGCGAAGAACGCGTTCACCTTCGGGCCGATCGTCGAAGTCGGCGTGTTGTTCGCGGCGATCTTCGTGACGATGGCGCCGGTGCTCGAGATCCTCAACGCGTGGAGCCAGGGGGCGCGGACGGTCTTGGGGATGGGGTTCGGCGTGACCCACCCCTGGGAGTTCTTCTGGGCAACCGGGTCGCTGTCCAGCGTCCTCGACAACGCGCCGACCTACGTGGCGTTTGCCGCCAGCGCGTCCGGGCTCCGGGGCGTGCCGGCGCACGGCCAGTTCATCGGCGCGCTCGCGCTCGATCCGCAGACGGCGCGCATCCTCGCCGCCATCGCCACAGGGGCGGTGTTCATGGGAGCCATGACCTACATCGGGAACGCGCCGAACTTCATGGTCAAGGCCATCGCCGAGGAGAACGGGATCAAGATGCCGTCGTTCTTCGGGTATATGGCGTACAGCGTGGCGATTCTGCTGCCGGTATTCGTGGCGGTGACGTTGCTGTTTTTCCGCTGACCTACCACAGTCGCCGCAACTCCACTTCCGACAGAATAAACCCGAACGCCGGCCAGCCGCCGGAGCGGATCGAGCGCTCGAACCAGGCGCGCGCGGCGGTCGTGTCCCCCCGCACCAGGTACCAGTTCCCCACGCCGTAGCTCAGCGTCGCCAGCTGGACGTCGCCGGTGTCGGCGGCCGTGATCACGCTGTCGGGGCCGATTTGGCCGCGGTACAGCCGCAGGCGCTGCGCGTACGCGTTCGTTGCCGCCAGAGAATCGGGGCGGCGGTCGAGCATCGCCTGTGCGTCGGTGGCGCGGCCGGCGCGCGACAGCGCCATCCAGAGCCAATCGGTCGAGCCGGCAAGCTCGCTCGCGTCGGGGGCCCGCGCTTGAGCGCGTCGGAAGGCAGCGGCCGCGCTGTCGAACTCGCTGCGCGCGAAGCGCACGATGCCGAGGTGGTACCAGATGCCGAAAATAGTGCTGTCCAGGCGAGCGCCGCGGGTGAGATCGTTCAGCGCCCGGTCGAACTGCCGCGTCGAGAGGTAGCGATGGCCGCGCCAGCGATACAGCACGGGATCGTTGGGCGCGATCTTCAAGCCGCGCGTGAAGGTCTGGATGGCTTCGCGGTACTGGCGCACGCCCGACTGGGCGACGCCGAGCTGCACGATCTTCTCCACGTTGCGCGGATCGGCGGCGAGGGCGCTCTCGGCGTGGGCGATCGCGCCCGTGTCCCGTTGCGAGCGGTACTCGACGCCGGCGCGCGAGCGGTACTGCACCACCTGCGCGCGGGCGGGCGCCACGGCGGCCGTGGCCGCGGCGGCGATCAGCATGGCTAGGGCACTCCCCCGTCCAGTCATGCCGTCAAGTTGACGGCCAACGAGCCCGGACGCCAGCGACCTGCCATTGTCGACTATGCGCTAGACTGTACGGGTCATGGACTTCGACCCGCTGCCCCAGCAACGCCTCGCCATCGCCGCGCCCCTCGGCCCCGTCCTCGTGGTCGCGGGCCCGGGCGCCGGCAAGACGTTCTGCCTGATCGGCCGCGTCGATCATTTGATCGGCGCGTTGGGCTTCGACCCCGCGCGCATCTGCGCCGTCACGTTCACGAACCGGGCGGCCGAGGAGATCGCCGCGCGCCTGCGGCACAAGCTGGGCGACCGGGCCGACGCCGTGACGCGCGGGACGATCCACGCGCTGTGCCTCGCGATCCTGCGCGAGCACGCCGAGGCGGCGGGCCTGCCCAAGGGATTCGGCGTGGCCGACGAGCACTACCAGAGCGTCATCCTCGGCCGCCTGCGGGTGCCCGCCGAAAGGCGCGGCGGCATGCTCAATCGCTTCGGCCGCCACCGCCTCCAGGAGTACCGGCTCACCACCGACGAATTGCGCCTGTACCGCGAGTACGCGGCGTATCTCGCGCGGCGGCACATGCTCGACTTCGACGACCTGATCGGCAAGACCTCCGCGCTGCTCAAGGCGCGGAGCGACGTGGCCGATGCGATCGCCGCCCGCTGGGACTATCTGCTGGTGGACGAGTTCCAGGACGTGAACGCGCCGCAGTACGACATCCTGAAGCGGCTCGCCGCGCCGCACGACAACTTCTTCGCCGTGGGAGACGACGAGCAGTCGATCTTCTCGTGGACGGGCGCGGACCCGCAGGTACTCGAGCGGTTTCGCCGGGATTACGGGATCGAGCGCCCCATCGTGCTGGACAAGAATTGCCGCTCGTCGCACCAGATCTTCGAGACCGCGCGGCGCGTCTTGGCCCACAACCCGCGCCTGTTCGAGAAGCAGCTCACGGCCGACCGGCAGTCCGAGCACGAGGTGCGCGCGGTGGCGTTCCGGGACGAGGACGCGGAGGCCACATGGCTGCTCGAGGACATCGTCGCCGACCGCGCCGCCGCGCAGCTCGGCTGGGGCGACTACGCGATCCTGTACCGCAAGCACAAGATCGGGGAATACCTCGAGGGGCGCCTGCTGCGCGCCGCGATTCCCTGCCGGCTGGCGCGCGGCCGGTCGCTCATCGAGGACGATGTGATCCGTTACGTGATCACGGCGCTGCGCGTGGTGCGGAATCCCGACGACCCGGTGGCGCTCGAGGCTTTCGCGCGGGCGGTGCTGTCGGAGCATTTCTTGCAGGAAGTGCACGCGGCGATCGACGACACAAGCGAGTTTCTCTCGTCGGTGCGCGCCCTCGCGCAGCGCCGCCCGAAGCACGACCCCGACACGAAAAAGCTCTGGCGCTTCGTGTATCAGGTCGAGAACCTGCGCGCGCTGGCGCGCTCGCGGCACTCGGTCGAGGCGCTCGTGGACGAGATCCTGTCGCAGAGCATCGGCCCCTATCGCAACGTGCTGGAGGAGCGTCACGACGAGCTGACCGATCCCGCCGATTTGCCGGAGGCCGTGGGGCTCGCCCAGCGGCTGGAGGCGGCGATCGCGGGGGAGCGCAGCATTGTCATCGAGGGTCACGGGGGCCTCCCGATCGCGCTGCGCGGCATGCTGATCAGCGCCGGGGTCCGCAAGGTCCCGTCCGCCAGTACGGCACCGTGTGAAGGTGACGCGCTCATCCGCGCGGACGCGCTGACGCTGTTCAAGGCCCTCCAGCTGATGCACTCGAGGGAGCTCGATACCGCGCTCGAGCGGTACGTCACATTCGACTTCGAGACGACGGACACGGACGTCGCCACGTGCGGCGTCGTGGAGATCGGAGCCGCGCGCGTGGTGAACGGTGAGATCGTCGATCGCTTTCACACGCTGGTCAATCCGTTCCGGCCCGTCGCGCCGGGCGCGACGAAGGTGCACGGCTACACCGACGCCGACGTCGCATCCGCCCCGCAGTTCGCCGA
>WNGA01007242.1_pt1 | contig 15515 bp, 17 predicted proteins | sample 5400061 | NCBI WGS metagenome assembly WNGA01 (sample SAMN13153366, study PRJNA577476) | soil metagenome | isolation source: 100 cm soil or saprolite under grassland replicate 2 | place: USA:California | collected 2016-06-15
CGGAGGCCGAGAAGCCGCTCAGCGACGCCGTTCTCGAATGTGTCAGGGCGCTCTCGGGCGGAGAGCAGTCGGCGGCCGATGATCTGGCCACTGCGGTGGAGGCTGCGGCTCACGGCCACGCCATGCTGCTCCTTGACGGGGACTTCGGCGACGGAGACACGGCCGTCGAGCACGCCGCCGAGCGCGCAGCCGCGACCACTCTCGCCCTGGTCGAAGGCCGTCGGCTGCTCCGTCGGCGCACCGGTTCGAGGGCGCATCGAGTCAATCCACGACCGGGCCGACGGTGATGCGCTGCCTGAGGAAGTCGATCGTGTTGCGCGGGTCGTCGGTTTTTTGCCTCCCGGCACGGTTTCGATCCACCAGTCGACGCCGGCGTCTGCGTAGGGCTTGATGTCTGCCGGTGCGCGGCTGCCCGTCGGTGTGCGCCCAGATCGCGACGAGCGGTGTGCGGGGTACGGCTGCTTGACGGATGGTTGTCGCGTAGCTGCGGACCTGCTCGAGCGACGGCTGCCCCGGTCTCTACTGGTCGAAGGCGATCGGACGGCAACGGCGAAGCGGCATCGCGCCACGGTCTACCTCTGCGGTGTCAGCCTCTGCTCCGCGGATCGTGGCTGCAACCAGGCTGCGAATTCACCGGAGCCGCACTACGGCCGTCCAGGCGGCAAGAACGGTTTCCAGATCGAAGTCAGCGGATAGGGACTTAATAGCGTCTGACGAAAGGGCGTGCCCGGCACGTGACACGCGCATGACAGGTGTGGAGGTCGAAACATGGTCGAACTTGTTGCTAGCGATACAACCGTCCTGATCGTCTTCAGCGCGGTGACCGCATTAACGCTGGCGCTCACGACCCTGTTCGTCGCTTGGATCTTCTTGGCGGTCTTTGAAGGCGGCGAGGAGAGCGTCCGTAATGTGCAGCGCTTCATCGAACTCACCGACGAGGCGCGAGCGCTGCTCCCGAGCGGGCTACCGCTCTTCGATCCAGACGGGGCGGCCGAGACCAGCGCCGCCATCGTTCACTTTCAGGCGAAGAAGGACGAGGCGCGCAAGGCGCTCTGGCAATCGCGTCAAACACCAACGGAGGAACTGGCGAGCGAAGACCTGCAGCCGCATCCTGCCGAGGAAGCTCGCGCTGTGCGATCGCATCGGCAGCCGTCGAGACGCCGGTCTGCCATTCCTGTCCGTTGAGATCCAGGGACGCACGCGTTGACGACGGGATGCACTTCTGCAACCGGCTCTACGCTGTCCGCTGTGCGGGTTGGTGTGCTCTCAGATGTGCACGGGAACCTGCCCGCGCTTGAGGCGGTGCTGGTGGAGGTCAAGCGTGAGGCGCCCGACGTCCTGGTTGTCTGCGGTGACGTAGCGTCTGGACCCCTGCCGGGGGAGACGATCGAGCTGCTGATGCGGGTTCCGGGAGCGCGCTTTGTTCGGGGCAACGCAGACCGGGGCCTCGTTGCCGCCTACGATCGCCTTCCTCTGCCTGCGTGGCCTGGTCCTGCCGTCGAGTGGTGTGCGGAGCGGATCTCTCGGAGGCAGCGCGACTTCCTTGCCTCTTTCGAGGAGACGATCCGCGTCGAGGTGGACGGGCTGGGTCGGGTGCTGTTCTGTCACGGCTCGCCACGCAGCGACGAGGAAATCATCAGCGCACGCACGCCGGACAGCCGCCTGCGCGCCCTTGTCGCGGGCGCGGATCTCGACGTCGTTGTCTGCGGACACACGCATATGCCTTTCGACCGTCGCGTAAACGGTCTTCGAGTGGTAAACCCGGGAAGCGTTGGTATGCCCTACGGTGCGCCAGGTGCGTACTGGGCGCTGCTCGGCCCAGACGTGGCTCTTCGCCGTGCCGACTACGATCGCGAAGCGGCCGCGGCGCGGATCAGATCGGCTACGGGTGCGGAGACCGACGATTTCGTGCGCGAGAACCTCCTCGCTGTCCCGACCGCCGAAGAAGCGTTCGCGTTCTTCGCCGCCCACGGCGGCCCCTGATCCAGCAGACGGCTCACTCTGGGCAGCGCGGGGCTGGCGCCGCGGACTCCTCCCCGCGTTCGCGGCTGCACGTCACAGCCGTTAGTCCAGGTCGATCAACTTGGCGCTGACCACGAGGTGGTTTCCGCGATGTCGGGTCCGCCCATAGCCCTCGTCGAAAGGCCGCCGGCTGCTCCGTCGGCGCACTGGTTCGAGGGCGCATCGAGTCAATCCACGACCGGGCCGACGGTGATGCGTTGCCTGAGGAAGTCGATCGTGTTGCGCGGGTCGTCGGTTTTTTCGCCGCCTGGCACGGTTTCGATCCACCAGTCGACGCCGGCGTCTGTGTAGGGCTTGATGTCTGCTGCTGTGCGCGGCTGCCCGTCGGTGTGTGCCCAGATCGCGACGAGCGGTGTGCGGGGTGTGGCTGCTTGACGGATGGTTGTCGCGTAGCTGCGGACCTGCTCGAGCGACGGTTGCCCTGGGCTCTCGTGATCGAAGGCGATCGGTACGCCGCCGGCATGCTCGGCGGCAAGGCGAAGCGCGCGCATGCTCGTGGCGCGGCCGCCGACGAGGATCGGGATCGTCCGGTTTCGGTAGGGGCGTGGCCGCAGGGTGACGTTCCGGGCGGTGAATAGCGCGTCGTCGGGGTCGACGGTGGCACTGCGGAGTAGCTGGTCGAGGAGCTGCAGGCCGTCCTGGAAGCGTCGCCAGCGTTCTCGGTGCTCTGCCGCCTCGAGTTCTCGCGGTGTTGGTGCGCGCGCACTGTTGGGATGTGGCCAGAAGGGTGTGAAGTCCTCGTCGGGTGAGCCGAGTCCGACGCCGAGCATTACGCGGCCGCGCGAGAGGTGGTCGAGCGTGATCACCTCGCGCGCGAGCTGCCAGGGCCGCCTGCGGGCGACCGGCGTGACCATCGTCCCAATCATGAGGCGCGTCGTTGTTTGCGCGATCGCCCCTAGCACCGGCCACGGCTCGATCACGTCGGTTGGCTCGGGCCACGTCCACAGTAGGTGATCCCATAGGAAGAACCCGTCCCAGCCGGCCTCCTCGGCGAGCTGGGCCAGCGAGACGATCGCTGCTGGGTTTGCGAATGGACCGAGGTTCGGGACGGCGACGGCAAAGCGGCAGCGCACCACTATCTACCTCCGCGGTGTTATGGGGTGTTATGGGGCGTCAGGCCGGCCCCGGGTAGCAGGACGGCCGCGAAGATCCGTCGCGTGCGGCCGGGCTTCGGGGGGTTGGCGGGCGGGGTTGGACGACAGTGACAAGTTGGCGGATGAACTCGGCGAATTCGGCGTCGTCGAGCCACATCGCGGCCAGGTTGCAGCCCGCGCCGTCGCGGAGGGGTCGATGTCATCTCGTGCGAGGTAGCGGTCGGCGTCACCGATCAGGCCGGCGACAAAGGCCAGGAAGGCCTGGCGGTGCTCGTCGGGGGTCATCTTGGCGATTTCGTCCAAGCTGAGGTGCGCGGCCGACGCTCGCAACACGCAGGTGCGCTCCAGCGCACCGCGGACGCGGCGCCCGCTGACGACGGCGAGCACCCCGCCGTCGACGAGGCGGGCGACGTGCCAGTACAGGCTGCCGGCCGGGACCTCGGGGAGCTCGCTCTTAAGGGCGGTCGTGGTGAGCGCTCGGTCGCCGAGGAAGGCCTGAACGATGCGCAGCCGGACCGGGTGGAGAAGCAGGTCAGCGCTAGCCACAAACCCAGCCTAGATCTTTAATCACAATTCTGCTAACGTTCACATGTATAGAAACACTCGCGGAACTGGAGGTGAACCGGCGAGATGGAGTACGACGACGGCTTGATTGCGTGCTCGGATGATGGGCTCGCGATCCGCAGGTATGGCCTGCTCCTGCGCCCGAAGAGAATTCCTTACGCCCAGATCCGCTCGGTCACGCAAGTCGGGCTCGGCGTGATCCGAAGGTGGCGGATCTGGGGCACGACAGACCCCCGCCGCTGGTTCAACCTCGACCGGGGGCGCCCTCACAAACGCGCCGCACTCGTCGTCGACCCGGGCAAGCGGGTGAAGCCGGTCATCACCCCCGATGACCCGCAACGAGTCGTGGCGGTACTGCGCTCCCACGGCGTTGACGTGGCGGAGCGCTAAAAGCGTTGGACCTCGGCGGGGTCGGGCTGCAGCGCTGTCCGGTCGGCAGGCACTGGAGCTTTGGCGCTCCCGCACGCGACCCGGACCTGGCCGCCGAGGAGCGGGAGTTCGCTCGGGCACACCGCGACGTGCGGATTCCCTGACACGTGTGCGATGCAATCCGCTCGAGCGGTTAACGGCCGCTGCGTTCCCGTCGAAGCAGTGACCAGCCGGATCGGCGAACATCGATGAGCCCGGTCGTGCCGCGCTGATCCCGGTCGTCGTCATGGCGGCCGGCTTTGAGATCTTCTGTCTGGTGGACGTGGCCCGGGCGGAAGAGATCCGTTACCTGCCGCGCTGGGCCTGGGCGTCATCTGCCTGATCTCGATTCCACTCGGCGGCATCGCTTGCCTGATCTCCGGGAGGACGTGCTGAGCGCGCTGCGGACTTTCCAGCTCGCCAAAGCGCACGGCGCGACGGAGGCGCTCGGCGGGATCGATCTGGAGGTTCCCCGGGTCCGTCTACGGCCTTGTCGGCCCGAACGGCGCCGGCAAGGCGACAACCCTTGAGCTCCTGGCCGGCCTGCGTCAGCCAAGCGGGCAGGATCGAACTGGGCGCAGCCCAGGACTCCGTGGCCTACTGCCCCGGTGCCCCCGAGTTCGAGACGTGGCTCACCGCTGTCGAGGTGCCCGACGTGGCTTCCGGGCTGCTGGGAAGGCCAACGCTCACGGCCGCGCTCGGTGCCATGCTCGAGCAGGCCGGCCTCTCGGAGGCGGCCAAACGCCGCGTCGGCGGTTTCTCGCGCGGCATGCGGTCCCGGCTGGGGCTCGCTGCTGGGCTGATCGGCGAGCCGAAGCTCCTGATCGCTGACGAGTCGGCCGCCGCCTTAGAACTCCTAACAAAATGATCAAGGAATAAGGGTGATCATCGGCTGGTTGAGCACGCCCGTGAGGAAGGGCGGGCAACCACCGTGGATCGTCTCGGACGGGTTATGGGCGCGGATCGAGCCGCTGCTGCCGGCCGTCCCGCGCCGGGCTGATCATCCTGGCCGCAGGCGGCTGGATAACCGGAAGGTCCTCTGCGGCATCCTGTTCGTCCTGTACGCCGGCATCCCGTGGGAGTTCCTGCCGCAGGAGCTGGGCTTCGGGTCCGGGATGACCTGCTGGCGGCGGCTGCGGGACTGGCACCAGGCCGGGGCCTGGCAGCGGCTGCACGAGTCGCTGCTGGCTGAGCTGCACGCCGCGGGGGCGCTGGACTGGTCCAGGGCGGTGACCGGCGGCTCTCACGTGCGGGCCTGGAAGGGCGGCCCAAAACCGGGCCGAGCCCGGTCGATCGTGCCCGGCCGGGCACGAAGCACCACCTGATCACCGAAGCGCACGGCATCCCGCTGGCGGTATCGCTGACCGGTGGCAACCGCAACGACGTCACCCAGCTCATGCCCTTGATCCGGGCAGTCCCGCCGGTGCGGGGCCGGCGCGGCCGACCCCGGCAGCGGCCGGATGCGATCTACGCTGACCGCGGCTATGACCACGACAAATACCGCACGCAGGTCCGGAAGGCCGGGATCACCCCGGTCATCGCCCGCCGTGGCACCGAGCATGGCTCCGGGCTGGGCGTGCACCGCTGGGTGGTGAAGCAGTCCATTGCGTTGCTGCACTGGTTCCGCCGACTGCGGATCCGCTGGGAAATCCGCGACGACATCCACGAAGCCTTCCTCAGCCTTGCCTGCGCATCATCTGCTGGCGTCGACTGGCCAACCTGCCACTTTGTTAGGAGTTCTCAGGCGCGTTATGTGGATTGATCGCGGGTTGATCGGGTCTCCGTGGATGTCGAAGACAGTGGGCCGCGACCCCGATGCTGCTGACCGAGAACCGGGTTTACCAGGCCCTGTCAGGTTCAGTGAGCGCGGCCCGGGCGGTCAGGCAACGCTGCGCGGCTCGCCTGGAGAACACAAGGCGGGCAAGACTCGCGCTCGCCGCCGCAGCGACGGGAAGGGGCGCGAGCGTAGCGGGCGAGGTGGCGATCTGGTGAATGAGCAGGATGAAGATCGCCGTATCCGCAGCCGCCGCTCCGTACCCGCCGATGGCCGCCGATACGGCCGCATGGCGCGGGCCGCCGGGGAGCCAGCGAGTCAGGCGCCCGGTGACCGCGATGGTGCCCAGCGCCACCAGGGCGGCTATGAGGAAGGCGGCAGCGGCAAGCGGGACGGGGGGCTCGCCGATCCATCGCCATAGCGGAGCGCGGGAGAGTGCGGGGTGGCTGGCTTGGACAGCATGAGCCCATAGCAGGCCAACCGGCGCGCTGGCGGCGGCGAGCAGGAACGTGAGCTGCCGGACGTGCCTGGCGATGAGCTCGTGGCTGAAGGCTCCCGCTACCTGACGCGGGTCGCCGAACTCGCCCACGGCAGCCTGTGCGGCGGTGGCCTCCGGCAGGCCCGCACGACGGTAGGCGTCGGCGGCGTCGAGCAGGCCGCTGTGCAGTTCAGCCACGACATCGCGGCGGGCCCGGGCCGGGCCGGGCAGCGCGGCAGCGACCTGGGCGAGGTAGGCCTCGATCACCTGGCCGCCGGTCACGGTATCACCGGCCGGGCAGCGGGCTCCAGCAAGGCGGTGACAGCGGCGGAGAAATCCCGCCAGGCGTCCCGCTCGGCAGCCAGGGTGCGCCAGCCCGCCGCGGTCAGCTGGTAGATGCGGCGGCGCCGGCCGCCCACCTCGGCCCAGGCACCCTGCACCAGGCCGGCCCGTTCCAGGCGGCGCAGCGCCGGGTAGATGGTGCCGGTGGGCAGGTCGAACTGCCCGCCGCTGCCGGCCCGCAGCGCCTGCATGATCGCATAGCCGTGACGCGGCCCGTGCTCCAGCGAAGCCAGCAGCAAGCCGTCCAGGTGGCCTTTCAGCGTCTCCGCCCTCATAAGTAGCCATGCTACGCTGCCAACTATAAATAGCGACCCTACATGTAGCGTCGCTCACTCAATGGCGATGGCGGAAGGAACGTGCTCATGCTCGCGGTGTCGAGGCTGGTGTTGCGGCACAAGCTCCTGGTGGCGGGGTTCTGGCTGGCCGTCCTGGCCGCGGGCGTATTTGCCTCGGCCCAGCTGGGTAGCCGGCTGTCGCAGCAGGTGACCATCCCCGGTGCCGCCGGTTACCAGGCCAACCTGCGCATCTCGCGGCTGTATGGCAACGGCGGGCCCGGCTACCCGGAGGTCGCCGTGGTGACGCTGCCGGCCGGCGAACCAGCTGCCAGCGCCGCTGGGCGGGCGGCGCTGGCGCGGGCGTTCGGCGCCGTCGCTTCGGCCGGTGGCCTGCGGGTCGCGGACTACGCGAATACCGGGAACCGGGCGTTCCTCACCCGCGAGCCCCGGGTGAGCTACGGCCTGGTGTTCACCCCCTATGCCGGTGAGGGCGGGCACAGCCTGGCACCGCAGATCACCGCCGCGATGAGGCCGGTCTTGCCGCCCGGCAGCGAGGTGCGGGTCACCGGGATGAACGAGCTGAAAAGCGGCGGGCAGGCCAGGCAGAGCCTGGGGGTGCTGGCTGAGACACTGACCGCCGGGGCGGCGGCGCTGGCCGTGCTGGTGCTGGTGTTCGGCTCGGCGCTGGCGATCGTGCCGCTGCTGATGGCCGGGGTCGCGATCCCCGCGACGTTCCTGGCGGTCTACGGGCTCACCGAGATCACCAGCGTGTTCTTCGTGGTGCAGTACCTGGTCGCGCTGATCGGGCTGGGCGTGGCGATCGACTACTCGCTGCTGCTGGTCACCCGGTGGCGGGAAGAACTGACCGCGGGCGCCGGCCCGGAGGAGGCGGTGCACCGGGCGATGGCCACTGCCGGGCGCAGCATCGCCTTCAGCGGCCTGACGGTGGCGGCCGGGCTGCTGGTGCTCATCGTGGTCCCGGTGCCGCTGGTGCGCAGCATCGGGCTGGGCGGCATACTCATCCCGGCCGCCAGCGTCGCGGTCACCCTCACCCTGCTCCCGGTGCTGCTTGCCGCCGCGGGCCGGCGCCTGGACTGGCCCCGGCGCAACCGCCCAGCGCTCGCAGGCCGGGCCTGGACGAGCTGGGCGCGGCGGGTGGTCCGCCGCAAGTGGGCCGCCGCGGCGGCAGCGCTGGCGATGCTCGGCGCGCTCGGCGCGGCCGCAGCCGGGATCAAGGTCGGCGAGCCCGCAGCGTCAGCGCTCGGCACCACCAGCCCAGCCGCGCAAACACTGCGCGCCCTGGAGCGGGCCGGGGTCCCCGCCGGGGTCCTCGACCCCATCGAAGTCCTCGTCCCCGCCGCCGCGAACCCGGCGCAACTGGCGCACCGGCTGGCCGCCGTGCCCGGCGTCCGGGGCGCCGTCGCCCCCCGCGGGCCCGCCTGGCGGCGCGGCCGGACCGCGCTGGTCAGCGCCCAGCCGGACGCCGAAGCCTCCACCGCCGCGGGCGCGGCCACGATCACCGCGGTCCGGCACCTGGCCGCGGCCGTGCCAGGAACCGGGGTCGGCGGGCCCGGGGCGCTGCTGCTGGACGAGAACCACGCCTTCTACAGCCAGTTCCCGCTGCTGATCGCGATCCTCGCGGTCATCACCATCGGCTTGCTGGCCCGCGCGTTCGGCTCACTCCTGCTGCCGGTCAAGGCCGTTCTGCTCAACCTGGCCTCGGTCGGTGCCACCTACGGAGTCATCGTCCTGGTCTGGCAAGACGGCCACGGCTCCCAGGCGATCTGGGACCTGCCCGCCACCGGTGCCATCACGAACTGGGTGCCGCTGGTCGCCTTCGCCTTCCTGTACGGGCTGTCGATGGACTATGAGGTCTTCATCCTCACCCGCATCCGCGAGGAACACGACCGAACCGGCTCCACCAGCGCCGGCATCGTCGAGGGCATCGGCCGCACCGGGCGGCTGGTCACCAGCGCCGCGCTCATCCTGTTCCTCGCCCTCGCCGCCCTGACCACCGGGCCAGAAACCGACGTCAAGGTCATGGCCACCGCGCTCGGCGCGGGGATCCTGCTGGATGCCACCGTCGTGCGAGCGCTCCTCGTGCCCGCCTTGGTCGCGATCCTGGGCCGGGCAAGCTGGTCGCTGCCCGGCCCGGCCTCGCGCCTGCTGCGGGTACCCGCCCCCCTCCCGCCACGCAAGCCAGCCACCCCACGCCCATCCGCGCCTGCCCAGACACCCGGCCGCAAGCGCCACGGGACCTGGAGGTAACACGGCACCGCTGCGCAGTTACGGCAGCTGTAGTTCGTTGTAATCACGGAGCCTTTTCAGTCTGATCTTGGAGCTGCCCGAGTTTGGGCTGATCAGGTACGGCGTCGGCTTGGTGCATGGCGAAGCCCTGGCAGGTGAGGCGATCGACCAAGATCCGCATCGTCCGCCAGGGGGCTTCAGGTGCTTTTTTGCCCTGCTGCCCTCCCGTTGTCACGCCAGAGCCTCACCTGTACCGCCGGGATCATCCGCTGCCACCTCCCGCAGATCGGGTACCGGCTTAAAATGGCGTGACCAAGGCGGCCTGGGCGGCTAGAACTGGACGATGTCCTCCACCACGCCCGGGCCGGTGGCCGGCTCCACCATGCTGCCTGCCGGCTTCACGCATCCGCATGCCTCCGAAGAGGCCCGCGCGATCGCCGAGAAAGGCATGATCTTGCGGGTGCAGGTCGGGTCCGGGATGCACGGCACCTCGATCACCGGGCAGGACGACCGGGATGAGATGGGCCTGTGCCTGGAACCCCCGCAGTTCGTCACCGGGCTGGCCCGCGTCCCGAACGGTATCGCCGGCCGGGGTCCCTCGGTGCGATTCGAGCAGTATGAACGGCACACCGCCTGGGACAGGCCGGGCGGCCCGGCGAACCGGTCCGGTGCCGGTGACCTTGACGTCATCATCTACTCCGCGCGCAAGTGGGCGCGGCTGGCCCTGGCCGGGAACCCGACCGTGCTCCTGGTGCTGTTCGTTCCCGACCGGGAGGTCGTCTTCCGCGATGAGGCGGGCGCCGAGCTCGCCGCCAATGCCCACCGCTTCGTCTCCCGGCTGGCCGCCGGCCGGTACCTCGGCTACCTGAAGGCTCAGAAAGCGGCAATGACCGGGCAGGCAGGCGCGCACACCAACCGGCCGGAACTGGTAGCCGTCCACGGATATGACACCAAGTACGCCATGCACGCCCTACGGCTCGGGCTGCAGGGCATCGAGCTGCTCACCACGGGTCGCATCACGCTGCCGGTCCCCGAACCGCACCGCGCATATCTGCGCTCGATCCGCCGTGGCGAGCGGCCCTTCGCTGAGGTCCTGGACGCCGTCTCGGACGCCGAGGCCCGGTTGTCCCAGCTGCGGGACAGCCCCGCCATCGAAGATCAGCCGGACCGGCGCTGGGTCGATGACTGGCTGCACCGCAGCTACCTGAACTTCTGGGCCCGCGACCACTGACCCGCGAAATCGGAGGATGAAAGGTTCCCGGTGTTGTCTCGGCATAGGCGTTCCAGCGTTGGTGGGCTTGGCGGGCGCGGTGCTGGTGGCAGCGTCGCCAGGCTGACCAGTGCAGCCGGTGGGGCCGGTCTCGCCGCGGCGGTGGGATGACGGTGTCGCGCAGGAGCCGCAGCAGCTCCGGGACGGTGATCGGGATCAGTCCGGCGTCCAGGTCTGAGCCGGCGTCTTGCCGGCGTTGCACGGCGACGGCGACGGCGAGGTAGATGTAGGCAAGCAGGCAGATGGCGGTCCAGCGGTGCCAGGATTTCCAGCGGATGACCTGTCCGGCGTCCAGGCCGGTGCTCTGCTTGGCGAGCTGATGATCTTCTTCAATCCGCCACCTGGTCACTGTCCCGGACCCGGTGCGCATCCGGTGCCAGGCGTGAGCGGGAATCATGCGGGCAGCGGCAGCGGCGGTCACGGTGCGGCCCGAGCGTGTAGTGACGGAGTGGTTGGCGCGGACCGCCAGCACATAGCCCATCTCGCGCTGGCGGATGCTCCGGCGCAGTTGGCGGCCGCTGTACACTTCATCGCCGGCCACGAAGGCGGCCCGGATCCCGGCAGATTGCACGCGGTCCAGCAGGGCGCCGGCCAGCTGCGGCTTGGTGGCGAACATCACCTCCTCCGGGACGCCGGCCAGATCGCGGTGCTCCTCGTCAGCGGCGCACGCCTGGGGCAGGTACAGCGCCCGGCCGATCAGCGCATGCCCGCGGCCGGTGGCATAGGTCAAGGTCACCGCCACCTGGCACAGCGCGACACCGCCTACGGTGCCGCTGTACTGGCGGGCCGCGCCGACCGCGTCGCAAGAGGACTTCTCATCGGCCGTCTCATCCACGATCAGCACCGCATCCCCGTCATCGAGGTGACGGACCGCCCAGCCCGCAGCGATGTCCAGGACCTGCTGGTCGTCCCAGACCGCACGAGACAGTAAGTGCTGCAGCCGGTGCGGCCCGTGATGCCCCGCCGCCTCGGCGATCGTCCAGCAGTTGTGATCTTCCAGCTCCATCAGCAGCCCGCTGACCATCTGGCCGCAAGACTGCCGGGTCTCCCGGCGGGGAAAGCACCCGGCCACCCGCCCCAGCAGGTCCGCCAGCAGCGCGGACCAGGCATCGTCCGCTACCGTGGCAGCAGCGACTGCCGCATTTTGATCGTGTCTCACAACCCGTCATGATCGCGGCAGCCGCACCTCTCCGCAGTCACCCGCCTGACCTGCGCCAACAACCCCAACGTCACGAACTACAGCTGCCGTAGCAGTGAGGCGCTGCGTGACGAACGGCAGGCAGCGCATGCCGAAGACCGTATGACCGCAAAGTCGACTCCCATGCCGCCTGTTCATCTACGTCTACGCGCTGATCGATGACGCGATCGCCACCAAAGCGATCAGCATCCCGGCCAGGCCCGGTCCCACGCCGGGCTGCTCCGACGCGGAGATCCTGGCCATTACGCTGGTGCGGCTGCTGCTAGGCCGCCGCAGCGAGGCCGGGTTCCTAGTCGAGGTGGCCCGCGACTGGGCGCACCTATTTCCGGTATTGCCGCACCAGAGCGAGTTCAACCGGCGGGCCCGCTGTGGGGCGCATCCGAGCTGTTCCGGGCGGCGCTGGCGGCAAACGTGCCCGACGATGACTGCCAGCAAGTCGAAACTTCGGCGCTGCCGGTCAAGCACACCTCCCGGGCCCGCGGCCCCGATGGCTGGACCGGGCCGAATGGCCTGCATGCCCGGTTCGGCCGGGACGCCGCCCACGCCGAGTGGGTTTACGGCTTCCGGCTGGCGATCAAGACGGACCTGGGTCCCCGGATCGTGCGGGCCTGGGGCATCGTGCCCGCCGCCGTCAACGAACGCCAGGTTGCCGCGAGCCTGCTGGAGGCTGGGCCACCACCGCGCGACCTGCTGTGCGACAAGGGGTTCAACGGCAAGCATTCGCTGCCGGGCAGGCCGCCCGCGGCACCGCCGTACTGGTCCCGCCCACCAAGGACCAGCGCCGCAACATGCCAGTGATCCTCCAAAAGATCATCGCCGAGTGGCGTAACCGGATCGAGGTCACCCTTGGTGAGATCACCGAAAAGATGGAACTGGCCCGCCACAGGGCCCACAGCTTCTGGGCCTGCTCACCCGCACCGCAGCAACCATCGCAGCTCACACCCTGCTCCGGACCTGTCTCGCCGGGTAGATCAACCCACAAAACGCGCCTTAGCTTGCCGTTTAACCTGCGCGTTCGCGCCGTGCCTTGAGGGTGAGATCCCTTCTGGTCGTTTTCCCCACGTCATAGCGGGGTGCGGGGTTCCCCTCAAACCGTGGAGACTTCGGTTGTGGTGATCATGGCCAGGACGGGCTGGCCTTGGTGCGCCGCGCCTGGCCGGGGCAGGCTCGGGCCTGCCCGCTTTTCCTGCTCCGAGGGGCCGCGGGCACGAGCAGGCGAGCACTCCTCTGACCAAGATCACCACAACCGAAGTCTCCACGGTTCGAGGGGAATCCCGAGCTCCGCAAAGCACGCCCTGGACTGGGCAAACCCCTGCCCGCCTGGCTTCTCGCATACCCTGGCATCGGGCTCCTTCCCGGCGTTCTGGTCTTGGACAACCAGGAACGTAACGGGCAGGTGCCCTCTGCACAGGCAACGACACGGACAGGCGGGCCGATACCGTCCGGGCGGGTTATGACACCGTTATGGCTGCTGGGGGACCGACGGGGTAAACAGAGGGTCGGCGGAACCCTGGGCGAGGCATTCTTCGTATAGCCGGATCTTGAAAGTGATCAGGTCTAGGCACTCGGTGAGCGCGGCAATCTGGGCGGTCACGTGCTGCTGGTGCTGGCGCAACAGGCTGAGCCGGTCTTCCTCGTTGCCTGTTCCCTCCCTGACCAGGCCGGCGTACCGGCGGATCGCGGTGAGCGGCATGCCGGAGGCACGGAGCTTGACGCAAACTTCGAGCCACTCCAGGTCCCACTCGCTGTAGACCCGGCGGCCACCGGCCTCACGGTGCACGGGGGTGGCGAACAGGCCCTCGCGCTCATAGAAGCGCAGCGCGTGAACGCTCAGCCCGGTGCGCTCGGCGACCTGCCCTATGCTCAGGCGCGGCTCCATTTCCGGGGGAGCTTCCGGCCCGGCGCCCGGTGGTGTTTCGGGGACAGCGGCTGCTTCAGGCACGGCGTCCAGAATACGGACTTGACCTAGAGCTGACTATAGGTCCTAGCATCCTCGTGACTTTGAGCTACTGGTCCGGCGCTGCGCCGATGCCCGGCCGCCGATCGCGCCGCGGCCAAGACGAACGTGAGAGGACTGTGATGAGACAGCGCATCTGCGTGACGGGAGCCAGCGGGCAGGCGGGCAGGGCCGTGGTGCGGGAACTGCGCGAGCACGGCTACGACGTGGTGGCAACGGACATCGCGGCTACCAGGCAGGACATCGAGAACGACATACTGCGCGCCGACCTGACGGACTACGGCCAAGCGCTCGAGGCGCTGCAGGGCGCCGAGGCAACCTGGTGGCCGGCCGCCGCTGCCGGGCGGCAGAGCGAGCAGGTGCTCGAGGTGCTGCGGGGCGCCGACGCCGTCGTCCACCTGGCGAACATCCCGGCGCCCGGGCTGTGCATCCCGGCGGTCACGTTCAGCGCGAACATCACGATGAACTTCAACGTGTTCATGGCCGCCGCCAGGCTCGGCCTGGGCCGGGTGGTGTGGGCATCGAGCGAGACGACACTGGGCCTGCCCTTCGAGGTGCCGCCGCGGTACGCGCCGGTGGACGAGGATCACTACCCGCTCCCGACCACGACGTACGCTCTGTCGAAAGTGGCCAGCGAGACCATCGCCGGGCAGATCGCGCAGTGGTCGGGAACGCCGTTCATCGCGCTGCGGTTCTCCAACATCATGGCGCCCGCCGACTACCAGGACTTCCCCTTGTTCTGGGGCGACCCCTCCGAGCGCAAATGGAACCTGTGGGGCTACGTCGACGAGCGGGACGTGGCCGCGGCGTGCAGGCTGGCCCTGGAGGCTCCCGCGGAGGCAGTGGCGGGCAGCCCGAGCTTCATCATCGCCGCCGCCGACACCGTCATGAACCGCCCATCGGCCGAACTGCTCGCCGAGGTCTTCCCCGACGTCCCGCTGACAGGCGAGGTCGGCGAGTTCGGCACGCTGCTTGCCATCGACCGCGCCAGGAAAGTGCTCGGCTTCGAACCCCGCCATACCTGGCGCAACCACATACCCACAGAAGCCCAGCAGACGCGCTAGCGGTAGTTTGTTGAGTCAAGGCTTATAGCGGGTAGGGTTGTCGTAGGTTTCCCGGTGAGTTTGGGAGCCGGTGATGACTGATGACGAAGCCGGTACCGTGTCCGCCTGCTCCGGGTCCGCTGGAGGAATATGCGGCCCGATTCGATGATCTTTTTACTCGTGTGGCGCAGCAGCGGGGGTTCCGGGAGTACCTGGCCGGGCTGCTGGCGCCGCGGGACCGGAACAAGACGCTGACCGCGCTGGCCGGGGCCGAGCCGGTGACCGGGGCGCAGCATCCAGCGGCTGCAGTTCTTCTTGTCGGAGTCCCGGTGGGATCCGGAGCAGGTCAACGCCCGTCGGCTGGAGCTGCTGCTGAGTGACCCGGCGACCGCGCCGCACGGCGGCGGGGTGCTGGTGATTGACGATTCGGGCGATCGCAAGGACGGCACGAAGACCGCGCATGTGGGCCGGCAGTGGCTGGGCCGGTACGGCAAGACCGACAGCGGGGTGGTCACCGTCACCACGCTGTGGGCCGACGAACGCGTTTACTATCCGGTGCACGCGGTGCCCTATTCCCCGGCCCGGCACTTCGGCAAAGGGAAGAACGACCCGGCGTTCCGGACCAAGCTGCAGATCGGCGCGGGCCTGGCGATCAAGGCCAGGGATGCGGGGTTCGCGTTCGGGGCGGTCGTCGCGGACTGTGCTTAGGGTCGTCCGTAAAATTAGGCATGTTTGTCCGGGACGGTTGTCTACGGTTGTGGTATGGGACAGCTGGTGGTGGATGAGGACCGGTTCACGGGGATGCTGGCGGAGGTGCGCCCGCATCTGAATGAGCTGCAATGG
>WNGA01009200.1_pt1 | contig 15513 bp, 15 predicted proteins | sample 5400061 | NCBI WGS metagenome assembly WNGA01 (sample SAMN13153366, study PRJNA577476) | soil metagenome | isolation source: 100 cm soil or saprolite under grassland replicate 2 | place: USA:California | collected 2016-06-15
CACAGTCCTCCTCAACGCGAACGTGTACCAGACACTGAGGCAGGAGATTCACAAGGCGGGGCAGAATTAGCACCAGAACGAAACGCCGGCAAGGGGCGTCCAGCCACCTTTGCCGCCCCTGCCGGCCCATCACGGAGCTCGCATCTTTGTACCGATGCAGAATCCCGACATCGCCCGGCTGTTCGACGAGGTGGCCGACCTCCTCGAGATTCAGGACGCGAATCCGTTCCGCGTGCGCGCTTACCGCAACGCCGCCCGCACCATTCGGGATTTCCCCGAGCCGATCGCCGACCTGGTGCGCGCGGGCACCAAGGACCTGACCGACATCTCCGGCATCGGCGAGGACCTGGCCGAGAAGATCACGGACATCGTCACCACCGGTGAGCTGCCGCTCCGCAAGCAGCTCGCGAGCAAACTGCCCGCCGGGTTGCTCAACCTGTTGCGCATTCCGGGCCTCGGGCCCAAGCGCGTGAAGCTGCTCTACAAGAAGCTCAAGGTGAAATCGGCGGCCGACCTCGCCGCGGCGCTCGACAAGGGCAGGATCCAGAAGCTCAAGGGCTTCGGGCCGAAGATCGAAGAGAAAATGCGCGCGGGACTCGGCCAGGCGCAGGCCGGGGAGCGGCGCATGCTCCTCAACGAAGCCGAGACGCAGGCGACCGCGGTCGTCGCGTATCTCGAGGCGGGTGGGGGGATCCGGCAGATCGAGGTGGCGGGGAGCTACCGCCGGCAGCGCGAGACGATCGGGGACCTGGACATCGTCGTGACCTCGGAGGGGGGGGAGAGTGCCAAGGCGATGGACCGGTTCGTCAAGTACGGTGAAGTCGCAGAAGTGATCTCCAAGGGCGAGACGCGCGCCACCGTGAAGCTCCGGGGCGGGCTCCAGGTGGACCTGCGCGCGGTGGAGCCCGACGCCTACGGCGCGGCGCTATTGTATTTCACCGGGTCCAAGGCGCACAACATCGAGCTCCGCAAGATCGCCCAGGAGCAGAGCTACAAGCTGAACGAGTACGGCCTGTTCAAAGGCACCCGGCGTGCCGCGGGGAAGACCGAGGAAGAGATTTATGCGAAGCTTGGTCTCGACTGGATTGCACCGGAGCTGCGCGAAGCGCGCGGCGAGATCGCGCTCGCGCGTGAGCATCGGCTCCCGCGCCTCGTGGAGGTGAAAGACGTCCGCGGCGACCTGCAGATGCACACGAGCGCCACCGACGGGAAAGGGACCATCGAGGACATGGCCCACGCTGCGCGCGCTTTGGGCTACCAATACATCGCCATCACCGACCACTCGAAGCGCGTGACCATGGCGCTCGGGCTCGACGCGAAGCGGCTGCGGGAGCAGTGGAAGGCGATCGACGCCTGGAACGCCACGAGCCGTGGCTTCACCATTCTCAGGAGCGTCGAGCTCGACATCCTCGAGAGCGGGAAGCTCGACCTGCCCGACGACGTGCTGGCCGACGCGGATTATGTGGTGGCCACCATCCACTACGGGCTCAACCAAGGCGAAAAGGAGCTGACCCGGCGCCTGGTGGACGCCGCGGAGCACCGGTGGGTAGACGCGATTGGACACCCGACGGGGCGTCTCGTGGGAAAGCGCGAGCCCTACCCCTTCGACTTTGAGGCCCTGTGTCGCGCCTGCAGGGCGACGGGTTGCCTGCTCGAGCTGAACGGCCACCCCGAGCGCATGGACCTCCCGGACACGCTCGCGGCGGCCGGCAAACAACACGGCGTCCGGTTCGTGCTCTCGACGGACAGCCACCAGCCGGGGAACCTGCCGTTCATGAAGTACGCGGTGTATCTCGCGAGACGCGCCGGCCTTGAAGCCGGTGATATTCTGAACACCCGGCCCTTGGCTGAGTTCAGGAAGGGATTGAAGCGGGCGAAGCCATGAGCTCCAGCTGCACCACCGGCGCGAAGCTCTTGCGGTGATGGGACGTGAAGCCGAACGCCGCGAGCGCGGCGAGGTGGTCCGGAGTGCCGTAGCCCTTGTTGCTCGCCCAGGCGTACGACGGATGACGGGCCGCCAAGAGCTCCATCAGGCGATCGCGCACGGTCTTCGCGATCACCGACGCCGCGGCGATCGAGTGACAGTGCACGTCGCCATCCACGATCGCATCATGCGGGCGCCCAAGCTCCGGACAGGGCAGACCGTCCACGAGGACGAGGGCGGGCTCGAGCCCGAGTCGGGCCAGCGCGCGCCGCATGGCGAGGATCGACGCCCGCCGGATGTTCAGGCGGTCGATCTCGCGCACGCTCGCGGCGCCCACGCCGATGGCGAGCGCGCGGGCCCGCACTACCAAGGCCAGCCGGCTGCGCTTCGCGGGGGGCAAGAGCTTCGAGTCGCGCAGTCCGCGGATGAATTTGCAGTGGGGGGGAAACACGACGGCCGCGGCCACCACCGGACCAGCCAGGGGACCGCGGCCAGCTTCGTCGACACCGGCGACGACTCCGCCCCCCGCTCGCCAGAACGCGATCTCGCGCTCGAGCGTGGGGCGGGGCCCTCTCACGGCTCTGGCTTCTCCGCCGTCTCGGGGACCGTGATGCCCCGCTTCTCGCGGATCCGCGCCGCTTTCCCGGCGAGCCGACGCAGGAAATAAAGCTTGGCGCGCCGCACGCGACCCTTGCGCACCAGCTCGATCTCCGCGATCGACGGCGCGTGCAGCGGGAAGATGCGCTCGACGCCGACGCCCGCCGAGATCTTGCGAACGGTGAACGTCGCGTTGATCCCGGCACCGCGACGGCCGATGCAGACGCCCTCGAACGCCTGCAGGCGCTCCTTGTCGCCCTCGCGCACCCGCACCATCACGCGGACGGTGTCGCCCGGATCGAACGCCGGGATGTTGGTCTTGAGCCCCTCGCGCTCGATCGCCCTGAGTCGGTTCATAGTCGGTTCTCTCAATCTCTCTTTCTATGCGTCTGCGCGTCTGTGCGTCTAGCCTTGCCGCGTCTGTGCGTCTACGCGTCTAGGTGTTTCGCCCATAGATCAGGCCGCCGCTCGCGCGTCAACCGCTCGGCCTCCGCCTCGCGCCACCGCGCGATTTGCGCGTGGTCTCCGCTCAACAGTATCGCCGGCACATCCATTCCGCGATAGCTCGGCGGCCGAGTGTAGCTCGGCGGCGCCAGGAGCCCATCGTAGTGCGAGTCGGTCGCCGCGGACTCGTGGTCCCCGAGCGCCCCCGGAAGCAGCCGTACCACCGCATCCAGAACGCACAGCGCCGCCGGCTCACCGCCCGACAGCACGAAATCCCCCACCGACAGCTCCTCCGCCTTGAGCCCGTCCGCCACCCGCTGGTCCACGTCCTTGTAGTGCCCGCACAGCAAGGTGAGCTGTTGGCCCACCGCGAAGCGCACGGCGTCGCGGTGGCTGAACGGCCGGCCGCGTGCCGACAACAGCACGATGGGCGGCCCGGTCCGCAGATCCTCCACCGCTTCGAAGAACGGCTCCGGTTTGAGCACCATCCCGGCGCCGCCGCCGTACGGGGAGTCGTCCACCGTCTTGTGCCGGTCGTGCGTGTACTCGCGCAGCTGCACGACGCGGTAGCGCACGAGCGCCTGCTCCGCGGCACGCCCCAGAATACTGAGCCGGAGCCCCGCGCCGAACATCTCCGGGAAGAGCGTCACGACGTTAATCGTCAGCATCGGTCTCTTCCACGGCGACGAAGTGGTCCCGCCACGGCTCCACCACAGCGCGCGACTTCACCCCGACGAACGACAGCAGCCACTCGCGGTGGTATGCGCGCCGCCGCGCCACGACCAGCGGCCCCGCCACGACGTCACGCTCCTCGTTCACGACCAGCAGCCGGGCCTTCGGCGTGAACACCGCGCCCGGATTTTCCACGAGGGGAAACACCGCGACCTCCCCCCGCTGCCCGTGCGGCTTGCGGACGCGCCCGACTAGGCGGGCCGTTTGCCCAGCACTCCCGCCTGCTTCAGCAGCGAGCGGACCGTGTCGGTCGGGAGCGCCCCCTTGTCGAGCCAGGCGCGCGCCTGCTCCGCATCGACCTGTATGTCGGCCGGGTTGGTACGCGGGTTGTAGTGGCCCAAGGTCACGACGAACCGCCCGTCGCGGGGAGAGCGCGAATCCGCGACGACGATCCGGAAATAGCTCTGCCCCTTCCGCCCCACGCGCCGCAGCCGAATGCGAGTTGCCATAGCGTGCCTACGTCCTTTTCAAAAGCTTCCGCATCTGCTGGAACTGCTCCAGCAGCCGGTTGACTTCCTGTACGGTGCGCCCCGCGCCCTTCGCGATGCGCAGCCGCCGCGATCCCGTGAGGACCGACGGATCGGCCCGCTCGCCGGGCGTCATGGACAACACGATCGCCTCGACATGCTTCAGGCGCTTGTCGTCGGGGGTGACCGCCTTGAGCGCCTGCGCGTTCACGCCCGGCAAGAGGCCGAGCACCTGCTTGATCGGTCCCATCGCCTGCATCTGCTTCAGCGCGACGAGAAAGTCCGCGAGGTCCATCCCCTGTTTCGAGCGGGCCTTGCGCTCGAGTCGCTGCGCCGCCTGGGCGTCCATGGTGGCTGCCGCCTTCTCGACCAACGCCACCACGTCGCCCTGGCCCAAGATCCGGCCCGCCATGCGCACCGGATCGAAGGGCTCGAGTTGGGGCGCAGCAAGCTGCGCCCCTACGTTTTCCCCGACGCCGACGTACTTGATCGGCACGCCCGTCACACCATGAATCGAGAGCGCCGCCCCGCCCCGCGCGTCGCCGTCGAGCTTGGTCAGGATCGCGCCGGTCAGCCCGACGCCCTCCTGAAAGCCGCGCGCGATCCGCACGGCGTCCTGCCCCGTCATCCCGTCCGCCACGAGCAGCACCTCGCGCGGGCTCGTCGCGGCGCGCAGCGCCCGGAGCTCGTCCATCAGCTCCGCGTCGATCTGCAGCCGGCCCGCCGTATCGACGATGACCGTGCGGCAGCGGGCCCGCTCCGCGTCACGCACCCCTTGGCGGACCAGCTCCACGAGGGTACTGCTCCCGGCTCCCTGCTCCCCGGGGAAGAGCGGCACGCCGACCTGCGTCGCCAACTGCGCCAGCTGCTCGCGGGCCGCGGGGCGGGAGAGGTCCGCCGCTATCAGTCCCGGAGCTTTCTGCTCGAGCTTCAACCGCCGCGCGAGCTTCGCCGCGGTGGTAGTCTTTCCGGAGCCTTGCAGCCCCACCAGCAGGATCACCGTCGGCCCGACGGACGCGAATTGTAGGGGCGCAGCATGCTGCGACCCTACTTTGCGCGCCAGGTCCTCGTCCGACGCGCCCAGCATCCGCGCCAGCTCGTCGTGCACGACCTTCACCACCTGCTGGCCTGGGCTCACCGCCTTCACGGCGATCGCCCCGACCGCACGCTCGCGCACGCGCTCCACGAACCTTCTCGTGACCTCGAAGCTCACGTCGGCCTCGAGCAGGTGGCGCCGGATCTCGCGCAGCGCCTCGGTCACGTCCTGCTCCGAGAGCACTCCCCGACCGGTGAGGCGCTTTAGAGCGGCGGTCAACCGCTCGGAGAGGGCCGTAAACATAAGCCTACGAAACTACTTAGCGAGTTGCCGGAATCCAAGTGGGGGGATCAACGCGCGGCGTGGGTGACCCGAATCGTCGGCAGGCGTTTCCAGCCCACCCACCCCGGCGGCGCATCGACCAGGCGCACGACCGGCACGCCGGCCACGAGGAGCTGCGTGATCGCCGAGCGCCTGATGCCTCGACCGCCCGGCCGCCGCTTGGCCCACGCGCGCTCGAGTCCCTTCCGGAAGCGCGCGGCCGCCACCTTGTCGTCCCACAGCGTGTACCACACGAGCGCGGCCGTTCCCGCCGCGCTCCCACGCCCGAGCACCTGGTAGCGGTCACCGTCCCAGCCCGCCGCCAACACGGCGGCGGCACTGTCATCGCCCAGATGCTGCTGCAGGAGGAGTCGGATCTCGAATTCGCCCAGCCCGTCCTCGTAACGCACCGGGTCGGGCCCGTGCGACTCGAACGCCACCGCATCGGGCCGGTCCCCGGCCACGTACCGCGCGGGGTGCAGGATTTGCTCGGTGGAGATCGGCATGAGGACGCCGTAAGGCTGCTTCCCCGGGTACTCGTGGTCGAACCAGCGCACGAACTCGGCGCCGCCCAAGTACGGGAAGATCAGGCTCTCGCGCAGCCACAGCGGTGCCTTCCCGAAGACCTGCATCTGATCCTGTTGCCCGCCGAGCGCCGACCGCAGGTCCCAGAAGTTGGGGAGGCTTTCGATCTTCTGCTCCGGCATGAGGACCAGGATCTGGGCGAGCGTCGCCTGCCCCTCGAGGATCGCCTGGGCCGCGCTACGGCGATCGTTCTGGCGCTTGAGCTCCACCAGCGAGTCGAGGTTCAGGTACTGGTGCTGCAGCGCGTGCACCAGCTCGTGCGAGATCACGAGCCGTGCCTGGCTCGGATCGATGTCGGTGGGGATGTAGAGCGCGTTCGAGTCGGGGTCGAAATATCCCGCCACCTGCTCGGTCAGGAGGTCCACCATGGTGCGGCGTAGGTCGAGCGAATCGGGGATCAGCCCGAACAACCGGTACGCGGCCTGCGCGCCCCCGAGCTCGGCGGGCGGGAGGTCGTCGTCGAACTTGTGAATGACGTAGTCCCGAACCTGCGCGCGGCTGCGACGCAGCACCACGGGGCGCCGGCGAAACCGCAGGCGGGTGGCGCGTTCGACGGCGGGGATCATCTGCTGGACGGCCAGCTTCAGCTCGGCCTCGCTCTGGACCTCCCGCGCTCGCCGCTCGCATCCGGTGCTCCCCATCCCTCCGACGACCGCCAGCGCGGCGAGGCACGCTCGCGTCACGCCTGCCACTCGATTCCCTTGCCCACGGCGGCGCCCACGACGCGGGCGACCGCTTGGCCGGTGACGACTATCCCTTGGTGCTCGAGTTCCTCTCGCAGCAGTCGGTCCAACTCGGCACGACGCTCGGATAGGGTTGGTGGAGGTTGGTGGAGGACGCTGGAGGATGGAGGAGGTTGCTCCACGGAGGGACCTCCCCCAGCCTCCCCGGTCCTCCCCCGCCCTCCCCCACCAAGCATTTTCTCGATCTCCGCGCCGATCCGCTCCAGCATGGGGAAGATCTCCGTCATCAGATCCTCCGCGGGCTCCTGTCGCGGCTGCTCGTGGGTCAACCCCCGCCGGATCATGGCGTCCACCTTGCGCCGCTCGCGGATCAACCGGTCGAGCTCCGGCGACACCCGGGCGGTGGCCTGCGCGTGGGCGCAGGCCTCGTCCAGCACGTCGATGGCCTTGTCGGGGCGGGCGCGCTCGGGGACGAACCGGTCGGTGAGGACGATCGCCGCCTTGAGCGCGTCATCCGTGATCGCGACAGCATGGTGGCGCTCGAGGCGAGGCCGCCGGGCGACGAGCACTTCCCACGTTTGAATGGCGTCGAGCTCCTCGACCAGGACGGGCTGGAAGCGGCGCTCGAGCGCGGGATCGCCGCGGATCCACTTGTCGTACTCGCCCCCCGTGGTCGCGCCGATGATCCGGATGTCGCCACGCACCAGGGCGGGTTTCAGCATGTTGGCCGCATCCATGGCGGCGCCGAGCGCGGTGCCTTGACCGATGAGGTTGTGCAGCTCGTCGACGAACAGGATGAGGTCCGGGTCGGCGGACAGCTCGCGGACGAGCTTACGGATGCGCTCCTCGTACTGCCCGCGGAACGTGGTGCCCGCGAGGAGGGCGACATGGTCGAGCGCGACCACGCGGACCTCCTTCAAGGCCGGAGGGACGTCCCCCGCGGCGACGCGCTGGGCGAGCCCTTCGACGATCGCCGTTTTCCCGACCCCGGCCTTCCCAATCAGGGCGGGATTGTTCTTGCTCTGACGCAGCAGGATGTCCACCACCCGCGCGATCTCGGCGTCGCGACAGCGCACCGGCTCCAGGTCGCCGCGCCGCGCCTGGGTCGTGAGATTCACGCCCACGCGCTCGAGCACCTCTCCCGAGTCGAACAGTCCTTCGAACGGATCGCCCATTCAGGTCAGGTAGCCCCCAGGAATCGCCGGTACCAGTCATAGATCGTGGGACCGAACACGAAGGCCACCGCGGCGCCCACGGCGAGAAATACCCCGAACGGGACGTGACGCTTCCGCTTCCCCAGTACGAGCAGGGGGACGTACACGAGGCTACCGAACAGGGCGCCCGCGAATACCGTCAACAGCACGCCCTTCCAGCCGACGAACGCCCCCACCATCGCCATCATCTTGATGTCGCCGCCACCCATCGCTTCTTCCTTGAAGACCCAGCCCCCCACCAGGCCGACGGCGTACAGCAAGGCGAAGCCGGTGGCGGCACCCAGCACCCCTTCGATGAAGCCCGGTACGCCCGCCGTCAGCGACAGGCCGAGCCCGAGGACGAGCCCGGTCCAGTTGTACTCGTCGGGAATGAGGTAATGGCGCGCATCGGTGAGGGCGATGCCGAGGAGAATGGTGCCCAGCACGCCGGCTTCGGCGAAGCGGACCGTCGGTCCGTAGGCCAGCATGGCGAGGATCCACAGGACGCCCACGACCGCCTCGATGATGGGGTACTGCATGGAGATCGGCTGACCGCACCAGCGACATCGGCCGCGCAGCACCAGCCACGAGACGACGGGTATGTTGTCCCGCCACGCGATCCGGCGCCCGCACCGCGGGCAGGTCGACGGCGGGTGGAACAGCGAGCGCTGTTTCTTGTCCTCCTTGGCGAGCCGCAGAATGCAGACGTTGAGGAAGCTCCCGACACAGAGCCCCAGGAGTCCGGCGCCGACGAGCAGGATCGGATCAGCGACCACGCGTCACCTCATAGAGCAGGATACCCGCCGCCACCGCGACGTTGAGCGACTCGGCGCCCTGGGCCAGCGGGATCGCCACGCGCTGCGCGGCGACGGCGTTCAGCTGTGGCCGGATTCCCGCCCCCTCGTTTCCCACGATCACGGCGATCGGCCCGTCCACTCGTCCCGCTCCCCCTTTCCCTCGCCCCCGGTCCAGCGCCCGATGCAGCGGCACGCCATCCGCGGCGCTCGCCCACAAGGTCAGGCCATGTTTCCTCGCCCAAGCGATGAAGCCGCCGTCGTCGAGCGACACGACGGGGTGGCGGAAGGTAGCTCCCATGGCCGCCCGCAGCGCCTTGGGACTCGTCGGGTCGGCCGTGCCCCGCAGCACGACCGTGCCCGCGGCTCCGAGCGCGTGCGCCGTACGGATCAGCGTGCCGACGTTACCGGGATCCTGGACGCCGTCGATCACCAGCGCCACCGCCCCCGGTGGCGGCGCGAAGTCGGTCGCCTTCCAGCGCCGCGGCTCGATGACGGCGATGATCCCCTGCGGCGTCTCGGTGTCGGCGAGTTGCGCGAAGACGCGCGCGCCGACCTCTTCCACTGCTACGGCGTGCCCCTGGAGCTCAGCGACGAGCGCCGTGCCGCGCGCGGTGCGCGCCAGGTCGGGGGCGACCAGCGCCCCTTTGAATGCGACTCCGGCGGCGAGCGCCTCCTCCACGAGCCGTACGCCCTCGATCAGGGCGAGGCCACGCCGGCCGCGCGCCTTACGGCGTTGGAGATCACGTATCGTCGATTGCAGATTACTGGCGATGAGTCTCCTCGAGCATTCCCGGCCGCGGCCGAGCATTCAATATGCGAAGAAGCGTGGGAGGGGCGCTACGTGAAAATCGCCCTCACCATCGCGGGATCGGACTCGGGCGGCGGCGCCGGCATCCAGGCCGACCTGAAGACCTTCCACCAGTTCGGCGTGTTCGGCACGAGCGTCATCACCGCCGTGACGGCCCAGAATACCGTCGGGGTTCGGGCGTGGGAGCCGGTCCCGGTCGAGCTTGTCACCCGGCAGCTCGACGCGGTCGTCGATGACCTGCCGCCCGCCGCGGTGAAGTCGGGCATGCTCGGCTCCGCCCTCCTCGTCGACGCGGTGGCCGACGGCATTGCGCAGCGGCGGCTCCCGAACTACGTGCTCGACCCGGTGATGGTGGCGACGTCGGGCGATCGCCTGCTCGACCGCGATGCCGAGCGGCTCGTCGTGCGGCGGCTCGTGCCGCTCGCCGCGCTCGTCACGCCGAACCTCGACGAAGCCGCGGTACTCGTGGGCGTGAGCGTCCGGTCCCCCGACGACATGGAGCGCGCCGGCCGGGCGCTCGTGCAGCTCGGGGCGAAGGCGGCGCTCGTGAAGGGTGGTCATCTCGCCGGCGGGGAGGTGACCGACGTGCTGATCGCGAACGGGACCGCCCGATGCTTCACCCGGCCGCGCCTCGAGACGACGTCGACGCACGGCACCGGCTGCACGCTCTCAGCCGCTGTCGCCGCGGGTCTGGCGCTCGGCCGCCCGCTCGAGCGCGCCGTGGAGGACGCGCTCGACTTCGTGCACCGGGCGATCGCCGCCGCGCCCGGGTTGGGCCGGGGACACGGGCCCTTGAACCACTTCGTGCCGGCGCCACCCCGACCGCCGACGGAGGGACTGTAGTTGCCCCGCCCCTTTCTCGCGGCCCGCTGGTCGCACATCGTCCTCCTCACGTTCGAGGCGCCGGACGACCTGATCCGACGCTCGATCCCGCCGGGTGTCGAGCCCGATCGCTGGAACGGCCGGACGCACGTGAGCCTCGTCGCGTTGCAGATGCTCGACGTTCGCATCAAGGGCTGGCGCATCCCGGGGTTCACGGCGCACCCCCAGGTCAACTTCCGCACCTACGTCCGGGTCGCGGGAGAGCCGGGCGTCTGGTTCGTCCGCCAGTTCGTGTCGAGCCGGCTGATCGCCGCGGTCGGCCGACTGCGCTACGGCGAGCCGTTCTGGCCCACGCCGATTCGCAGCCGGGTCGTCGAAATGCGGAGCGGGGTGCGCGCCGAGTATGGGGTGGGGCCCCCGGCGCTCGGCTGGCACGTGAGCGTGACCGGCTCGCGTGCCGCGCTGGTGCCCCCGCCGGACTCGTCGGAGCACTACTTCATCGAGCGCGCCTTCGCCTGCCGCGCGCGGCCGGGGGGCCAGCTTGGCGTATTCCGCGTCGCTCATCCGGCGTGGGCCGTGCGACAGATCGACGCCGTCGATTACCGCTTCGACTTCGGGTCCCTCTACGGGGCCGAGTGGGAGTTCTTGAATCGCGCCCAACCGGCGGGAGTGGTGTTCGCCACCGGGTCGGAGGTGGCGGTCCATGCGCCCACGGATTCCGGCGCGACTAGAGGCGCTGCAGCACCCCCCTGATGAGCTGCTCGAGCTGGCCTGAAACCTGCTTCCCGGCCTCGAGCACCTCGAGATGCGACAGCGGCTTTGCCGACAGCCCGGCGGCCACGTTCGTGATGCTCGAGAACCCGAGACAGCGCACGCCCCGGGCCCGCGCCGCGATCACCTCCGGCACCGTGGACATTCCCACTGCATCGGCCCCGAGTCGTTGGAGCATGCGGATCTCCGCGGGCGTCTCGAACGACGGCCCAAGCAGGCCGGCATACACGCCCTCTTCCAGCGGGATCCGCTGCGTCCGCGCCACGTCGCGGGCCAGCCGGCGGAGCGTCGGGTCGTAGGGATCGCTCATGTCGGGAAAGCGCTCGTCCCCCTCCGCCACCGGACCCACCAGCGGGTTCCTGAACATCAGGTTGATGTGATCCGCGATGAGCATCAGCGTGGGCGGGCGGAAGGTGTGGCGGATGCCACCTGCCGCGTTGGTGACCACGAGCGTGGTGGCGCCGAGTCTAGCGAACACGCGCGTCGGGAGGGCGGCGACGTCGGGCGCGTGCCCTTCATACAGATGAAAGCGCCCGCTCTGCACGACGACCGGCACCCCCTCGAGCGTCCCGCCGACGAGCTCGCCCTTGTGGCCCGGGGCGCCGGGCTCGGGGAAGCCAGGAATTGCGGAATACGGAATGCGGATTGCGGATTGTACGGCGTCCGCGACGGAGCCCAACCCCGAGCCCAAGACGATGGCCACGCGCGGGCGCAGGCCGTCGAGCCTCCGGGCCACTGCGTCCGTGGCACGGCGAATCAGCTCGGACGCTGGCTGGTCCATTCCGCAATCCGCAATCCGCAATCCGCAATCAAAGCAGGATCCCGGCGAGCGTCGCCGACAGGAAATTCGCGAGCGTCCCCGCGATCATGGCGCGAAACCCGAGTCGCGCCAGATCGTGCTTGCGGTCCGGGACGAGCGCGCCGATGCCGCCGATCTGGATGCCGACCGAGCTGATGTTCGCGAATCCGCAGAGCGCGAAGGTGGCGATCGTGAAGGACACGGGGTCCAGCTGCGCCCTCAGCGGCCCGAGCTGCGCGTAGGCGATGAACTCGTTCAGCACCATGCGGGTGCCCAGCAGCCCGCCGATGGTGCCCGAATCGTGCCACGGCACGCCCATCGCGAACGCAATCGGTCGGAAAACCCAGCCGAGCACGGTTTGGATGTTCTCCGGGAACCAGGCGACCTGATCATGCACCCACCCGAAACCGCCGTTGACCAGCGCGACGAGGGCGATAAAGGAGATCAGCATCGCGATGACGTTGAGCATGAGGTGAAGCCCGTCGGTGGTGCCCCGGGCGGCGGCGTCCACGACGTTGACGTCAGTGCGTGGGATCTCGACCCGCACCCCGCCCAGGGTCTGGGGTGTTTCGGTCTCGGGCTCGATGATCTTCGCCATCATGATCGTGCCCGGCGCGGTCATGATCACGGCGGTGAGCAGGTGCCGCGCCTCGATCCCCATGGCGATGTAGGCTGCCATGATCGATCCCGACACGTGCGCCATCCCGGCCGTCATGACCGTCATCAGCTCGGAACGAGTCATCCCCGGCAGGAACGGCCGGATCGTGAGCGGAGCCTCCGTCTGACCCATGAAGATCGAGGCCGCGACGTTCAGGCTCTCGGCACCGCTCGCCCGCATCACCTTGTTCATCGCGACCGCGAACGCCTTCACGACGAGCTGCATCACACCGAGGTAGTACAGGATTGCGAACAGCGCCGACACGAAGATAATCGCGGGCAACACCTGGAAGGCGAAGACGACGCCGATACTCGAGTGCTGCTTCCCGATCTCCCCGAAGACGAACTCGGACCCCGCGTACGAGAAGCTGAGGATCTTTTTCACGACGTCGCCCAGCGTCTGGAACAGCCAGTGCCCGAAGGGGACGAGCAACACGAACACGGCGAACGCGAGCTGCAGCCCCACACCCCAGCCCACCACCCGCCAGCTGATGGCTCGACGGTTGCGCGACAACGCGATGCCGATGCCCAGAATGAGCGCGATCCCGAAGATCCCGGTGAGCCGTTGTGGAATCGAGCGCGGTGCGGTCTGGGGCGCGGCCACTGGCGCTGGTGCGGGCGACCGGGCCGCGCTGTCCGTCGCCGTGGGCTGTTGTGGTCGTACCGCGCCCTGGACCGTATTCCACACGAAACGCGGCAGCGTGAACACGGCCAGGGCGCACACGAACGCGACCGCGAACGCGACGGGAGAAACGCGCTCTCGCACGCATTGAGCACCACGCGCTCGAGGTCCGCTTTGGTCAGGCCCAATACGGTCTGGGCGACGAAATACTCGTCGGTGAGCGAGATGCCGTCCACCAACCGCCCGTCGGTGTTCAACGTCACGACCACGCCCTGGTCGAGGTAATGCTTGAACGGGTGCTCGGCGAGTGACGGCACCGTATGGGTGTGCAGGTTCGAGGTGAGGCACATCTCGAGCGGGATCTTCCGCTCGATCACGTACTCGAGCAGCGAGGGATCTTCCCCAAGTCGAGTGCCGTGGCCGATCCGCTGGGCGCCGCACTGGTGCAGCGCCTGGTGGATGGACTCCGGGCCGTCCCCTTCCCCGGCATGGCACGTGCACGCCATTCCGTGCTGCGCCGCGTACGCGAACGCGGCGGCATGGTCGCGCGCCGGGAACCCCCGCTCGGCGCCCGCCAGGTCGAACGCCACGACGCCCGCCGCCCGGTAGCCCGCCGCCGCGCGCGCCAGCTCCAGCGACTCCGCGGGCGCCCGCGTGCGGATGCCGCACACGATCAGCACGACCTTGGTGCCCGTCTCCGCTTCGCCGCGCTTGATCCCGGCGAGCGGGGCCTCGATCGCCTGGGCCAGAGTGAGCGCGGGCCGATGCAACAGCGGCGAGTAGCGCACTTCCACGTAGCGGAGCCCGTCCGCCGCCGCGTCCAGCACGAACTCGTAGGCGATCCGCTCGAGCGCCGCCGCCGTCTGCATGACCGACAGGGTGATCTCGTACTTCGTGAGGTACTCCTCGAGGCTCTTGGCGTGCTTCACGTACAACGCCTGGGCGAGCCCCTCAGGCGTATCCGCCGGGAGGCGGATCCCCTGGGCGCGCGCCAGCTCGAGCATCGTAGCGGGGCGGAGGCAGCCGTCGAGGTGGACATGCAGCTCCGCCTTCGGCCAGCGACGCAACGCCTCCTTCGTGAGGCGGGGCGGACCCGGGCGGGCGCTCACCACGACGCGGAAAATGGCGCCCCCCTCGCCCACCGGGTCGCCCGCGTCCACCGGCCGGCCGACCGCGTCGGTCACGTAGGCCACACCGCGCCCCACGAGGTCGGCGAGCTCGCGGTCGAGCACCTCGACGGCGTCGCGCACGCTCGCGCCCGGCGCCACCGTCACCGGCCGCTCGTTCACGAACACGCGAATCAACGGCCGGCTCCCTCTCGATAGAAGCGCCGGTCGTCCGGAGCAGAGATCGGTTGGCGCAGCACCGCCAGGTACTGGATCAGCGCGTCCAGGTCGGTGACACCCACTTCTCCCGACGGCACGCCCACGAGCATCGTGTAGCCGCTGCCGCCGGCCGCGAGGAAGTCGCCCACGGCCAGGGTGTAAGTCCGGCCGTCGTCCACGTCCTTGCCGTTCGCGAGTCGGAGCTTCTTGATGCGCCGGCCGGCGGGCTTGCCGAGGTCGTACCACACTGCGATCCCGGCCACGTGCGCGTCCGGTCCGTCGCCCGTCAGGGCGTGCTCGAGCGCCTGCTTCAGCACCTTGCCCGACACGGCGAGGCGCATGAGGCGGTTCTGAAACGGCTCGACCCGGTACAGGTCGCCGTAGGTCGCGAGCCCCGCGGCGACGTCGGCGCGGAGGCCGCCGTTGTTGACCAGGGCGACGTCGGCCTTGGCGATGTTGCGCTGTGCGTCCGCGATGAGCCGACCGAGGCCATATTCGGCACCCGTCCGCCGCAGCTCCGTTCCGAACCGGCCCACCGGCCGGTCGGTGATCACGGAGACGGACGCCTGGCTCAAGCGCAGCGCATCCACGAGCGCGGGGTCCGGCCGTATCCGGTCCGCGAACGGCGTTTCGATGCGCGCCCGCATCTCGCGCCGCGCGCCGCCCGCCCCACTCACCCGCACGAAGTCCACGACCGCGATCCCGGCCCCGGACGACCGCGCCTGCACGATCGGAATCCCGTTCACCACGGTGTTGACGAGCGAGTGGGTGTGGCCGCTCACGATCAGGTCCACGGACCCCGAGTCGAGGCCGCGGGCCAGGTCGACGATCTCGCCGTGACAGGCGGCGGGCCCGAGGGGCGCCCCCGCGCCGTCGCCGTCGCAGAACGCGCCCACGTGCGCCACGACGACGACGTAGTCGCCCGCGGCG
>WNGA01007527.1_pt1 | contig 15512 bp, 13 predicted proteins | sample 5400061 | NCBI WGS metagenome assembly WNGA01 (sample SAMN13153366, study PRJNA577476) | soil metagenome | isolation source: 100 cm soil or saprolite under grassland replicate 2 | place: USA:California | collected 2016-06-15
CCTGATTTTGGGCAAGATACCGAGAGGCTCTCTCCTGGTTGGCAGTCCTTGTATCGAACGCTTCATTGAGCGCCGATTGTTGTCCGGCGGCGCGATTCTGAATCGAACGGTATTGCATGCCCAAACCGACAACCCCGCCCCCGATCTCGATCACGGATCCGGCGGCGCGTCCGGCAAGCGTCTGTTTACCGCTTTGAGCATCGCTGAGCGCCGTGCGCGCAGCGCCGCCTGCCCATTCTGTTCCTTTGATGATCTTGCCGCCTATGAAGTGTTGCGTGTCGGCTGCGCGGTTGGTTTCGATGTTGGCGCTCTGCTGCTTGCGCTCCGCGTTCAGATCGACAATCGCCTGCTGGTTGCGCGTCCAGATGTCGTTCGTATTCAACTTGGCAAGGGCGGCGGCAGTGTCATTGGCATACAGCCTTTCAGTGTTTATCGCGCCAGTCGCTCGGGCGAGACCTCCGTAGATTCCTTCGACCGAGGATATGCGGTTTCCTTCGATTCCGGTAATCCCTCGAATCCGATTGGCGAGAGCGTTTATTCTGCCGGCTTCATATGCGGTCCCAGCGCGCGTCCGCTATCGCGGAGCTATAAAACTCGATCCCCGCTCCGACCAGAGCGCCGACCCAGCCTGAAACGGTTGACGAGACCGATTCGTATACCTGCCCCATTGCCACCTTGTAGGCGATCACCGGCGACATCCAGAGCGACAGCCCGGCGATCGTCATTATCACTATGGCGAGGATGACCGTGTAGAACGGCTCAGCGCCAGAAGTCATGATCTCTCCCATTGTCTGCGGGTCCCACTGGTATACGACATCGCTGGCGTCCAAGGACATCGCCAGGTTGCCTCCCATATAGGCGAAAGCTCTGATCAACTGGGAAACGACCGGCCAGATGAGCGTCAAAACGATTGTTCCCCACAGGAACGGGTAGGAAATCTTATTCGCCAGATTGCGGTCGATCGCCAGCGCGATCATTACAGGCGCGGCCAGTCTCACGGCGATCATCAGAAAACCGCCAAGCACCAGCAGGTACAGGTCTCCGAAGGCAAGTGTCCCTCGCGCGAAGCTCAATACCGAGAAGAGGAATGGCATGTCGTGCGAGAGGGTCTCGAACTTGTTGTTGACATCCTTCGGGGAAGCGACCACGTCCCGAATCACGCCGAGCACGGCTTCTCCCCCGCCCGGAGGCGGTTTCAGCTTCTCTCCAGTAGGCTCAACTGTAAAATGTCCCTTGGCGAATCTGCGGTAGCCCTCTTCAAAACTATTACGATGATTTTTGTAGAACCTGTATAGAACGCTATCGCTATTTCCGCTTCCACCCCAGGCGATCTCCTGGCCGATCGCGTCGAGTTTGTTGACTATTGCCGGACCGCTTCCCGCCAGCGCGAAAATGATGGCGACTCTCCCGAACCACCAGAAGAGATCGGCGCCCGCGCCTGCGTTCTCGCGCCATAGCCGGGCGAAGCCGAAGATGATGACGAGCGCGGCAAGCCACCAGGAGAGGTTCTCCAGCCAGGGCAAGAGGGGGCCTTCGATCTCGTTTTGCAGCATCGGTATGAGAGCGCCGGCGCGGCCGATCAGCTTGTCGAAGAATTGCGGCAATGAATTGCCCGCCGGGTTGGCAGGCGCTGGAGACGGCGTGGGGCTGGGTGTCTGAGCGAGGGCGAACAAGCTCAAACAACCGACGACAGCAGCGATGTGCAGAATGGACACTATTAATCGTTTGAGTTTCCTTGTGCGCATGATTCGTCATTGACCCTATGATTGCTGTTTTGGAAGCCTCGATTCGAAATGGCTCCCCGAAGGCGTCGCGAAGCCGCTCTTTCAATGGGTACGGCGTTAATTAACCTTGCTGAGTACCCTTTGAAGCTCGTCCAGCGAGTTGTTGAACCGGCCCCACGCTTCATTCATGGATTGCACCTGCTCGCCAAACTTGATGCGTTCCTCTAGCTCGACATTGTATTTCTTCACGCGATTCTCGATTCCACATCTCAGGTCGCTGATTACGCGCTCGGACTCTGCGATTAGCTGTTCGCATTCGGCCAGTTCTTGGTTAAGACTCGAGATGCATAGCGCGCATTTATCTGCCACAGTTTTCTTATCTTCTTCTTCCAGCTTTTTAAGGGCCGCCTGCTTTTTCCGCACAGCCCATGCTTTCCTCTGTTCCGCAACCTCCAAATCGTCCTGCATTCTTTTAAGCTCGTTGTCCATCCGCATTAGCCGCTCGCGAGTGGCAATTGTGTCTTGACTCCTTCGACCAATAGAATTTCGAAGGTATTCATCAAAAGCGCGCATGTCGGCTTCCGGATCAAAGATGCCATTGCGCAAGCGGCTTTCGATTGACTTGAATGCTCGCATCCGCGAAACGACTATTGCCTCAAGTTGATCCTTTAACTGATACATCCCACGTATTGTTCGCCCAATATTGCTCATCGTCGAAATTGCATTCCGCTGTTTCGCCATTAGATCCTCTGTTGTTTTGAGAATCCCTCCGAGCGTTGTGAGTTGCTGCACAGCATTTTGATAGGTTTGCACCCAACGATTCGCCTCTTCAATTCGCTTTTTGACTTGAAGAACATATTGTGGTGGATCATGAACTGTCCATTGCGCCCGCACTACAGATAACGGCATGAATAAAACGCCAACCAGTAACCCAAGCGTTAATTGCCTAAGTAAGGATATCTTCCTCATGGTTTTTTCTCTCTGATAGTCTTTTGATTTATGAGCACTCGATTGGCGTACTCACGTAGATCAGCCACTATCGGTTGAGCAATTGCGATTTCTATCGCGCCAAGCCTTATCTCAATATTTTTCGCCTTGCTGAGTTGTTCTAGGGCAGGACGCCTACAGGTAGATAAGAACGTCCTGGCGCCCGCGTCGACATCACCGATTGGTCGAGTAATTTCCATTGGCTTACCGTCGATCATGATATGAAGCTCTTCATCACCGAAATCCACGGGAGCTTTCGATTGTGATCGGAACAGCATGAAAGATCTCAACTCATCTTTTTCTGAGTCGTAATGATTTTTTTCTCCAAGTTTAGTCTCAATCTCCATCGTGAGTTGATGCTCCGGCTTATCGAGAACCGCCTGTGGCTTGAACTTGATGGTGGTCACACCGCTGAAGCGATCAGTCTTTACCTCGATTTGGTCACTTGCTGACTTGGCGTCAGATGTCTGTGCCGCGCCTTTCTCTTGCCGCTGACGCTCCTGCCCTGCAACCAAAATGATTGACCCAGTGATGCTAAACAACAGTACGCACGCGAGAATTTGTCTTCTCATGATTTTGTCCCCTTTCGATTTTCAAACTGTGATCTGGGAGATTGGCCGTCGCACAGTCTAAGCCCGAAAGGCGTCGCGTTAAAAGTCACGGGTGAGACCTCTAATCATGCCTGCAAAAGCGATTCATCGACCTCAATCAATCCTTGCGCAGCCAGTCCTCGTGGATAGACGGCTGCAAGCCATTCAATCACATCAGCCAGCGACCAATCCGATCTGAGCGCCGACACCCGCGCCCTCGCGTTGCGCTCATACGGATTGGTCGTGAACGTCCACAATTCGGGAGGCGAGAGATCGAGTTGGATCATCTCCACGACCTGATCCTGCCCAGAGCCGAGCGCGAGGACGTACTGCGCATACTCCCCCGCGATGTTGTGGATTGCGCTGATCGCCGCCGCCGCGTTTTCCGACAATCCGGCGTCAGCAATCAATTTCGAGCAGTCTCCGATCTGCTTGCCGATGACCTTTATGCCGGCGGTCTTCGTCACGTCGTGAATGCCGGTGAAGTCCTCGTATGCGTGGGTGGCGAGCATGGTTACGACCGCTTCCTTGCGCCCCATGCGAGCGCCCTTCTTGATCACACGCAGAATCTCGGGATACTGCGCCGCGATCTTCCATACTTCATCAAAGACGAGCAGCGCCGGCGTGCGCGTACCGTCCGGCTTGAGCCGGCCTATCGAACGCACTACTCGCGACGCGACGCGATTGGCCAAAGTCTCGCGCACGTCCTGGGGAAGGCGTCGAGACTGTCGAGTTCATACACGTCGTATGGCGAATCCGCGGCGAAGTCGGGATGCGTAGGAGCGTCGAGCCAGAGATGGTCGCGATACTTCTCCAAAGCCAACGCCAGCGTCGCGGCGCGCTCCCGCACTCCGGCGGATTGGAACGGATAGCTTTCGAGCAGCGCCAGCAGGTGCGAATGCACAGGTTCTTGTTTCGGTTTGCCTGCGCCGTTTCGAGGGACCTCGTTCCGGTAGACCTCGGTGATGACGTTGGTGAGGATGTCCTCCGCCACGTTGTCGTCTGGCTTGACCCGCGCCAGCTTCATCGCGTCCATCACGACGAGCGCGATCTGCGTCTCGTCGGGCATTTCGCCAGACTCCAACCCCGGATAGTCCCATACGTTGATCGTGCGCCTGTCTTCGAGAGAAAAGCGTAGATGACGCCCACGTGTGACATCCACGTGCGGCCCCAGTGACTCCCCGAAGTCCACGGCGCGCACACGAGCTTCCGGCAGTGTCCCCAGCACATCATTGATGACGCGGGCCATGAAAGTGGATTTGCCGCTCCCCGGCTCGCCAAGTACGAGCGCGAGCGGGGAGCTGATCTTCGCGCTGTCAAAGAGGTTCAAGCCGATCAGCCTTCCGGTCGGCGTCGAGCAGAGTGTGTGCGGTCTTTCGGCCCCTTCCCATGCCGATTCCACCGGGGCGAGCGTGGCGAGCGATCCGGCGACCTCGGTGATCTCCCTCCCCACGGAGCGATGGTCCGCTTCGCCGGCTATCGCCCGGTGATACAGGGCGCGCAGCGAATCAGGCTCCTCGCGCGCCGCCTCCACTCCGGGGATCGATTGCATCGCCGTGACCATCCGCTCGCAATAACTGTCGAGGTTGGCGAGTGACCGCTTCAGCTCCCCTCGCGTACGCGCCGGTTCCGCATAGATGATCGCGTAAAACCGAACATCGATCAGGGCTTCTCTTGAACCGGTGACGTGATCGCGGACGGTTTCGAGGTCTATAAGCGTCGCGCGCGCTTCGGGTGACTGCTTCACACGGCCGTCGGCGCGGACATGCGAACGCCGCACCTGTCTGATGCGCCGGTCAAGGCGTTTTGTCGCCTTGCGCTGATCGAGGTAAACGAACTCGGCGACGATCGTGTGACGGAAGTTGAGAGAGGGGTTCAGCGTCAGGGCGCGCAACGCATCCGCGGTAATCGCCGGTTGCGGCGGCGTGAACATCGTGACGATCGCCGCAGGATGCGAGCCGTGCATGACGTGGTCACCGCCCGCCTCGACGGTTTCGCCGCAAAGGTAATTGCGGACATCGAGGCCGTGAAAGTATGGGAGGATCGGAACCGACTGCGCGTCCTGCCTGTGTCCCAGATAGACGGCATCCCACAACTCTTCCTGATCGAAGCGACGCAAGCGCAACGGGCATTCGCGCTCGACAAGGCGAAAAACTTTCTCTGCCCTCTCACGCGCCTCTCGTTCGTCTCTGAGCAAGCGTCGCACGACGCCGTCGTCAGCGGTCTTCGCCCAGGTCGCGTGAATGGTTTGAGGTAGTTTCCTCACGCCGTGCTTTGCTATTTCATCCAGAGCGGCGGGAATGAACGCGCTCAAGCCGCTGTTCGTATCGTCGCCCTTCTGGCGAACCGGCACGCGCGCCCAGATCGATAGCGCCTGGCGCCGATAAACTCCCGCCGCCGCCAACGTCGCATAAAAATTGACGTTCATCGCATGAAGCCGGGCCGCTTCCGGATGCGACAGCGATAGATCGTCGAAAGGCGCCAGGTGCTTGACGATTGCGCTACCGGGGTCTGGACCTGAGGAAAAGCGGAACTGGATCACGGTACCTGGCGGTTTGTCCGCGGCGAGCATTCGCGCCAGTTCGTCGCACCTCGTCTCGACAACCTGCTCGTGCGCAAGCATCGTCGGCGCGGGCTGCGCCTCCCACGCGCAGGTGTATGACCCGTCGGTGTGGCGCAGAGCGCAGTCACAGAGGCCTGCGATGGAAGTTTCGCGCTTCTGACCAGGAGCACGAGCCAACCTCGATCGCTCTTCTTCATGTTCTGCAATTCGCCGATGAAGACTGGCTTTCTCGCTACGCTTCCAGGCTCGCAGATCCCGATGAGCGCGAAGGGCAATCGGCAGCAGGCGCGATCCGGCGCCGATGCCGAGCCCCGCGCCTACGGCTGCGAGGACGCCTCCAATTATCACTGATGGCTCCATTTCAGATCCCTTTCACTGCTCGATAATCCATCGCCGCCCGGGACGTCGGGCGCTGTCGATGGGAAGCGCACGCCGTTGGATCGGGCTGCTAAACATCGCGCGCAATCGGTGCTGTAACCAGAAGGGTCGTCTCCCGATGCGCGCGTAATTGAAAAAGGCTATGGAGAGCGCCGCTGTGCTCAAGCCAGTCCATAATTCCAGCGGCGCCCCCCACAGCTTCAAGTCGAGCAGAAACGGCGTCGAGTATGCGATCAGGGTGGCCACAAAGACGAATTTCCAGTCCGAGATGAGCACGCCGAATCGCGCCACCGGCAGATAGATGTTCGGTCTGATCGGTCTATGCCGCATAAATGCTCCCCGCTTCAATTTCCCAGATCGGTATCCAGATTGACCGCATTCCCCTGGCTGAAGCTGTAGACAAGCGACAGGATTCCGCCGATCCCCATGCAGACGCCTCCGCCTAGCATCTGCCTGCCCCAGGATTTCTCCATCATGATGTTCGCCGCTCCCCACCCGACGCCGCCGACGCCTAGAAGGAACAGCAGGTTCCGCCCCCATCTGATCGCCTCTCTCACACCGCTGCCCAACTGCTGGTCATTGCCGCCGAAGAGGTTGCCGCCGGGCGTCTGCGCGAGCGCCGGAACGGTCAGGAGCAATACGGCGGCGACCAGCGCCAGAACCGGCTCGATCGCTCGAACAAAAATGGCGAGTTGAATGAGCGAACGGCCCGCCCGCGCAACGCGTGAGCGTTCGAGCAGGTCGTCATCAATTTTGCAAACACCCGTATACAGACGAATCCGTCTCAAGATCTTCATATGCTCTACTCCCTGGTTGATTCGATTCGTATCTGATTCACCCGCCTTTCGTCGCAAGACCGCACATCAAAACCGCAGGAACATTTCCAGCAATCCAGCGGGCGATTGCGCTCACATTGCAAATCAAACTCCGTGCCACTCATTTGTTCACGGCATCGCTGTTGCTGAAGCTGTCTATCGAACTGTGTTATGACGGAGGCCGAATGAAAGGACTGAACCCGACCGGCGCCGCGGCGATTCTTTTGCTGATGATTGCGCCTGTGGCCAGCGCGCAAGACAAAGGGCCGAACGATCGCGCATTGCGAATGATCACTCGTAGCGAGGCTAAGCACGTCCGCTCGCGCCAAAACCTGATCGAGATTCTGCGTGAGCAGCCGAACTTCTGGGTCGAGTTGCAGGCGATCGCGAAACGGCTCAAGACGGAGCCCGCGTGGTTGTTGAACGTTATGGCCAGCGAATCGTTGCTCGATCACAGGGCTCGCAACGGGCTTCCCGGACAAACCGCCACGGGCTTGCTGCAGCTCATCGAGAGCACGGCGAGGGGGATGGGAACTACCACCGAAGCGATCAAGCGAATGAGTCCGGTCGAGCAACTGCGTCTGGTTGAGAAATACCTCACGCAGTTTCGCGGGCACTTGAACAGCCTGGCCGATGTTTACCTGGCGGTCTTTCGCGGCTTCATCGTCGGAGGAGGAGACGCAACCGTCATTGCGCCTCTCGACAACTCGAATAAAGAGGGGCGTGTCTACTCATTGAACAGATGGCTCGATTCCAACAGCGACGGCAAGATCACCAAAGGAGAGCTCGCGCTCGTGGCCCTCAGCGTCGGCAGATTCCAACCGGCTGCGCTGCGTTCCGACAAGAGCCTCCATTGCAATCCTGCGTATACCGCTGATCGTAAGCCTGAGCCACGCCGAACTCGCTCGATCTATGTTGGCTCGCTTGATCCTCAGCAATAGGCGCGAGGCTCCGCGACTGTGAACCGCCGTTGGCTGTACATATTCACTTCATCATCCTTTGAGTGTTTCCGCGCCTGCCGGCTTGCCATAATTCCACAGCGGCAAAACTGTGATTCCGCCTCTCCGCCACAATCCCCAAATTACCGCTGAGAGCGGCAACGGCTGCGGCTGCATGGATACCAGTTTGATCTGGCAGACACTCCAAACTTCTCTCCGACTGTCGGAGAGTCCGACACATGGTGTCGGAAGGCCCGACACTTCGATCTCCGCAGGCGAAGTGTCGCGATAAATAAAGGGCTTATGCTAACAGGAGGTGTCGGATCTTCCGACGCCCCAATATCTAGTGCAAATTGATTCGGTCCGATCACAACTAATTGTGTCTATACCGCCCGGTTCATTTCTCGCCTTCAACATAGCCTCTGCGCAGGGCTATTACTTTACCATCGATATCCGGGAGTTCGCTGCAGGATTTTCTATATTGAAGTGAGTCTGGCTTTACCTCGCAAATACACGCCTGTGACAGGTGTTACTGCGCTCTCCTTCCATCAGTCAACGATCGCTCGCGCACGGCGTGGCACGTCGCTTGTTTAGCGTCTCGATCAGGTATTCACACTACTTTAGTCTGGGAGGAGCCTTACAAGATGAACGATGCCGGAGTGCTGATAAAGGATTACCTGGGAGACTTCGTCGCCAATCACGTCGATCTGAACGACGGCAGAGTGGCGCTGAAAGTCTCGTCGAGAGAGGTGGAGATACTCGGCGAGTCGCTGGTCAAGGAAGTGATCGGCTGGGCGATGGAGTCCAAAAGCTCGCCCTGGCCTGAATACGGCAATTACGAGGCCGATTTTCTAGCCGGCCTTAACGCAGGGCATCGAGACGCCGGCGAGGACGATGTTTTGGTCAGGTTCACGTCCAGGGACGTCCTGGCGCTCGGCCAATTCTTTGTGCTGTCGATGCTCAAGTGGGTGCAGAGTGTGCAAATCGCGCGGCGGCGCGCTCAGAAGCTCAGAGAAGCCATTCTGGCGAAGATGGGGGCCGAGTTGGAATACGGCGAATATGATGACGAGGAAATCCTGATTAACTGAAGCCTGAAGTGGAGGGAACTATATGAATGACGCTCAAACCATAGAAATTCCTCCGGGTATCGACGTGGCCGCCGGCGAAGCAGGCGCGCTCGAATCGAGTCAGATTATTGATGAACGCGAAGCGGCCGTCACGCAATCGTCTCTTCAAACCCTCTACCGTGACCCTGCCGATGTCAGAACCATCCTGAGCATGGCCTGGACTGGAACGCTGCTGGTCTTGCTGCTGTTCGCGAGCGTCGCGTTCAACATCTGGCAATACTGGCGGCGTCCCGACCGCATCGTCGTGGATCGTTCTTCGGGCAGAGTCCTGATGATCAACGACCGCGAGTACGGCGAGACGGAAGCCGTGAAGCTAGGTCCTGACAGGCTCACCAACGCGGACAAGCAATACCTGGCAGGAGAGTTCGTCAAGGCCATCTATCAGGTCGATCCCGCCACCCGCCCCCGCGACGTAGAAAGGGCGCTGCGAATGATGGCCCCTGCGAGCGCCCTTCTATTCGCCCGCTACCTCAAACAAACGGGAATTCTCGACAAACAACGATCCGAATCGTGGCAAGCGGTCTGGACGCCGCAAGACATTTCAGTCGACGGGGTGGATCCCTACTCGGTGCGCGTCATCGGCAAGCAGGAGATCACGAAGGTGGTTGCGGGAGCCACTCAACAAGAGACGCGCCAATTGAGCCTGACTCTCAAACTCGTGGCCGACCCGCAAAGGCGGGCGGATCGCAACCTGCGCTCGGGATTTCTCGTGGCCTCGTTCGACTACAAGGAGATCGGAACGCCGGCGTCATCTGAGGCGCCGGCGTCTCAATAAGCCAAGAGCAAAGGAGAAGACCATGTTAAACCACAGGCGCTACGTCATCACTCTGGTCGCGCTAGCAATCGTCCTCTCCGCGCCCTCCGCGAAAGGACAGGTAAAAACAATGCGCGACAATGCGACGGAAACGACGAAGAAGGAGAGTCGACAATCCCACCGACGAGAACCGAAACGAGAGAACGCCGCAGTCGCCCCGTCCCCGGTCACGCTCGTCGAGCCGCCAAGGGCCGATTACCTTTCAGGCGAGGCCAACGTGGCGGTGAGCGGCAATCAGAATCCGGTCATCAGGCTCGGGCTGTCGCCGAACGGCGTAACCATAATCGAATTTCCCGCCGCCGACCGTTTCTTCGCGCTTCATCCGGGCAACAGCGACTTGGTGACGATCGACGAGTCTCCGACAAAGGGGACCGATCATTTTCTGGTCGTGCGGACGGGCAGCGGTTTCGCCTCCCCGGCGAACATGGCCAACGCCCGCCGCGCCCCTGTCACTTCGATCATCACGCAGATGCAATCGGGGCTGGTCGTGACCTTTCTCTTCTACCCTGTCCAGCAACTCGCCGAGCAGGCGCATCGCGTCGTGGTTACTTACGACCGGAATGAGGTGATCGCCGCTCGCCGCGCCGCGGGATTGGCTGTCAATCTTGACGGCGCGGAAGAAAAGCGCGCGGGCGCCACGTCGCTGCGCGTCTCCCCGCCGCCCGCAGCCACGCCGGATGAAACGGCGTCCGCTCACGCACGAACGACGTCCGCTCCAAAACTTGTGACCGATACGGCCGAGATCGACACAACACAGCCTCCTGTAAAAAGCGATCTCAGGAGCAGCGATCCGGCCCGCGTCGCCAGCCTCGCGCTGAGCGAAGCGACCAGGTCGCCGCGAAGCTTCAAGAAATGGAGCGACTCCGTGCATGGGCTATCGCTCTCGATCACGCCAGTGCAGGACGTGGGCAAGAATGCCCAACTGGTTGTCATCGCGGCCCGCAACAAGAAGAAGTCCGATGCGCGCATCGTGCCCGGACAGCCTGACATCTACCTGGAGACGGTCGACGGCAAAGGCAGACCGCTTCAGATCGAGCCGGTCAGAGAGCTAGCGACTGATACGACGGCGACTGATGGAGTGATCCCCCGCGGCGAGACCAGGTACTTCGCGCTCGTCTACGAGGCTCAGGTGATGGGCGCCAGGCAGCGACTACGCGCCGTCGTCGGCCAGACGACATCGGCCGACGAACCGGCGACCGCTAACCTGAAATCGTCCAAACGTTGACCCGTCGTTAACTCACAGAAGGGAGCTAGGGATGAATCGCAACGGAGACAGTTGGAAACCTGACATTGCTGTGGGCGTCGCGGAGCACGATACCAGCGCCACGAAGGGAGAACCACACACATATCTTTCTCTCGACGACGAAGAGGTTGATAAGGGGGAACCTCTGGGCGATCCGTCACGGCGGCGCCCGGCCAGCAGGCGCAAGCGGATCGCGGGCGCATCACTCTTCCTACTGGTCTTGATCGCCGCGGGAGCGGGTTTGTGGATGCTGTTCGGCGGCGGCTCCGGGACGAGAGTCAACGTGCCTGTTCGTGACAACGCTCGGAGAACCGATCAGGGGGCGCGCGGCGGCGACGATGTGACGGCGCAGGCCATCGCCGAAGTCCGCAGCGCGACCGCCTCCCCGACGCCAGCCACGAGCGCTTCGTCAACGATAGGGACAGCAGGAGCGACAGGAGAAACGAGAACGATCGTCGTGCCTACCACACCGGTCACCGTCCCCATAGAAACAGCCTCATCGTCAGCGACGGAAGCAGGAGCAGGGCAGCGGGGCGGCGCGTCTCAAACACAGGCGGGCGCAACGGCAAGACCGATGGGAATCGTTTCCGAACGCAATCCCGAGCGCTCGATCCGCTGCGCTCCCGCACCGGTTCCTGTTTCAGCGCGTCAACTAGTCGCTGTCGCTTCTACGAACGCAAAGCTGTCTGAGCAGGCTGCGCCTGCCGTTCTCAAGGGCGCCGAGCCTCGTGTCGTGTTACCTCCATTCGGCGTGATGCTGCCGATCAGGACGATGGGCGCTCTCTACACGCTGCGCCCTGGCCTCGCGCGCTTCGAACTCATGCGCGACGTGCGCGGGCAGGGCTGGCAGATGCGAAAAGGCACGACGCTCATCGGCCAACAACAGGGCGGTGAATACGACCGGGCTTACGTCTCGCTCCTTGGCTTCATCGATCCCGAATCGAAGCGGTTCGTCAAAGCGCCGGGCGAAGTGTTGGGCGCGGACGGCGCTCCTGGATTGCAGGGCAAGCGGAGGCAGGTCAGCAGCCGATGGGCGCGCGTTTTGGGGCGAGTGGCGACCAGCGCCGTATCGCTGGGACAGGCCGCGCTCTCGCGTGGAAACTCGACGACAGTCGTGCTGCCCGGCGCGGTCGCGCCTGAATTGACTCCGAGCGTGGCCAGCCGCCGCGAGTTTGTCGAGGCGCCGGCCGGCACTCCCGGTTTCGTGATAATCACCGATCTGCCGAAAGAGGCGCAGGCTGTAGACGCTGATCCGCTCGCCGAAGGAAGTGGAGAGACGCTCACGGACGAAGAACTCGCCGAGATTCTTTCTTCGGATTCGCCTGAGAAGATTCGCTCCGCAATGCCCCGTATGACGCCGGAATTGCGACGCATCGCCGAAGCCGTGTTGAAGGAGCAGAACAGATGATTCAGAAGAACCTATCCAAACCGAGCATAGATCCACGCGAAGTGCTAGAGCGCGAGGGCATCGATGCGCTCGCGGAGTTGCTCACTGACGCAAGATACGTCATCCAGCGCCGCGCCCTCATCGACCTCGCCCACGCGCTCCGCAGCCGCAAGCCGCTGCTCATCGAGGGGCCGCGCGGCGGCGGCAAGACCGCGCTGGCCGAATCTCTGGCGCAAGGCTGCAACCTGACCAGCTTCTATCTGCAAGGTATGGACGATCTGACGATGGCCGACGTGCTCTATTCGTGGGATCGCGAAGCCCAAACGCAGATGGTCAGGCAGGAACTGGTCGCGGGAACTTCGCTCAGGGATGCGCAGGCGAGACAGTTCTCACGCGAATACCTGATCCTCGGAGAGGCGCTGGCGGCCTTCGATTACGCGGACATGTACTTCGATCCGCCGGTGTTGATCATCGACGAGGCCGACAAGCTCACAGAGAAGATTGAGGACATGCTGCTGCAACTGCTCGGTCGCGGCTGCGCCCACGTGCCTCGCTTCGGGAACGTCGGCGTCAGTATCCCCTCGAGATGGCCGATAGTCATACTGCTCTCGAACGACATCCGCCACGACCTCTCATCTCCGCTGCGATCGAGATGCCTCTACAACTGGCTCGACCCGCCGACGCCGCGCGAGGAAGTGCGGATCCTGCATGCGCGCGCTCCGTTGGCCTCGCCCAATCTGGTCGGCGCCGTAATCAGGCTTATCAACTGCGTACGGCGCGACATGCCGGCTGTCCGCGACAAGCCGGGGCTGCGTGAATCAATCGATTTGTTGGAGGCGCTGGTGAGAGACGGCGTCTGGGCGCTTACGGCGGATGTGATCGATCGATACCTGTGCTTCCTGGGCAAGCGGCATAAAGAGTTACTCAATCTGCGCCAGGGACTGGCAAGACTGGAGGCGGCCGCTCGCAGGTCTGATGACGAGATAAACGAGTGGGTGGAGTGGGCTTTTGCGAACGAGGCTTACGTGCTCGAAGAAGCTGCGTGACGGGCCATAAAGATGATCACACAACATTCAAAACCGTGGCCATTATTGATTGCCGTGTCAGCGGCGGCGCTCTTCATTGCCGCCACTTTCGTCACGAATTATTTCGGGCTGCGAGCGATCGATCCGCGTGTGACGGTGGAATTCGGCGAAGGAGCGAGCGTTAAACAAGCGTCCGCCCGACAAACCGTCATCGCCACGACGATTGACGGCGAGGTGGCGCGCACGGCGGAGCGCATCGGCGAAGCGACGGCCCTGGCGCTCTCGGCAAGCCTTTACGCCGCGAGCGAGCAAATCAAAGGCCGCTCGCCGCTCGCCGCGCAAGACCTGCTCGCCGGAATCGCGGCGCAGAACCTCCTGCCCCCAGGCCTCGAATTCACTCGAGGCGGCACGCTCGTCTCCGCATACGGCTCTCTGTCTGTCCGCTATCGCCCGGCGCCGCTCGGCGTTGAGGTCGTCTCCGTAGGTCACAGGCCGGAGGACGGCCCCGCTTTGATAGTGCGAATACCGGATGAGCTTTCGGACAAGGGCGAGACCAAACTATTCATCGCCCGCTCCCTGAGCGATGTAAAGCTGCCCACGCCGTTCGCGCCGGCGGCAGAGGTAATCGCGCTGGGCTGGTCTCCTGAGACCTTGCGTTCACTCAAATGACTCCGACGTCGAGGCTGTGATGTCGCTCGATCAATTCTTCAAACGGATAGACGCCCGCTACCGAATACCGCGTCCCGCGAACGCCTTGCACCTGGACGCGTACCAGGCCGGGTTCCGCCTGCTGCACGATGTCGCCGAAGGGCTGGCGCTCGTCACATCCGGGTTCGCCACGTCGTTCGTACTGTGGAAGATTGCCGACGTCCTACAGCGAATGGGCGTCGAGACACACCTTTATATGATGTTCGGCATGGCCCTCGCCGTGCTCATAGGGTTGGCCGAAGCCTCGACGCTTGTGATTCCTTACTACCGCATCTCACAGCGGTTGACGCACGGTTCCGCACGTTGGGCGGACGTGCCCACTATGAAGGGTTTGGGGCTTGCTCACGATAACCGGCTGCCGCTACCCGCCGGCGCGCTTCGCCTGGGAAGGTTGACGCATCGATACGACCTCGCCTTGCCTTTTGAAAAGGCGCTCACTCATCTCGCGATCTTCGGCCCCCCAGGGAGCGGTAAGTCTTCGAGCTTCATCATGTCGATGGCCAAAGACTGGTCGAGGAACGGGTCGGCGATTTTTCTGGATCCCAAAGGCGAGCTTTTCAAATATACCGCGCGCCATTTCAGGCGAATCTATCGCCTCGACCTGGCCGACCCTCGGATGTCAGACCGCTGGAACTTCATGCCGGCTTGCAGAGGAGACGCCGAACTCTCCCACGAGATCGCGTCTATTGTGGTGGGCTTCGACTTCAACAAACACTACAACGGCGATCCCTTCTGGCCGCAGGCTGAAACCGCGCTGATGACCTCGTTGCTCCTGCACCTGCCGCAGATAGCGGAAAACCCCACTCCCGCGATGGTCGCCGAGTTCATCGCGGCGCGCGGCTTCGACGAGATCAACCACGAGATGAAGGCGTCGCCGGACGCCGAAGCGCAGGTTCAGTGGGGCATCTTCAAAAAAGCGGACAGGGAGAAGACTCAGGGCGGGGTCTTCGTCGGCCTGGGGACGAAACTCGCGCCGCTGCGATCGCCTCACTCGATGGCGGTGATGCAGTCGGTTACGGAAGAAGAGCGCGAGCGCGGCCTCCGCGAGATCGATCTTTACAGGCTGCGCGATCCGGGCACGGGCGTCTACGTCATCATCCCGGAGGGCGATGCGACGCGTTACCGGATCGTGCTTTCGATCCTGTTCGGGCTGGCGGCCTCGATCACGCGCAAGACGAGCGACAACGAGAACGGCGCGCCGGTGCTGCTCGCA
>WNGA01013675.1_pt1 | contig 15512 bp, 14 predicted proteins | sample 5400061 | NCBI WGS metagenome assembly WNGA01 (sample SAMN13153366, study PRJNA577476) | soil metagenome | isolation source: 100 cm soil or saprolite under grassland replicate 2 | place: USA:California | collected 2016-06-15
ACCCCCAGGTCGCGCAGGCCGTGACAGGCGTCGTGCCAGGTGAGCCGGCCGGGAAAGCTTGCGCCCACGTCCTCCACGCCCAAGCGGTTGACCAGGAAGGAGCTGAGCTCGTGCGTGCGCTCCGCCAACGCCCTGGCCCGCGCACGCCACCCCGCATCCTCGAACAGCTGCTCGTAATGGTGCACCATGGCGGTGCACGACCCCGATGGGCTGACGATCGCGTCGGCGCCGCTCGATTCGAAGATCTCGATGAGCCGCCGGGCCAGCGCGCACGCCTCCGGGCGGTACCCGGTGTTGAACGCCGGCTGCCCGCAGCAGGTCTGGCGCTCGTCGAACTCCACATCGCAACCCACCGCCCGGAGCACCTCCACGGCGCCGACCGCCGCCGCCGGCCAGAGCTGATCCGCGAGACAGGTCACGAACAGCGAGATGCGCATCGCCGGCTCCGGCTCAGAGGGTGACGACGCCCTTCACGTAATCCGGCGCGCCGTGGTCGCCCGCCAAAGCGCTCTGCAGCGAGTCGAGCGACCGGTAGCGATGCGTGATCAGCGACTCGACATCCACCCGGCCGCGCTCGATCAGCCGTAACGCACCGACGTAGGTGGACGGCCGGCCGTCGTCCTCGAAGCCGCCCGAGGCGCCGACGGGAGTGAGCAGGGTCGGCTCGAGGAACTGCAACGGGCTCAGCAGGCTCAGGTCCAACCCCGCGTGACCGTGCCCATACACCAGGACGGTAGCTTGCTTGCGGACCAACCCCGCGATGGACGCGAACACCTGTCCCGAACCCGTCGCCTCGATGAGCAGCTCGGCGCGGCGGCCGTGCGTTCGTTGGTGCACGATCTCGACCGGATCCTGGGCGGTGGGGTCGATCGTTTCCGCGCCGAACCGCTCGGCAAGAGCGCGCTTGGCGGCGTTGGGCTCGCTCACGAGCAGCAGCCCGTCGTAACCGAGCACGTTGCGCAGGTATTGCACCCAGAGCAGACCAGCGGGGCCCGCGCCGCAGATCAGTGCGTTGCGGACGTGCGCGCCCGTGCCGCCCCTGCCGCCCTGTACGGTGTAGCGCGCCGGCGTGCGGGTGAGCACTTCGCCCGAGTGCACGACGCAGCCCAGCGGCTCGGCCAGCGCGGCGGGGGCGGCGTCCAGCTCGGAGTCGATGCGTACCGCGTTCACCGCCGGGATGGTCAGGTACTCCGCGAACCCGCCCGGGAGGCCGGTGATCCCGTGCTCGCGGTAGAACTCGCACTGATGGGAATCGCCGCTGGCGCAGTACTCGCACCGGGGCGAGCGCGCCTCGCTCACGCAGTTCCGTCCCTGATCGACCACCACCCGGTCACCGGGACCGAGGTCGCGCACTTCCGCCCCCGCCGCTTCCACCACACCCGCGATCTCGTGCCCGAGGATCTGCGGCTCGTCGGTGAGCCGGATCGGCCGTCCGCGCCCGTCGCGATTGTAGTTCGCGTGCCCCGCGAAGATGTGCCGGTCGGTCCCACAGAGCCCGACCGCCGCGACGCGCAGCAGGACCTCGCGTGGCCCCGGCGACGGGCAGGCGACGTCGCGCAGCTCGATCCGACCGACGTCCACCAGCACCGCGGCGCGCATGCCGGCTCACTGCGCTCCCTGGCCCGACATCTCGAGTACGAGCACCGACGCAATGGTGCTGGGCGGGACCGCCGGCAGCCGGACCACGAAGCCTCCACCCGTCTCCGGCTGGTCCACGGTGAGCGGCGTCCCGTCGGCGAGCACGTAGGCCCGCAGCGGCTTCTCTTTCACCCCGGTGAGCTCCAGCCGTCCGTCCTTCGGCCAATCGAAGACGTGGGCGTACACCCTTCCCTTCCCGGCGGTGTAGCGGCCCCACGCCGGCATGCCGTACGGGCTCACCGTCGTGCCGTAGATGGCTTCGCCGTTGGTGCTCATCCAGTCGCCCATCTCGCTCAGCCGCGACACGATCGGCGCTGGGATCAGTCCTTGGGCCGTCGGCCCGACGTTGAGAAGGAAGTTGCCGCCCTTCGAGGCCACGTCGATCAGCGTCCGGAGCAAGGTCCGGGTGTCCTTCCAGTCGTCGTCGTACGACTTGAAGCCCCACGTGTCGTTCATCGTCATGCACGTCTCCCAGTCGACGCCGGGAAGACCCTCTGGCGGAACCCGCTGCTCGGGCGTGCCAAAGTCGCCGAGCCCGACCTGTCCTTCCTTGTTGAGCCCGCTCAGCCCCTGACGCGTGTGTCCCACGCGGTTGTTGACGATGAGGCTGGGACGGATCGTGCGGACGTAGTTGTACAGCTCCCGCCCCCGCTCGTCGTTCCAATCCGTGACCCACTCGCCGTCGAACCACAGGACGTCGATGTAGGGGTACTGCGTGAGCAGCTCCTTGAGCTGCGGCTTCATGTACGTCTCGACGTAGCGGCCGAAGTTGGGATTGCTCCAGGTCCGCGAGTTGTAGTCGGGGTAGTTGGGACCCTGAGCGTCGGGGTGGTGCCAATCCATGATCGAGTAGTAGACCCCGAACCTGAGGCCGGCGCGATGGGCCGCCTCCGACAGCGCCTTGATGGCGTCCCGCTTGTACGGCGTCGCGTCCATGATGTCGTAGCTCGAGACCTTCGAGTCGAAGATGGCGAAGCCGTCGTGGTGCTTGGAGGTGATGATGATGTACTTCATGCCGGCGTCCTTGGCGATGCGCGCCCACTCGTCGGCGTCGAACCGCGTGGGGTCGAAGCGGTGAACGTACTCCTCGTACTCAGAGGAAGGGATGTGCGCGCGGCTCATGATCCACTCCCCGATGCCGGCGATCCGCTCGCCCTTGTGCGTGCCGGCGGGCACCGCGTAGGCCCCCCAGTGGATGAACATCCCGAACTGCGCGTCGCGCCACCACGCCATGCGCGCGTCGCGGGCGGCGGGACTCTCCGGGATCTGCATCTGGATGACCACGGCGAGGAGAGCTAGGTGACTAAGCAACATGGGTGCTCCGGAGGTTGGGGAGGTTGGTGGAGGATGGTGGAGGTTCTGGAGGTTGTAAACCTCCACCAACCTCCACCGTCCTCCACCATCCGTTTCTCATGCCCACGCCGGCCCGTGCGGATACGCGTACGTCGCGAGACTCTCGGGCCGCATGGTGATGCTGTAGCCGGGCGCCGTGGGCGGCAGGTAGCAGCCGTCGCGCACGACCACGGGGTCCACGAAATGCTCGTGCAGGTGGTCCACGTACTCGACGACGCGGTCCTCGAGTGACGCGCTGACGCAGAGGTAGTCGAAGATCGCGAGGTGCTGCACGTACTCGCACAGGCCTACCCCGCCGGCATGCGGGCAGACGGGGACGCCGAACTTCGCGGCGAGGAGCAGCACGGCCAACACTTCGTTGACGCCGCCCAGCCGGCAGCTATCGATCTGGCAGAACCGGATCGCGCCGGCCTGCATGAGCTGCTTGAAGACGACGCGGTTGGCGCACTGCTCGCCGGTCGCGACCCCGATGGGCGCGATGGCCCGCGCGATCGCGGCGTGGCCCAGCACGTCGTCCGGGCTGGTCGGCTCCTCGATCCACCAGGGGTCGAACCGCGCCAGCTCGCGCATGTTGGCGATCGCCTCGCCCACGTCCCAGACCTGATTGGCGTCCAGCATGAGCTTCCTGTCCGCTCCGATCTCCCGCCGGACGATGGCCGCCCGCCGCAGATCGTCCTGCAGATCGCGCCCCACCTTGATCTTGAAGTGGGACCACCCCTGGTCCACCCCCTCGCGGCACAGCCGGCGGATCTTCTCGTCGGGATAGCCGAGCCAGCCCGCCGACGTCGTGTAGGCGGGGTACCCGCGGCGCCGAATCTCCGCTTCCCGCGCGGCGCGCGTCGGCGCGTGCCGCTGCAGGATGGCGAGCGCCTCCGTCGGCGTCAGCGCGTCGGTCAAGTAGCGGAAGTCGATGCAGCGCACCAGCTCTTCGGGACTCATGCTGGCAAGCAGCTTCCAGAGCGGCTTGGCCTCCGCCTTGGCGTAGAGGTCCCACACGGCGTTCACGACGGCCGCCGTGGCCAGGTGGACCACACCCTTTTCCGGTCCCACCCAGCGCAGCTGGGAGTCGCCGGTCAGGCGTCGCCAGAAGCGTGCCATGTCCGCCGTGATCTCTTCCAGCGTCAGCCCCCGAACCAGCGGCGCGAGCGCCCGGACCGCGGCGACGCACAGCTCGTTTCCCCGCCCGATCGTGAACGTGAGGCCGTGTCCCTCCAGGCCATCCGGGTGATCGGTGCCCAAGACCACGTAGGCCGCCGAATAGTCCGGGTCCGGGTTCATGGCGTCGGACCCGTCGCGCTCTCGCGAGGTCGGAAACCGGATGTCGCGCACGTCGACGCGGGTGATGGTGGTCGGCACGGCCGTCACATCGCGGTGAAGCCGCCGTCGACCGGGAGCGCGACGCCGGTCACGAAGGAGGCGTCGGGGGAGACGAGCCACAGCGCGGCGGCGGCGCACTCTTCGGGCGTGCCCAGGCGTCCCATCGGCTGCGCGGCGCCGTACGCCGCCCAGGCTGCGGCGGGATCGGGCATGGCGTCCGCGAAGCGCTGCAGCATCGGCGTGTCGATGATCCCCGGACACAGGGCGTTCACGCGGATGCCGCGGGTGGCGTAGTCGAGCGCCAGCGCCTTGGCCAGCAACACGACCGCGCCCTTGGAAGCGCAGTACACCGGCGAGTCGGTCTGCGCCACGAGCCCCGTCTTGCTCGCGGTGAAGAGGATCACGCCGCCCTCGGCCTGCCCCAGCATGATCGGAATGGCGTGCCGGGCGGCGTACAGCGGCCCCTTCACGTTCACGTCCAGCACCCGGTCGATTTCCTCGTCGGAGCTCTGCGGGAGGAGCTTGGGGAGATTGATGCCGGCGTTGCAGAACAGGATGTCGAGCCGGCCATAGCGCTCGGCGCAGGCGTCGATCATCCGCGCGTTGTCGGCGCCGCGGCTCACGTCGGCGTGCACGAAGCACGCCGTCCCGCCGGCCTGCGTGATCGCGCGCGCCAGCGCCTCCCCCTCGGCGTCCTGTACGTCCGCCAGGACGAGGCGTGCGCCCTCCTGGGCGAAGCAGACGGCGCTCGCCCGGCCGATGCCGGTGCTGGCGCCGGTGACGACCGCGGTCTTCCCGGTGAGACGCATGCTAATGGTAGGCGCGGACCCGCTGTCGCGCGGAGCCGAGCCCGTCGATGCCGAGCTCCACCCCGTCTCCCTCGACGAGGTAGCGTGGCGGGTTGTGGCCGAGGCCCACCCCGAAGGGTGTGCCGGTGGAAATGATGTCGCCCGGCAGGAGCGTCATGAACTGACTGATGTAGCTGACGAGCGTCGGCACGTCGAAGATCATGTCGCTGGTCGAGCCGCACTGTTTCTGCTCGCCGTTCACCTTGAGCCACAGGCGCAGGCTGTGCACGTCCCGGATCTCGTCCGGCGTGGCGAGGAAGGGTCCGAGCGGCGCGAACGTATCGCAGCTCTTTCCTTTTACCCATTGCCCACCCCGCTCGAGCTGGAAGGCACGCTCCGAGTAGTCGTTGTGGAGCACGTAGCCGGCGATGTGTCCCCCCCTCAGCACGTCGTCCCGCTCCACGTATGTCGCGCGGCGCCCGATCACCACCGCCAGCTCGACCTCCCAGTCCAGCTTCGTGCCGTGCTTCGGAATGACGACGTCGTCGTTCGGACCGCTGAGCGCGCTGGTCGCCTTGAAGAACAGCACCGGCTCGTCCGGCACCGCCATGCCGGACTCGCGGGCGTGGTCGCGGTAATTGAGGCCCACGCACACGATTTTGCTCGGCCGGCACACGGGAGGCCCGAGTCGCACACCGTCCGAGACGGCGGGCGCGGTCGTGCCGTCGCGGGCGAGCCAGCCCGCCAATCGCTCCAGACCTCCCGACCCGAAGAACGTCTCGTCGTAATCGGAGCCGAACCCCGACGCGTCGACGCGCCGGCCGTCGGGCAGGAGCAGTCCGGGCCGTTCGCGGCCCGGCTCACCGAACCGGATCAGTTTCATCGCTCACATCTTCAGCGTCACGAAGCCGCCGTCGATCGCGTAGTTGCTTCCCGTGATGAACGCCGCGGCGTCGGAGCAGAGAAACAGGGCGAGCTCGGCCATCTCTTCCGGCCGGCCCATCCGCCCGATTGGCTGCGTCCGGGACAGCGTCTCGAACATCTCCCGTTCCCGCCCCGGATAATGCGCCGCGAGGAACCCGTCCACGAACGGCGTGTGCACCCGCCCCGGCGCGATGCAGTTGCAGCGGATCTTGTGGGCCACGTAGTCGCGGGCGACGGAGTACGTCATCGTCAGCACCGCGCCCTTGGTCATCGAATAGGCGAACCGGTCGGGGATGCCGACCGTGGACGCGACCGAGGCGATGTTCAGGATCACGCCGCCGCGTTCTTTCATGACCGGCACGGCCGCCTTCAGGCAGTTGTAGACGCCTTTGACGTTCACGGCGTAGAGCCGGTCGAAGTCCTCTTCCGACGTCTGCTCCACGTTGCCGACGTGCGCGATCCCGGCGCTGTTCACGAGGATATCGAGGGGACCGAATCGATCCTGAACGGCCTGAAACGCGCGGGCCACGTCGGGCTGCCGGCTCACGTCGCACCGGACGGCCGCGCCCGCTCCACCGCACGCCTCGATCTCGCGTGCCGCCTCCTGCGCGGCGGGCTCCACCACGTCCACGACGGCCACACGCGCGCCGGCCCGCGCGAAGCGGAGCGCGATCGCCCGGCCGATCCCGGAGGCTCCTCCGGTCACGACCGCGGTCTTGTCGTCGAGCTCTCGCTCGCGCCGGGGAGCCGTCACAGGCCGTACACGCGCACGGCGTTGCCGGCGTAGAAGCCACTCCGCGCGGCTGCGCTCCACGCCGCGGTGAACCGGTCCGTGAAGGCGTACCAGTCACCGTGGCTGCCGGCCAGCGTGAGGACCGGCCAGTCGCTTCCGTACATCACGCGCTCGACCCCGAAGCACTCGACCACCGCCGTGGCGTAGGGGATCAGATCCTCCGCGCGCCAGCGCGCCGGCTCCGCCTCGGTCATGAGACCGGACAGTTTGCAGGACACGTTCTCGTGGGCGGCGAGACGCGCCACGTCCCCGCGCCATCGCTCGAGGCACCGAGCCCGGATCGCGGGCTTGCCGCAATGGTCGAGTACGAAGCGCGTGTCGGGGCAGCGCGCCACCAAGTCCACGACCTCGGCCAGCTGGTCGTGCGTCACACAGAGGTCGAACGTGAGCCCTCGCCGCCCGATCTTCCGGACGCCCTCCACGAACGCCGGCTGGAGGGAAAACCCGGACGACTGACCTTGGATGTTCTGGCGGATGCCCTTCACCCTCGGTGAGCTGCACAGCGCGTCCAGCACCCCGTCCAGTCCTGGCCCCGAGCCCCCAGCCCCGAGCCCCTCGGTGAGGTCCGCGAATGCCACGATGCCGGCGATGCGCGGCTCGCCCTCCCCGTCGCCTTGCGCCAGGCGCTCAATCAACTCCACCTCGCGCCGAGCCTCCTCGGGGCGGCAGTTGCACTCCACGAATACCACCCCGGTGACGGGCGCTTCCCCTGCGGCCGCGCGGTAGTCCGCCGGGAGAAAGGCTCGTCGCAGCGACGGCAGCTCGTCGAGCCAGGGATAGTGCAGCTCGGCGGGATCCCAGAAGTGCACGTGGGAGTCGACTATTTGCACGGCCGCCCCCCGGTCCAATTGCGGATTTCCCAATTGCGGATTGCGGATTTCGGATTGCGGATTCGACGTCCGCCATTCCAATCCGCAATCCACAATCCGCAATCCACAATCGGCCGCTTCATTGTGTCGCCCATCCCGCCCGCAGCCGATCGAGCGCGACCGCGAGCACGATGATCGCCCCGATGATGATTTCTTGAATGTAGTTTGGCCACGCCATCTGCTGGCAGCCATTGCGCAGGAACGCCATGATGAGCGCGCCGACCACCGAGCCGAAGATGCTCCCCTCGCCGCCCTGCAGGCTCCCGCCGCCGATCACCACGGCCGCGATCACGTCCAGCTCGGTGCCGATCGCGACGGTGGGATCCCCCTGGCGGAGGCGGGACAGCTGCATCACGCCGGCCAGCCCGAACAGCAGGCCGGCGGAGCCGTAGATCACGAGCTTGAGCCGGTCCGTCGCGATGCCGCAGGCGCGTGCCGCGACCTCGTTCGAGCCGAGCGCGAACACGCGCCGGCCGAACACGGTGCGGCGCAGCACGGTGGCCGTGAGGAGCGCCAGGGCGAGGGTGATCCATACGCCGGCCGGGAGCACCATCCAGGCGTGACGCGGAAACGTGACCAGCAGATCGTTCAGCCAGGTCGGCGGCACGTTCACCGTCTGCTCGTGCGCCAGCCACTTGGCGACGCCGCGGGCGATGCCCAGCATCCCGAGCGTGGCGATGAAGGGCACGACGCGCAGGCCGGTGATGAGGAACCCGTTCGCGAGTCCGACGAGCCCTCCGGCGAGCACGGCGGCGGCCACGGCCGTCGCCGGTGACCAGCCCGCGCCGATCGCCAGCGCGGCCACCACGCCGGTCAGCGCGATCGTGGCGCCGACCGAGAGATCGATGCCGCCGCTCACGATGACGATCGTCATCCCTACGCCTGCGAGCGCGACGATCACCGTCTGCGAGAGGACGATGCGCAGGTTGAACGCGGAGAGGTACCGCGCGGGCGCATCCGTGAGCAGGGCGAACACGGCGACCACCAGCACGAGCGCGAGCGCGGGACCGATGCGGGCGAGCGAGCGCCGCACGGCGTCCGGTGGGACCGGCACGCGTCGCGAGATCGCGATCGCCCAGGTCATCGCGTCGCCCGGCGCACCGGCGGCCAGTCACTCCAGATGGGCCATGCGTCAGACCGGCTTCAGCTCGTGCACCGCGCGGCCGGCGGCCCGCAGGTTCGCGAGCTTCATCTCCGAGTACTTCCGCGAGAGCAGCACGCCGTGGGCGCCGCCCTGAAACGCCGCCTTCACCGCCTGATACACGTCGTCCGGCTGGGTCTTCTTCTCGGCCGCCCCGGTGGGGATGTCGATGTCGATCCCCGGCCAGATCCGGAGACTCGGGCCCGCGCCGGCGACCGCGCGCCGCGTTTCCCGCAGCACGTAGTCGGCCGAGAGCCCTGCCTGCGGGATGCGCTCGAGCGGCCCCTCCCGGTACTGCTGCACCGCGTAGGTGAAGTCGAGAACCTGCTCCGGTGCGAGGTCCGCGAGCAGCGTCGCGTGGACGTTGCGGACGTACTGCGCAAGGCGCGGCCCGCCGCAGTTGTTGTACATGACGACCTTGAGGAAGTCCGAGTACGTGGCGAACTCCGCGTAGTCCTGCTCGGCGCGGTACAGGGGCGAGAACGAGTTGTTGTGCCAGATGTGCCAGCCGATCCGCTTCGCGGGCGCGATGGTGCGCGCGAGCCGGTACAGGTCGCGATACGTGTCGTTCAGCCCCTCGTTCCAAACGCGCTCCCAGGCGAGCAGCTCGGGATACTTGACGAGCAGGCGCCAGAACGTCACGAAGGCTCCATCAGCGGGGCGTTGGCCCGCCCGCAGCGCGGCGGCCCACCGCTCCAGCTCGAGATAGCCGGACCGCGCGCGCTCGGGGTTGATGCCGTCGGTGCGGGCGGCATCGACACAATAGGGGCAGAAGCAGCCGATCGAGCGGCCGCCGCCGTGGCTCGCGCCGAGCGCGTTGTCGAGCGGTCCCTGGCGCTCGCTGCCCCACATCAGGCCGTCGACGTCGTACGATCGCAGGTAGTCTTCCGCGAGGCCGAGCCAGAAGGTACGGGTGTTGGGGTTGCGGTGACAGGCGAGCCCCGTCGGCTTGCCGTGGAGGTCGATCTCGCCCGCCTGGTCGAAGCCGGGCACGTCGGCGCGGAACACGTCCTCGAACCAGCCGATGACCTTCATGCGGCGGCGGCGCGCCGCCGGCAGGACGTCGGCGATCACGTCGTAGCCCGGGTGATCCGGTGCCCTTTCGGGCGTGATGCTGGTGGCGCGGTAGTACTCCGGATGCGGCGTGGCGAAGTTTCCGCCGCGGAAGGCGTCGTCGTATTCCTGCTTCCCGTGATCGGGGAGCGGACTGCCGCGGACCTGGCGGCCGCCGATGCCGCGGCCGTACGTGAACGTCGCGAGGAAGAGCGTGTTGACGCCGGCCAGCTCCTGCAATTGGTCCAGCACCGCGTCGGTGCCCTCGTCCACGAAGGACACGGCGCCCACCTGAATGCCGACCATCGGCGCCTCGGCGGGCGTCCGTTGGCGCGCGGCCCGCCCGCGCACGGCTCCGCCCGCGACGAGCGCGGACGTTTCCAGGAATGCGCGGCGATCCATCACGGTCCACCGTCCTCCCCGTCGGGTGGGAGACAAGCTTGGCCCGGAGAACGGCAGCGCGCCAGCTTCCGCTTCCCTGCTTCAACAACGGGGCGTTCGATGACTTCACGGCAAAGGACGGTGCGGCGGCGCTGGGCGTGTTCTGCAATCCAGCGGCGTCGCTCGAGGCTAAGGTGCACGGACAGTGAGCTGAGGCGTCCCGGCGCTCACTGTCGACCAGACACCACAGGTGTGGCTAACGGGCCGCACCAGCGGGGCTCGAGCGGTTCCCCAGCGACCGGCGGATCGGTGTGACCGCCGTCAAGCGAAGCGGCATGTGGCTTGCCGCGATCTGCAGCGACCGTCAAGCGGCGCGCGCCGCCCTAAGCGCAACCCATGCCGCAGCCCGTGCCGTCCGACATCCGCGCCGGGTCGCTTCCGCACTCCCCGCCCTCGAGCGAGGAGCGAGCGTGGGCCACGCGGATCCGCCTGGACGCCGCCGCCCGAGTTCGAGCGCGCGTTTCGCGCCTACCACTCCCCGCTGTGCAGCTCGCCCCCCTACCGGTACGTCCGCCTGAAGACCTGAGGACTGGAGCAGAGCGCATGACCCACAGACTTGTTGCGGTCCTTGTCGCCGGAGCAGCACTCGCGCTCTCGGCACTCCCCGCGCCAGGGGTGGCCCAGGTGCAGGGGGATACCCTCACGGGTCGCGTCACCGATACCACCGGCGCTCCCCTGGCGGGCGCCCGGGTCACGATCGTCGGGACGCGGTTCGGCGCCGGCTCGGATGCGGACGGACGGTACCTGATCGCGAACCTGCCGCCCGGGACATATCGGGTGCAGGCCCGCTTGATCGGCTACGCGGTGGCCGAGGGGGCGAACATCGTGGTGACGGGGGGGCGGACGGCGACCGCCGATTTCCGGCTCGTGCCGCAGGCCATCGAGCTCAACCCCGTCGTGACCATCGGCTACGGCGAGCCGAGCAAGGCGACGCTCACGGGCGCCGTCAGCGCCGTCTCGGGCAAGGAGCTTCAGAGCGTTCCCGCCGTCAATGTTTCCAACATGATCACCGGCAAGCTCCCGATTCACCGGGATGAGCTGAACCGGAACACCCTGCTCACGCAGAATCCAGGATACTGAGCCGCGGCCCCCCCACACCGATGCGGTACGGGGCGGGCCGGTCCAGAAACGAGGTCGGGAAGGGACCGGGAGAGAGGCCGTCATGAATCGAGCGATTCGCTGGGGGGTGGGCACGGTTGTGTGGATAGCTTGCGGCCGCGCGGCGTCGGCGCCGCCCCGCACGACCTCACCCGGCACCGGAGCGGTAACCACCGTCGTCCCGACCGAATCCGATGCGCGGGTCACGCGCGTCGAAGAGATGCTGCGCGGCGTGCCCGGTCTCGAAGTGACTCGGCTGGCGAACGGCGGCTACCAGATCCGCATCCGGGGCCAGCGCAGCATCCGGGGCAACCCCACCGACGACGACCCGCTGATCGTGATCGACGGCGTGCCGAGCTCGGCCGGACCCGCGGCGCTCGCCGATCTCGCGCCCCGCGACGTCGCCCGGATCGACGTGTTGAAAGATGCAGGCGCAACGAGTCAATACGGCTCGCGCGGGGCCAACGGGGTCATCGTCATCACCACCAAGCGAACGCTACCGGAGAGATCACCCTGACCACGACGGGCGGCTGACCCCGGGGCGGCGCCCCGGGGTTCCTCCAACCGAGCATCAGGCGCTCCGCCAGCTGCGCGCCACGGCCGTCTGCCCCGGCATCGCCACGGGCGCCACCGGCATGGGCCCGAACTGCACCTCCGCCGGCACGAGGTCCTGCTGGGCGTTCAGCAGGTCGTCCCACGTGATTTCCTGCCCGGTATAGGCCGCCTCGCGCCCCATGATCGCCGTGAGCGTGGACTCGGCCACCTGCCGGCCCTCGTTCAGCGGCCGACCCGCGCGGATGCTCGCGATCAGGTCGGCGTGCTCCTGGACGTAGGGGTTGGGCTTGGCGGTCTGCCGGTCCCAGCTCCACGGCGCCGCGCCCTCGATCACCGAGCGGCCGTCCGACGCGCCACGCGTGCCGACGAACCGCTCCGCCACGCGCGACGCCGTGCCGTCGATCTGGCGGCACATGCTCGTGACGCGCGCCCCGTTTGGATACTCGAACTCCACGGCGAAGTGGTCGTAGATGTGCCCGTACGCGGGATCGGTGCGCCACTGACGCCCCCCCACGCCCACGGCCTTCAGCGGGTGCGCGCCGAGCGCCCAGTTCGCCACGTCGATGTTGTGGATGTGCTGCTCCACGATGTGGTCGCCCGACAGCCACGTGAAGTAGAGCCAGTTCCTGATCTGCCACTCGACGTCGGACCACTCGGTCTTGCGGGGGTGCATCCACAACCCGCCCTGGTTCCAGGAGACCTGGGCCGCGACGATGTCGCCGATCGCGCCGTCGTGGATGCGCTCCATGGCGGCCCGGTAGCCCGCGTCGTGGCGCCGCTGGGTCCCGGCCACGATCGCGAGCCCCTGTTGCGCCGCCCGATCGGCCGACGCCATCACGGAGCGGACGCCAGCCGGGTCCACGGCCACCGGCTTCTCCATGAAGACGTGCTTGCCCGCCTCGACCGCCGCGGCGAGGTGCCGGGCGCGGAACGCGGGCGGCGTCGCGAGGATGACGAGATCCACTTTGCTCGCGATCACCTTCTGATAGGCGTCGAAGCCCGTGAACGCGTGGCCGTCGTCCACCTTGATCTTCGCCTTCAAGCTCGAGTCCTCGGTCGCCATGCGGGCGAGATTCTCGCGACACGTGGCGAGATGATCCGGGAACAGGTCGCCGAGCGCTACCAGCTCGACGCGCTCGGAGGAGGTGAGACAGTCCTTCGTGGCACCGGTGCCGCGGCCGCCGCAGCCGATCACGCCGATTCGCAGGGTGTCGGCACGCGCGGCGGGGGCGGGGGCCTCGGGGAGCGCAACGGCGGCCGTCGCCGCCGCGGTGACGCGCACGAAGTCACGACGCGTGAGTTCTGTCACGTGCTCGGCGTTTCGGCTCATGGCTCGTAGCTCCTCTCGGTTCCAGGTTCGCGCACGATGCGGAAGCCGACGAACGGCGCATCCGCGAGCCACCAGCGGCTCTTGGGAAACTGGGGATCGGTCTCGTTCCAGGCGGACGTCTGTCGCGCTCGGGCGTTGGGGCCCACGCGGTCCGGGGGGTCGGCCCACGATCCGCCGCGCACGACGGGCCCGCTGTCCGTGCCCGTGACCCATTCGGCCACGTTGCCCAGCATGTCGTAAGCGCCCAGTGCGTCGGCAGCCTTGGCCGCGGTCGGGTGGGACTTGCTTCCGGCGTTGCCGGCGTGCCAGGCGAGCGCGTCTCTGCGCTCGGCGGCGAGGGCGGAGTCCGCCCCGAGCCCGAGCAGGACCGCGCGCGTCCACTCGGCATCCGTCGGCAGGCGATACCGCTTGCCGGTCTTGGCCGAGAGCCACGCACAGTAGGCCTGCGCCGCGAAGTACGTCATGGCGATCGCCGGATAGCCGTGGTGCCCGAAGCCCCGATCCGGGGCACCGTAGGGGCGACTGGGCCGGGCGCTCGCGTCCACGCCGGAACTCCGCTCGCGGGGCGTGAGATCGAGCCGGAATGCCCACACGTCGAACTCGTCCCAGGTCACCTCGGTGGCCCCGATCGCGAACGGCGCGAGCGACAGCGTGCGGGGACCCCGCGTCGTGGAGAGGGTGACCGTCCCGGCGGGCACGGGGATCGTTTCGAAGCGGACGAGCGTCCCGGGGATCGAGTCGCGGTACGGCGCGTTCTGGACGAGCAGCACGATCGATATCTTGCCTGCCATGAGCATGCGGAGACGGCTCCTCGTCGCGGTCACGGCGCTGTCCTGCCCGGCCGGCGGCGCGCGCGCGCAGGAGGTGCGGCGCGAGTTCGCCGAGCTGCACATGGGCGTCGCGGTGCGGATCGAGCTCTACGCGCCGGACGACGCCGCGGCACGCACAGCGGCCCGGGCCGCCTACGCCCGGATCGCGGAGCTCGAAGACATCATGAGCGACTACCGCCCCGCAAGCGAGGTCCGCCGCCTCGCGGAGCGGCCGGGTACCGCCGTCCCGGTGAGCGAGCCGCTGTTCGCCGTCCTGGTCCGGGCGCTCCAGCTCGCCAGGCTGTCGGCCGGCGCCTTCGATCCCACGGTCGGGCCGTTCGTCGAGCTGTGGCGCCGGGCGCGGCGCACCGGCCGGCTGCCCACGCGGGCGGCGCTCGCCGCCGCCGCCCGCCGCGTGGGGTGGCGCAAGGTCCATGCCGACTCGGCGACCCGTACGGTCCGGCTCGCCACCTCGGGCATGCGGATCGACCTGGGCGGCATCGCCAAGGGGTACATCCTCGACCAGGCGCTGGCGGAGCTGCGGCGCCACGGCGTGACCCGGGCGCTCATCCAGGCGGGCGGCGACATCGTTGCGGGAGACGCCCCGCCCGGCCTCTCCGGCTGGCGGGTGGACGTTGGGGGGGACGGGGACCCGGCGCTGCGCGCCCGCGCGGGGGCCCTGGCGCACGCGGGGCTCGGCGTCTCCGGCGACACCGAGCAGTACGTGATCCTGGACGGCGTGCGGTACTCGCACGTCGTGGACCCGCGCACCGGACTCGGCCTGACGAGCCGCCGCCAGGCCACGGTCGTGGCCGAGGACGGCGTCACCGCCGACGGCCTCGCGACCGCGCTCACGGTGCTGGACGACGCTCGGGGGGCCGAGCTGCTGCGCTCGTACCCGGGGGTGGTGGCGGAGGTACGACGTGCACAGTGACGAGCAACGCCCACCTCACAGGTTGCCGCGCTTGAGCTCCGCCACTGCGTAGTCGCAGGCGCGCGCCGTGAGCGCCATGTAGGTGATCGACGGGTTCTGACACGCCGACGACGCCATGCACGCACCGTCGGTCACGAACAGGTTGGGCACGTCGTGCGCCTGGTTGTTGGCGTTGAGCACCGACGTCTTCGGGTCGCGCCCCATGCGCGCCGTGCCCATCTCGTGGATCGCGAGCCCCGGCTCGGCGCCGAACACGCCTGCCCGGTAGCTGTCGTACGCCCGGACCTCCTTGCAGCCCGCCGCCTCGAGCATCTCCGCCGCCGCCGCCGCCATGTCCTTGCGCATCGCCAGCTCGTTCTCTCCCCACGTGCAGTGGATGCGCAGGAGCGGGATGCCGAAGTCGTCCTTCTGGTCGGCGAGGTCCACGTAGTTGTCGGCGCGCGGCAGGCACTCGCCGAACCCCGTGATG
>WNGA01012298.1_pt1 | contig 15511 bp, 16 predicted proteins | sample 5400061 | NCBI WGS metagenome assembly WNGA01 (sample SAMN13153366, study PRJNA577476) | soil metagenome | isolation source: 100 cm soil or saprolite under grassland replicate 2 | place: USA:California | collected 2016-06-15
CGAAAAAGACACGATGATTGGCTTTAAGACTATCGCGTACTTCCCTTATCACTCAGGGGAATGCCATGAGACGAGACGTTTCTAGATTGTCATATGTATTAATAACTCCCGCTCGCAATGAAGAAGCTTATATTGAAAAAACTATACAGTCGGTCCTATCTCAAGAGTATTTACCGAAAAAATGGGTCATCGTTAGTGATGGCTCAACAGACCGAACCGACGAGATTGTGCAAAAATATATCTTAGGTAATTCCTGGATTGAATTCCTGCGCATGCCTGAACGGAGAGAACGTCAGTTTGCTGCCAAGGTGCAATGCTTTAATGCCGGTTACGAGCGGATTAAGGACATGTCCTATGATATCATCGGGAGTCTCGATGCCGATATTTCCTTTGGAAGCGATTATTTCACATTTCTTCTTTCGCAATTCTTAGAATCCCCCCGTCTCGGAGTCGCAGGCACACCTTTTATGGAAGGTTCATCTCATTATGATTACCGGTTCACCAACATCGAACACGTTTCCGGCGCGTGTCAATTGTTCCGGCGCGAATGCTTCGAAGATATTGGTGGATATGTTCCCATAAAAGCCGGCGGCATTGACTGGGTTGCGGTGACGACGGCGAGAATGAAAGGATGGACGACCAGAACATTCACGGAAAAAACCTGTTTTCATCACCGGCAGATGGGCATGGGTAACAGCAGCGCGCTCTTGACCTGGTTCAGACTCGGCAGCAAGGATTATTTTCTCGGTAATCATCCGCTATGGGAGATGTTCAGATCATTATACCAGATGGCCAAAAGACCCTATATTATCAGGGGCTCATTGCTAATGCTTGGTTACATCTGGCCTTTTTTAAAAAGGATTGATAGACCTATTTCTGAAGAGCTCGTAAAATTTTACAGAAGTGAACAAATGCAAAGGCTAAAGAACATTGTTGGCAAAGCGGTAAGGTTAAGAGTCTGAACACCTTGTGGAGGCAAGGATAAATGCGTAATATGAAAAAAAAGTTGGAAACGAGCATACACAAAGTCGAAAAATGGGTCGAAGATCATAACTATAAAGGCTATGAACCCTTTGACGGCCTCTCTTCTTTTCTGAGGCCATTGACCTTCGGGAATCTTTTTCTCGACCGACTGTTAATGCAGCTTATCCGACAGAGTCCTATCAACCTCCGTCCTATCTTCGGCGTAAAGCCACTTGATTCCACTATTGGAAGAGGGTATATGGCCGGCGGTTATCTCACGATGCTGAAGGTTACGGGTGATGAGAAATACAAGGATAAGGCTATCTCATGTCTTGATTGGTTGATGGAAAATAAATCCCCCGCCTATACCGACTACAGTTGGGGAAAACATTTCGATTACGCCAGCCGGAGCGGTCGATATCCACAATTCGAACCAACAACCATATGGACAAGCCTTATCGGACTCGTTTTTTTCAACGCATATGAGGTCCTTCAGGAGAAAAAATATCTAGTTGTCGCTGAAAGTGTGTGCGCATGGATCATGAAATTGCCGAGAATTCAGACTGACTCGGGACATTGCCTGCATTATTTTCCTTCGGAAAAAGAGGGCAGCACCTGTCACAATCCCAATATGATGGCGGCCGCCCTTCTTGCAAAAACCGCGAAACATTTAGGGAAGACAGAGCAGTTACGCGTGGCGAAGGAAGCAATGAAATACAGCTGTACAAGACAACTTCCTGACGGTGCATGGTATTACGGGGAGAAGTCCAAATATCATTGGATTGATAATTTTCATAGCGGTTACAATCTTGATAGTCTTAAGTTATATTTAGAGTGCACAAACGACAGATCGTATGAGGCAAACCTCAGTTGGGGATTAAAATTTTATAAAGAGCACTTCTTTGAAGAAAACGGCAGGCCAAAGTATTATCACAACCGCGCATATCCCATAGACAGCCAGTGTGCTTCCCAGGCAATTGAGACCTTGACAAATTTCGCTGACAATAATGAATCCTGCTTGGAGTTAGCCTTGAAAGTCGCACAATGGACCATCGATAACATGCAGGATAAAGAAGGTTATTTCTATTACCGGCAGTATCCGCTTTTGAAAGCGAAAACACCGATGCTGCACTGGGCACAAGCTACCACATATAAGGCGCTGTCACTTCTTTTATTGAAACTGAAGATCAATGGAGCATAACGGACAGAATGGTTGAGATGATTGAAAACGATCGCATTATTAGTGACAATGAACTTGTCCTCATTACCGGCGCGAACGGATTTATAGGAACAAAAGTCCTGGAATCCCTCTTGACTCTCGGAATGAGGCATATCCGCTGTTTTGTCAGGCCCGCCGGCAATATGAAAAAGATAGAAAAGATTATAAACGACTGGGAAGGCAAGGCGTATATCGAGATTGCCAAGGGGAATCTACTGTCCCGTGAGGACTGTGGATCGGCCGTCGATTCTGTTTCGGTTGTGTATCATCTGGCGGCCGGAAGAGGAGAAAAATCTTACCCAAATGCCTACCTAAATTCAGTTGTTACAACCAGAAATTTACTCGATGCCATTCTTGAAAACAAGCGCTTCAAGCGTTTCGTTCATGTCAGCTCATTCACAGTGTATTCAAATAGAAAACTCAGGCACGGTGATCTGCTTGATGAGACTTGCGAAGTGGCAGAACGACCGGAACTGAGGGGAGAAGCCTATTGTTATGCAAAAGCCAAACAGGAGTTGCTGATATTAGAATACTATAAGAAACATAAAATTCCTTATGTAATATTGCGTCCTGGCGTCGTTTATGGTCCGGGTAACCGGAGTATAACGGGAAGAGTTGGCATAGATACATTTGGTATTTTCCTTCATTTAGGAGGTTCTAATATTATCCCCTTGACATATGTAGACAACTGCGCAGAAGCAATCGTATTGGCAGGGATAAAGAATGGAATTGACAATGAAGTGCTGAATATTGTTGATGACGACCTCCCAAACAGTCGGGAATTTCTTAGGATGTATAAGAAAGGCGTACGACACTTCCAGTCGGTATACATACCAAAATTCGTGAGTTATCTTCTTTGCTATTTATGGGAAAAATATTCAGAGTGGTCGCAAGGGCAGTTGCCACCTGTGTTTAATCGGATGAGATGGTCAAACGACTGGAAGGGGAATACGTACTCAAACAAAAAACTAAAAAAACTCCTGGGATGGAGTCCAAAAGTCCCGCTTGAAGAGGGAGCAAGGCAGTATTTTGAATTTTGTCGAACAGATAGGGATAGGAATGCTTAAGATTGGTATCATAGGTTGTGGGCGAATAGCCGATGCTCACGCGGAACAAATACAGAGGATTGCTGGTTGTGAAATTGTGGGCGTCTGCGATCAGGAAGAATTAATGGCGAAACAGTTGTATGAACGCTTTTCGGTGAAGAACTATTTCAGCAACACAGATCAATTGTTGGAAACAGCTCGACCCGATATTGTTCATATTACGACTTCTGCACAAAGTCATTTTGAGTTAGCCACAACCTGTTTGGACGCGGGTTGTCACGTATATGTCGAAAAGCCTTTCACCGTTACCACAGCGGAGGCAGAAGCGCTCATTAAACTTGCGACTGATAAGAACCGGAAGTGTACAGTTGGACATGACGACCAGTTTACGCCAGCCACCAGAATGATGAGGGACTTAATTAGAGAAGGGTTTCTGGGCGGACCTCCGGTTCACATGGAGAGCTATTACTGCTACGATCTCGGAGATCAGCGGTATGCAAAAGAGCTCCTTGGTGATAAGAACCACTGGGTGAGGAAGTTACCCGGAAAGCTCTTGCAGAATAATATCAGCCACGGGATATGTAGAATTGCAGAGTTTATGAATACTGACTTCCCTGAAGTTATTGCTCACGGTTTCACGAGTCCCTTTCTCAGGGGAATGAACGAAACAGATATTGTTGATGAATTAAGAGTTATTATTGATGAAGAAAAAACCAGGACAGCGTACTTCACTTTTTCATCACAAATGCGCCCAGAACTCAAGCATTTTCGGATATATGGTCCAAAGAATGCCATTGTTATCGATCATGACCATCAAACTGTAATCAGAGTAAATGGCACTAAATACAAGAGTTATCTAGATAAGTTTATTACACCATATGGTTTTTCTAAACAATATATAGCTAATTCAGTGAATAATATATTTCGATTTCTGAAAAGTGATTTTCATATGAAGTCAGGAATGAAGTTCCTAATAGAGTCTTTTTATCATTCTGTTCTTGATGATGCTCCTTTACCCATACCTTATAGGGAAATTCTGCTGACATCTAGAATTATGGATCTCATTTTCTCACAGATTAATATGCAAAAAATCCTCGAATAAACCTTTTCTCTAGTTCCGATAACCTCAACAGTTTTTCATAAATGTTTATACGGGATCATGGTATTGCAGTGTTGACGAAACCGATCCTGCCGTATGCACAAACAGATTCAAGAGAAAAATATGCTAATCATTAACGCAGATGACTGGGGTAGAAACAAAACTACCACAGACAACAGCTTGGTTTGCTTCAAAAATGGCAGGATTACCTCGGTGAGCGCAATGGTTTTTATGGAGGATTCCCGACGATCTGCTGAGTTGGCTCTCGAACATGGTCTTGATGCGGGATTGCACCTCAATTTTACCTCTAAATTTAATCAGAATATTATATCGAGCAAACTGCTTGAATGTCAGCAACGCATTACTGTATTTCTGCAAAAAAACAAATATTATTTCCTCTTTTATAATCCAATACTTAAAGGAGAATTTCATTACGTTTTTAATGCTCAATATGAAGAATATATTCGTCTGTATCATAAGAAACCGACGCATATCGACGGACATCACCATATGCATCTCTGTACAAACGTACTTCTGCAAAGGCTGATCCCTAGGGGTTCGAAGGTTCGGAGGAACTTTTCGTTCACATTAGGGGAAAAAAGTATGATCAACCGATTGTACCGATCTTTTATGGATCGATGGCTTCAGCGGAGGTGTCAATGTACGGATTTCTTTTTCAGCATTGAACCCATGCACAAGTCTGATCGTTTACGCGGAATTGTAGAGTTGTCTTTGGTGCATAATGTTGAATTGATGGTACATCCTGAAAAACAAGACGAATACAGATATTTACTGAGCACCGAATATATGGAAATAATCCGTAACAAGAAAACAGGGTCATTTAGGACTTTGTGAAGTCATAGATGGCACGCTTTATCTTTTGACTTTTCCCTTAAGTTTAACTGGCTAAAAGGGTAGTTTTATGAGTGGAGATGAGGAGGTGAAATTGACTGGAAAGGCAGGTCAAGTGGATTTGGGAAAGAAGAACATCTTATTAAGGGGTAAGTCTACACATGTCACTTCGATTGTCGTCGACGGCAAGGAAATCGTTATCACTGGTGGGCTTGTCAAAACTGCGAGACTCGCAGAAGAATGGTATCAGGATGTTGAAGCCCCAGAGCCAATGGTGGAAGCGATAACGAAGAGTAAGGTAAAAGCCGATATTTTTACATTTTGGCAGAGACTTCCTGAAATCGAACCAAAATATAATTATTATATGGAACGGGAAAGTATTTCTGCCTTACCTATTAAAAGTTTTGATCATTGGTGGAAAAATCAAATTAATTCGAAGACTAGGAATATAGTCAGGAAGGCTGATAGGAGTGGGGTCGTTGTAAAACAAGCTGATTTCGATCAGGAATTCATTAGGGGAATGAAAGATATATTTAATGAGACACCCATCAGACAGCATAAGCCTTTTTGGCACTATGGCAAAGACGCTCAGACTATCAAACGAGAATTTTCAAGATACTTGTTCAGAGAGGACCTCTTTGGGGCTTATTATAATGACGAATTGATTGGATTTATTTTTCTAGCTTATGCAGAAAAATATGCTCTGCTGGGTCAAATAATCTCCAAGATAAGTCATCGTGAAAAGTCACCGAATAATGCGTTGATTGCAAAAGCTGTAGAGGTATGCAGTAATAAAAAAATCCCTTATCTTGTATATGCTTTGTGGATTACAGGGAGTTGGGGAGATTTTAAACGCCATAATGGTTTTGAACGGTTTGACCTTCCAAGATATTATGTCCCCCTAACCCTGAAAGGACAAATAATATTAAAGCTTCGTCTCCATCATGGCATTGTCGGGATAATGCCGGAGCGATTCAAACATCACCTAATCCATTTTCGAAGAAAATGGTATTTGATAAAATCTTCATTGAATACACCGAGAAAATAGGATTATAGGCATAATGTCATCTCAAATAGCACTTTTACTCTATTTTGTTTTTATTCTGGTTCTTTTCAAGATAGACTGCATGCCGCAGTCAGAAGCTTCCATTGCGCTTTGGATTTCATCGATATGGATACTTATCATTGGATTGAGAATGGTCTCTCAATGGTTTGCCACTAATTATTCTGTAAAATCTGTGGCGTCTTGTCAAACCGCGTGACAGGGTTGGACAGGAGCATCGCGAATCTGACGCGGGCCTGTCCACTGGGAGTCTGATATGCCAGGAATCGTTGGTCTCGTCACCAAGATGCCGCGTGCATGGGCCGAACCGCAGCTGCGACAGATGGTGGAGGCCGTTCGGCACGAGTCGTTCTACGAAACAGGAACGTGGATTGATGAATCCTTGGGCGTGTATATGGGGTGGAGCGTGCGGAGGAATTGTTTCTCCGACGGAATGGCGCTCCGTAATGAACGAGGCGATGTCGTTCTGGTCTTTTCTGGCGAGGAGTTCCCTGAACCGGGGACCGCTCGCCGCCTCAAGGAGCGGGGGCATGGGCTCGAGGCAGAGGGACTGTCCTACCTCGTCCACCTCTACGAAGAGGACCCAACGTTTCCTGCTGGCCTGAACGGACGATTCCACGGGCTGCTGGCTGATCGAATACGCGGAACGGCGATGCTCTTCAACGACCGGTACGGGATGCATCGGCTCTGCTATCACGAGTCGGAGGAAGCTGTCTATTTCGCTGCCGAAGCCAAGGCAATCCTCAAGGTCCGCCCCGAACTCCGGTCGGCGGATCCTCGGGGATTGGGAGAGCTTGTCACCTGCGGCTGTGTGTTGGAGAACCGGACAGTCTTCGAGGGCATCCACATACTACCGCCTGCTTCGGCCTGGATCCTTCGGGACGGCTCAGTCGAGCGAAAAGGCGTGTACTTCCAGTCACAGGAGTGGGAGGACCAAGCCCCTCTGGAGCCGGAATCCTATTATCAGGAACTCCGGGATGTCTTTGCGCGGAACCTTCCCCGCTACTTCAACGGTAAAGAGCAGATCGGGATGTCTCTCACGGGGGGACTGGACACCCGGATGATCATGGCTTGGCAGAAGCTTCCACCTGGATCGCTCCGCTGTTACACATATGGGGGAATGTTCCGTGAGTGCCGGGACGTGCACGTGGCGCGGCAAGTAGCTAGCGTGTGCCAACAGCCCTACAATGTGATCCCAGTGGGAGACGAGTTCCTCTCGCGCTTTCCCCATTATGCCGAGCGCAGTCTGTACCTTACGGATGGATGCATCGATATTTTCCGTTCACCCGATCTGTACGTCAGCGAGAGGGCCCGCGAGATCGCCCCGGTGAGGATGACGGGACTCTATGGAGACGAGATACTCCGATATAACCGGGCGTTCAAGCCGATGGAGCCCGCACCCGGCTTATTCCGTCCTGAGCTTCTCTCATACGTTCGCAAAGCGCAGGCAACGTACTCCGGGCTCCTGCGGCAGCACCCACTTTCTTTTTCCGCCTTCCGGCAAGCTCCTTGGCACCACTACCCGATTCTCGCGCTGGAGCAGACGCAAGTCACCGTGCGGACCCCATTCCTCGACAACGACTTCGTTCGAACGGTCTTCCGCGCGCCGAGGTCGGCCTCTGCTAACAATGACCTGCGGGTGCGTTTGATCGGCGATGGCAATCCTGCTCTCCAGCGGATCCAGACTGATCTCGGTTTCGGCGGGCGTCCGGGGCAAATCCTGGCAGCGGCCTCCAGGGGTTTCCTCCAGTTCATGTTCAAGGCCGAATACGCTTACGACTACGGCATGCCCCAATGGCTGGCGCGGATCGATCATCTATTCTCACCGCTCCAGCTCCAACGCCTCTTCCTCGGCAGGCACAAGTTGTTACATTTCCGAGTTTGGTACCGGGATGTCCTCTCCGAGTATGTTCGGCAAATACTGCTCGACCCACGGACGCTGTCCCGGCCCTACATCGAACGCAAAGGTCTTGAAGCCATCGTGTGCGGACACCTCAAAGGAGACCGGAATTACACTATGGAGATCCACAAACTGCTAACGCTGGAGCTCCTGCACCGCATTTTCCTCGATCCGAGATGACTCAGATTGCCACTGTCGTCTGCGCTCTCGGGATTCTGGCGCTTTTCTTGCCTGACCAGGGCCGGAAGGACCGGATTTCCGTAGCACTTTGGCTTCCTGGAAAGGAGCCCGCTCGATCGGAGCATCTTTGCGGGACTCCTGGCCACCGGCGTACTCGTGCTTTTCAGGAGACGAAGAACTGTCGTAAAGTTGCAGCAATTCCCAGAGAGCGATAAAACCCCGCGACACGTCTATTATTTAAGATCCCGACAGAGATGGGTAATGGAGGAAAAGCGAATATCCTTCTCTCAAAATTCAAAAAGCTTCTTCACTGGCTAACATTTAAAATGGGTTACTATTATAATGACGGATTGCCCCATTGGTTTGCAAACTTTGAAGATCCTTTTTCTCAGCTAAATCTAGAAAAATATCTCTTAGGACATACAAACAACATCAATGAGATAAATACAGTACTGACGGTAGAATTAATTCACAGGCTATTCTTAGAAGCATAATAAGGTTGTTATGAATCCATTGTTAGCTCTATTTCTCACTATCCTTTTTATTTTTTATCTTTTCAAACGAGACCTCGGACAACAGTCTAATGTCTCCCACGCTATCTGGATTCCATGGTTGTGGATGATGATTCTTGGATCGAGGTATGTTTCTGAATGGCTGAATCTAGGATCTTCCGTGGAATTATCGGCAAATGCTCTCGAAGACGGAAGCCCTATTGACCGAATAGTTTTTTTCATCCTTATAGCTGCTGCTCTATATGTCCTTTGGAAAAGACAAATATCCTGGTCACTGCTATTTCAAAACAACGTTGGGCTCACTCTCTTTCTCTGCTATTGCGCGGTCAGCATTCTTTGGTCTGACTTTCCCTTTGTAGCCTTCAAGAGGTTGATCAAGGTACTGGGCCATCCACTCATGGCGCTGCTTCTCCTCACCGAACGTACGCCTGTGAAGGCCGTAGAAACTGTCATCAAGAGATGTGCCTATGTCCTTATTCCTATGTCGATTCTATTCATCAAATACTACCCTGATATAGGGAGAGGATATGATCGGTGGGAATTCAAGCCCATCATCTTGGGCGTAACACACGATAAAAACGCTCTTGGTTATATATGCGTAGTTTTGGGCTTATTCTTTGCGTGTAAGTTGCTTTCGCTGTTTGGCAAAAATAGTGAACCTGGAAAGATGATAGAGAAAATTGTTACTATTAGTTTCTTTTCTATGATATGGTGGCTATTACATATATCCAATAGTAAAACTTCATTAGTTTGTCTTTTAATAGGAATTTTTATAGTTGTGATGTTAGGATTCCCGAGTATTAAAAAACATTTAGAGTTCTATGTATATATTAGTGTTTTTGTTTTATTGATACTTCAAATGACCTTTAATATAACAGAAAGTATAATCTTAAGTTTGGGAAGGGATCTGACTTTAACGGGCAGAAACGAAGTGTGGGCAGATGTTCTTGATATGACGACAGATCCTTTGATCGGAACAGGTTTCGAAAGCTTCTGGCTCGGAAAGAGGTTGGAGACGCTGTGGGCAAAGCATTGGTGGAAGCCAAATCAGGCACATAACGGATATATAGAAACCTATATCAATCTGGGATGGCTAGGTCTCTTGTTTCTTAGTGGAGCAATCTTTTCTAGTTTTCGAAACATACGCAAGATGTTGATACTTCATATTGACCCAGGAAAGCCAGCAACGACTAACTTTGATTTTGGAAGATATCGGACGGGATTTCTGGCGATTCTTATTATATACAACATTAGTGAAGCAGTTTTTAAAGGACTTCACTGCTTGTTTTTTATATTTTTTGTCATCGCGATTGAGTATCCACACGTCAAGTCAGAGATATTTGGATCAAATACCTCTAGATTTATAAGTGATAATCGTAAGACGTATAATGTACCCCAAAAACTGGACAGGTCATTGAGATAGAATTGCTGCACTTTGTGTCTGCATGGAGTCGTAAAGGTGGCCTCGGTCATGTAGCGGTGTTGTATGGCTCATTGGGACATCCTCCTTGAAAAACCTTTTAATCCCCTAACGTGGAGCGCTGGCGGCGGGGAAGAGGGGCACTGTGCCGTCAGTCGCCCCCAGAGGAGGGTAGTTCCTGGGAAGTTCCTGTTCACGAGGCAACGGCAGGCGCATGAAATCTGTGGCTGATCGCGTTTTGATCTTTCCTTATCCGGGTGACCTCCCGAATCTAGGAAGTCCATCTCTTTCTGGGACATGACTTATGCGGAAGCATCGAAAAGGTATAGGGCCTGGTTCAGGCCAAAGATCGTACCTGAGCGCGCTGGTGCAGCGGCTGGCTGGGATTCGTGTGCTAGTGGTCGGCGATATTATGCTGGATCGCTTCATCTACGGCGGAATTTCTCGTATTTCCCCCGAGGCCCCAGTCCCGGTGCTCCGATGCGAGCGAACGGAATTCGCGCTGGGGGGCGCCGGAAACGTAGTACGAAACTTGATCGCGGTCGGTGCTCGGCCCTCTTTTGCAGGCGTGGTGGGAGAGGATGCCGAAGGAGAGACCATTCGAAAAATGTTGGCCGAACTTTCGGGTGCTCACTTTGTCCTGGCTGGTGAACATCACCGCAAAACTACCGTTAAAACCCGCTTCATCGCCGACCGGCAACAGGTGTTGCGGGTCGACTCGGAAAGTTGCTACCTACTGGAGGAGCCGTCGATTCGTCAGATAACCGAGTTCCTCCACCGGGAGATGGAGCAATGCCAAAGCGTAATCCTCTCCGAAGGCATCTTGAAAAGCCAGTGGTAGTTGACCCCAAAGGAACCGATTTTACCCGTTATCGGGGGGCCACCATATTGACACCCAATCTGAAAGAATTGATGGAAGCTTCGCATACCCCTGTTGAGGGAGACTCGGCCGTAGCCGAGGCGGCACGTGGGCTCATCTCATCCTGTCACGTGCAGGCAGTTGTGGCTACCCGTGGGCATGAAGGCATGTCTGTGGTGGAGAAGTCCGGCGAGACGCTTCACCTGAAGGCCGAGGCTTTGGAAGTCTTCGACGTTTCAGGTGCCGGTGATACAGTTATCGCTGTCCTGGCAGCCGCTGTTGGGGCGGGGGTGCCACTTCTCAAGGCGGCCGAGCTGGCGAATGTGGCGGCAGGCATTGTTGTGGGCAAGGTAGGTACTGCTGTTGTTCACCCACAAGAGTTGATCCAAGCTCTCCACCACCAAGAGCTGTCGAGCGCCGAGGCCAAGGTACTCCCTCTGGAGTCTGCACTCGAGACTGTCGGGCGGTGGCGCTGGCAGGGGTACCGGGTTGGCTTCACGAATGGTGTCTTCGATTTGCTGCACCATGGGCATCTTAGTCTGCTTTCGCAGGCCTCCCAGATTTGTGATCGACTCATTGTGGGGCTCAATGGTGACCTGTCTGTAAGAAGACTTAAAGGTGAGGATGCGCTGCAGCATGAGACGACACGCAGTGCGATTCTCGCCTCATTGGAACTCATAGATATTGTGGTCATCTTCCATGAAGAGACCCCTATTCGCCTTCTGGAAGCCCTGCGACCCGACGTGCTGATCAAGGGGGCCAACTACAGGATCGAGGAGGTCATCGGTGGAGACCTTGTAAGACACTATGGAGGAGAGGTTGTTCTCACAGATGTTGCCGATATTTACACCACGAATTCCACCATTGCCCACATGACAAAGGGCACCTTTTAAAGACTCCTTTCTGTGCTTCGAGGGGAAAGTGACTGAACGCAACATTGCTTATAACTGTCAATATTTCCTAGGCGACCGTCCCTGTGTCTGGCACAAGAAGGAGGGCTCCTTGTGCGAGTGCGATCACTATAAACCTGTACATGGCAGTCTCCTCATCATCAAGCTAGACGCCATGGGGGATGTCCTGCGGACGACTTGCCTGCTCCCGGTCATTGCCAATGCCTGGCCGGACACACGAATCTCGTGGATCACTCGCCCAGAGTCTGTGCCACTGCTTGAGCATAATCCCTATTTGACAGAGGTTCTTCCCTATGGGACTGATGCGTTGATCCATGTATCATCACAAACTTTCGATCGCGTGATCAATCTCGATGCCGGGAAGACCTCTGCGGCACTTGCTATGATGACTCGGGCGAAAGAAAAGGTTGGCTATACGCTGCACGCTGACGGCTATGTCGTGGCGACCAATGCAGCAGCTGAAGAGTGGCTGCGGATGGGTATTTTTGACGATCTCAAGCGAGCTAACCTAAAAACCTATCAAGAAATCATGTGTTCTATCCTCGGTCTGCCGTCCCATGGCATGCAATATGTCCTTGAACTGACTGAGCGCGAGAAGCAAGGAGGACGCGATCATCTCAGTGCACTGGGCCTTGACCTGAACAAGACGATTTTAGGTATTCACACCGGTGGTGGTGGCAGATGGCGTCTCAAACAGTGGCATGAAAAAAGATTCATCGCCTTGCTCCAGCAACTTGTCCACGTGCTGGGGCCAAACACACAAATGGTCTTATTCGGCGGTCCCTTAGAGCGTGAGAGGAACCACAGAATTCGGGAGACGGTTTATGCCCCTCTGTACGATGCAGGCTGTGATAACGAAGTCCGTCACTTCGCCGCTTTGATCCGCCACTGTGCTGTCGTAGTGTCAGGTGATTCATTGGCGATGCATATCGCTCTTGCTATGGGCCGGCGCGTCGGGGTGTTGTTTGGACCAACGAGCCACACGGAAATAGAATTGTTCGGGCTGGGAGAGAAAGTGATCCCAAATCTCGATTGCTTAGTCTGCTATAAGCAAAAATGTGATCTTGTGCCAAATTGTATGGATGCAATTTCGGTCGAGATGGTAACACAAGCCATAGTGAGACAACTCTCGGCTGCTGGGACGTTGACGAGCCCCTCATCTTCCTAACCTGTTTTGCCTACATGTCTATGCGAAGAGTTTATTGTTCCGACGAGATGAAAATTGCGTTGCTGACAGCTGGCAAAGATCAACACTATGCTCTTGGTCTGCTCGGTGCCCTCCAGGTAAAACCAGTGCATATTGAGTTCATTGGAAGCGATGTGATGGCGACCTCTGAAGTGGTCAGAACTGGACATATCGATTTCTACAATCTCGTCGGAAACCAAGATTCGGATACATCTATCAGTCAGAAAGTCCTGCGAGTCTTACAATACTACGCTCGACTCATAATATATGCAGCACGTACCGATGCAAAACTGTTTCATATCTTGTGGTTCCGTAAGTTTCCTTATATTGAAAGAACCTTGTTGAATGTCTACCTCAAAACTTTAGGGAAGAAGATAGTCTTTACAGCCCATAATGTTGATGATCAAGAACGGAATGGAAAGACGAATCTTTTCAACAAGATTTCTTTAATGTTTCTTTATAATATTGTTGATAACATCCTTGTTCACACACCTAAAATGAAACTCGAGTTAATTGAGGAATTTGGTATTGCAAAAGAGAAGATAACGGTAGTGCCACACGGCATCAACGATGTCATTCCGGAGGCGAGAGTCACCCGTTTAGAAGCCAAACAGCAACTTGGGTACAGTCCCAACGAAAAGATCTTGCTCTTCTTCGGTAATATCGCCCCATACAAAGGTCTGGAAGATCTGATTCGAGCCCTGGCGGAGCTCATTGACGAAGATGATCGGTTCAGACTCGTTATTGCAGGTCCTGTGAAGGACAAAGACTGTGAAGGCTATTGGCAGGAGCTTGAGAAGATAATCAAGGATCTCCGGCTGAGCGACTATGTCCGAAAAGAGGTCCGATTCATACCGGACGAAGACGTCGGGGTATTCTTCAAGGCATCGGATGTGTCTGTCTTACCCTATAAAAGAATCTATCAGTCAGGTGTACTCTTGTTGTCATACAGGCAAGGTCTTCCCGTGATCGCAGCTGATGTCGGCTCTCTGCGGGAAGATATTGTAGAAGGCCAGACAGGTCTGATATTCCGAGCGGGTAATCCAGCGGACCTTACAGCAAAAATACGGGCGTACTTTGTAAGTGATTTGTTTAGGGAACTTGAGTCCACTGGCCAAAGAATCAGAGAATACGGGGACAACCGGTTTTCCTGGGAAAAGAATGTTGATAGCACCTTTGCCGTGTATAAAAGTTTGCTAAAGAAAGATGAACGACAAGATTAATTATAGTAAAAAAATTCTAATTATAGAATATAAAAAATTTGTTGTAAACGATTAATCCAGTAGATTAATATAAATGATTATCATGGAAGAATCCTTTGATCTATTATTCAGAAATTAAAAAAAGAGTTAATATGGCACATAATATCAAACCAAAAGTATGTGAAGGCTGTAAGGTCTCTAAAGGTTGGGGTGAAGAAATTATAATTGAGAATAATGAATCATATTGTGGGAAATTGTTGATATTTAAAAAAGGTTGTAAATTCTCAATGCATTACCATTTGTTAAAAGATGAAACGTGGTATGTGGATAGGGGAGAATTTATCTATAGATGGATAGATACAGAAACTGCTGATGTTCACGAGGTCAATCTAAAGAATGGTGACATAGTTAGACAAAGAGTCGGCCAACCGCATCAATTGGAAGCTTTGACTGCAGGAGTTGTTTTTGAAGTATCAACACAGCATCTTGATGAGGATAGTTATAGGGTGTGGAAGGGAGATAGTCAAATTGATAAAAATATGGACTAATGGCTGCTTTGATATTTTACATCGCGGTCATATAGAATTGTTTAAATATGCAAAATCTCTTGGCAATGAATTAATAGTTGGTGTTGATTCGGACAGAAAAGTTGCGAGAGATAAAGGGCATAACAGACCTATAAACAATCTGGAAGATAGGATGGAGATGTTGAGAGCTATAAGATATATAGATAGCATTGTACATTTTGATTCAAGTGATGAGTTGGAATGTTTAATTAAAAATTATAATCCTGATGTTCTTGTCGTAGGCTCAGACTGGAAAGGAAAAAGAGTCGTTGGAGAAAAATATGCTAAAGAAGTTAGATTTTTCAATAGAATAGGAGAATATTCTACAACAAAAATTGCAAATGACACGAAAATTATATTCACTGTTTGACACTGTAGCGACGATTCTGAAATCGCTCTAGACAGGGTAGGTGATGGTTTCTATACTACCGCTCTCAACTTTTTTTGTAACCGTTCAGGTTTCCACAATCACTCTTGTCACCCCCGTTGTTGATGCCGTATGATCGCTCTATGGCAACGCATGCACCTTGACC
>WNGA01010695.1_pt1 | contig 15506 bp, 8 predicted proteins | sample 5400061 | NCBI WGS metagenome assembly WNGA01 (sample SAMN13153366, study PRJNA577476) | soil metagenome | isolation source: 100 cm soil or saprolite under grassland replicate 2 | place: USA:California | collected 2016-06-15
CGATCCGCCGCTGGAGCTGGCGCTGCTTTTGGCGGGACATCTGGAGCGGGGTCGCCAGGTCGACTTGCGCGCCCCAATCCGCTCCAGCGATGCCGAAGGCGCGCGGGCCAGGGTCGATACCGATCACGCCGTCCCCAACCACATTCTGTGGTTTCTGGTATGGCTTTCCCGCGCAGATGAGTTGGGCGAAGAAGCGCACTCGTCCGTTCAGGATTCGCCGCACGATCCGCACGTATTTGATCGGGCACGTGAGTGCGTGCGCAATGACCGGGTCGTCTGCGCTGATACGCGCCCGCAGTCTCAGATCGCCCCAGATGACCGCCCCGCCGCGCCACCGGATGCCCTGCCTGTTCGACTTGCCCTCGACGCTGTGGAACTGACCCTTGCCCTTGAAGCGCGGCCGTCCACGCGTGCCGAGCTGATACTGGCGCACGGCGTTCCAAGCACGGCTGGCGACGGTCTGGATGGTATTGGCGTCGAGGTGCTGGCTGAACCAGGAGCGGCCAAACTGTGTGGCATAAGCGTGCAGGTCGTACTCGCGCAGCCGAAACTGTGTGTCCAGGGCGCGAAAGGCGGCAGCACGCTCGCGCTGCTGTTCCTTGCTCCTTTTGGACATTGTTTGCGCAACCTGGAAGGCTTTCGACTGGCGCAGCAGACTGAGCCTTTTCAAGCTCTCGCCCAGCACAGCGTTATAGATTTGCCGCGCGCAGTCCAGGCGGATCTGCAACCTGCGCTCGTCATCTCCGATCAGAACCAGCGGCAGTTCGCAGATGAAGGATGGCGTACTCGTGCGGGACATGGTGCTCGCTCAGATGTTCGGATACTACAAGTATACCACGGCTTTACCGCATTGGCAAGCTGCAAACGGCGCTTCGCCCCATAGCTGAAGCGAGGGGCTACCGCGCCGATCTCTTTTTGGTATATCACTTTACGTGCATTCTGGACATGCCATGCTGTCCCACGGCGTGTTCGCGCGTTTTTTGAAGGTGACAAAGCCACATAAGGCGGAGCTTCAATGACATATCCCCGAGAGGCCGACTCACGGTCGGCATCGCGTACTCCCGTGGCGCCCGGACATGGCGCCGCGGCATTGCAATCCTGGCAAACCGCCGTGATCGCGCTCTTGCAGGCAGGCAGGACGCCGGTGGCTGCTTGCGCCGATGCGCATGTCAGCATCCGGCAATTCCGCGACAGTTACACCCACGATCTGCTGTTCCGCGACGCCTGTCTGGCGGCAATTGCGGCGGCGCGCGGCAGAGCGCACGAGGCGTCGCCAGATACGCGCGCGCCGAGCACGCCGCGGCCGGACAGCGTTCCTGGTCATGCCTTGCCGGTCTGGGCGCCAGTGCTGTTTGACGCGCTGCTGAAGGGAATGCCGCTGGAGGCGGCGTATAAGCAGGCGGGCGTGCTCGCCGCGGATGTCCGCCGCGAGCGTCAGCGCAACTTGCTCTTTCGCCAGGCGTTTCAGGCCGTAAGCGCCGATGGGGCGGGCGGCTCCCGCCGGAAGAAGTATGAGCCGCTGCTCGACCGGGCCGTTGCCGATGCGGTCGTCGCAGCCCGCGTCATCGCGCCACGCGAGGGCGAGCCCCAGCCACGCGCCGACTGGCAGGGAGTGCTGTTGCGCGCGCTGCGTGACGGCTGGGCGATGGTAGAGGCGATGCGCATTGCGAGCATAGATGAGCAGGCGGTCGCGGTGGAGCGCGAGCGTAATTTGGCATTTGCCCAGGCGTGTGATCTGATCGCTATTTTTGTGCCCCCTCACCGTCCGGTATCGCCTGGTGATGCTGACAGGGCGGCGACGCGGCGGTCAACAGCGGCACAGGACTGGCCCGAGCGCGCCCTTGCGGCCTACCGCGACGGGGCCAGCCCGTTGGTGGCAGCGCAGGCCGCCGGCGTCTCGCTGGCCGCGCTCCGGCGCCAGCGGCATATCGACCAGGCGTTTGGCACCGCCTGGGATGCCGTTACGCAGCAACGCCAGGCGGAGCAGGCACAGGCGCAGGCTGAGCGCGAGCAGCATTGGCGCGCACAGCAGGCGCGCGTTGCCGCAGAGTTGGGCGCGGATAAGCCGCTGGAGGAGGCGGCGCGCGCGGCAGGTATATCGCTGGATGTGGCCACTGTCTGGACGGCGACCATCCCGGCGGTCGCCGAGGCGTATGCGGCCTACCAGCAGCGTATAGCGGCGCGGCGTCGGCGATCCGTGGAGGGCGCTGCTGCCGTGTTGCGTGATGGGGGAACGCCAGAGGCGGCAGCAGCGGCCGCCGGCGTCCCGATTGAGCAACTTCAATCCTGGATGCGCTCCGAGCCCGCACTGCGCAGTGCTGTCATTGAGGGTGAGCGCGCGCGCGACGTCGTGCTGGCGGGCGCCTTTCTGGAGGCGCTTGCCGCCGGAGGCGGGCCGCGCGCCGCGGCGGCGCAGGTCGGGTGGTCATGGAGGCGGGCTCTACGCTGGAGAAACGAGAATGCGGTGTTCGCGCGCGCCTGGCAGGAGGCGCTGGAGCGGCGTCCCGCGGCTGCCCCGCGCCCACGAAGGCGCGCAGCTCTGTCGCCGGACGAGCGCATGGCTGTCCGGCGAGAGGAACGGCGCGATCGCCAGGTGAAGGCGCTGGCAGCTTTGCGCGGCGGAGCGGCGATCGAGGCGGCCTGCGCGGCCGCCGGCGTCTCGCGAGCAACGCTCTACACCTGGATGCGGCAGGATCGGGTCTTCAAAGCGGCATGGGAGGGAGCTGCCGAACAGGGTCGCGCGGTACGCGCCGCCCGTCAGGCGCCCGCTCCCGCGACTGAGATGCCCGCTCCGGCGCCCACGACGCCACCTCCCGCCGATGCGCGCGAGGCGGCCGAGCCCCCGCCGGCCCCGATCGCGCCCGTGCAGCTCGATGCCGCACCGGATGCCGCGGAAGCAAATGCCCCAGCGGCGATCGTGTCCGGTGAGCCGCGCGTGGATGAGGCGGATGCGCCGCCGGACGAGGAGACTGACTGGGCGATCGGGTATCTAGCTGCGCTGGAGCAGCGCGGCACGGTCGCCGCGGCGTGTCGCGCCGTCGGTATCGCGCCGAAAGAAGTCTACGACCGCTGGCAGAGCGATCCGACCTTCCGCGCGGCAATGGATGCGGCCATGTCCGGCGCCGCGCGGGGCGAGGAGCGGCAGCGGCCTGACGGGCGCCGTGAAGGATCGGGGCGGGAGCAGCCGGCACGGCCGCGTGACGCAGCGGAGGCCACGCCGCTCGCGCCGCCGCGTGACATGCCGCAGCGCTGGGAGGCGGCGTTCCTAGAGGCGCTCCGGCGCGGCGCTCGCGTCGACCATGCGGCTCGGCGTGCCGGCGTTTCGGTCGGTACGGTCTATGACCACCGGCGCTCCAACGAGCGCTTCCGCGCCGCATGGTCGGAGGCACAGCCGAAGGGGGGACGCGCCAGCGACGGCGATCGCCGTCGCTGAGCTACACTCGCCGCTTCGCTGCCGCGGTCAGAGCGAAATCCTCGCAGCGGCGCACCTGCACCACGTGCAACGCGTTCGGTTGATTCGCTGTGTTCTGGATGATAATGCCAATTGTCCGCAAGATAGATCCGATTAACATCCCTCCACCTAAAGGGCGGCAACGGGCATTCCTTCTAGCGCTGCAACAAGGCAGATCGCTTCAGGACGCTTGCGCCGTAGCGAGAGTCAGTGAGGAATTTGTACAGGCGACCTATGCGAGAAGTTCAGAATTTCGGGCCGCCTATGAGATGGTGATGCGGGCTGCACAGCAGCCTCTGAATGAGGCGACGGAGATTATCGAAAGTACCAACTGGACATTACCGGTAACGCGCGCACGTATGCCCTTTCCAGCGTGGACATCCACGTTTTTCAGTGCGCTTCTGAGCGGGCAGGTGATGTCGGATGCCTGTAAACAAGCAGGTGTCAGTGCGGACCAGGTCGCGCGAGAGCAGCGACGTAATCCATTGTTTCGTCTGGCGGCTCGGGCTCTACTGCACACTCCTGATCCGAAGCAGCGCTACGACGCGATTGTAGCACTGCTTAATCGCATGATCGCTGACGCAGTGGTTGCCGCGCGCGTGCTCCTCCCGCGTGCGCATAAAACCCCACCTGGAGAGTGGATCGCATCTTTGCTGTACGCGCTACATGACGGCCTATCGCTTACTCAGGCCGCAAGTTTGGCGCAAATTCCAGCGGATGATCTGAACGATGAGTTGCGACGCAATAAGGCCCTGGCCGATGCGTTTGCGCTGTTCGACCTATTTATACCGCTGTTGGCGCCATTCCGTGAACACCAGATGGCCCGTGATATGCGTGCTGAGTCTGTGCTTGCTCAGATAACCGACTCGGGAGTTTATGAGATCGTGCCGGATACAGATGAGACCCTGGAGGCTGTCATGGCTGATTTGCGGGCAGCCGTGCGCTGCCGAGGCGGGCATATCACCTTCAAGAAGTACAGCAAGCAGAATCGGCTGCTGGCATGGTATGAGGTGCCGCCTAACCTCGACTGATCTCCACACTCCGATCGCTTGCTAACGCTGGCGGTTCTTGCGAGCAGTGGGGTCGCAGGCGTCAATGGCTCGGGCAATATCGTCAGAGGCTTTGCCGGGCGTGGTGCCGAATAGCACGGCGGCTAGCGTGCGTACGCCGATACCTGATCGGGCTGCGTTGACCAGGAGTTGCTGGAACGATGGATCGGCAAGGGCCCACAGGCGATCGTTCCGTATCCCGTGTTGGCCGTTATCTCCGCGAAGTGGGAGTGTGAGACCCGAGTCCGTAGCCCAATGCCGCAGCGCCTGAATCGCCGGATTGTCCCACCACGCCTGAACGGTTGGGCGGATACGATCTGGCCACCGGTCACGAGCAGCATCAAACGGCTCAAGTGTTCCTGGAGGAAGTGGCGGCGCGGTAGCGACCGCGGATAGCTCCTCGCTCGTCAGCTCGGCGCTTTCCCGCTTGCGGGTTGGCATGTCCGGCAGATGATGTCCCCCTGTGCGCGCGCCTGCCCGACCAGCGCGCGACCACATTACTGGCAATGCGTTCGTAGATACTGCTGTGCGGCGATAAGGGGCATGACCAACATTTGTGCGGCCAGCCGCAAAGTAAACATAAATAACAGAAGACGAGGCAACCAATGGCCTTACGGATCACAGGCCCTCTGTCGCCGTTTCACACGAGTAGAGAATAGGCATCCAGATGCAGAACTTGGGGATTTTTACATATCTCCCAAAAAGGTGAATTAACTTTATCGTGTAAGTTCAAACCTGCTCAGCAGGCTCCAATGAGATTCGTTGACGCACGATCAAGGTACACCAGCACTATGCGTGTGTACGATCGTCGGTGTCACGTTTTGTAATGTGCGTTGAACGAAGCGCTCCGCGCAGAGTCGCATCCCCACCCCTTTTCGTCGCTCACCATGGCTTGCTATCGGCTCATTCCCGTGTGACGATACCTCCTGATGGCCTTTCGTTTTACATCAGGAGGTATCGCTATGACACCCTTACGACAGCGGATGACCGAGGACATGCAGCTGCGCGGCTTGGCGCCCGCCACCCAGCAGGCCTATCTGCGCTACGTCGAGCAGCTCGCGGTGTTCACCGGCAAGTCTCCCGACCTGGCTACTGAGGAGGAGTTTCGCCAGTTCTTTCTCGCCCTCCACAAGCAGCGCGGCTGCTCCCGCTCCACCGCGACGGTCGCCATCGCTGCCTTCAAGTTCCTCTTCGAGCACACCCTCCAGCGTCCCTGGCCGCGTCTCGACCTGTATCGTCCACGTCCTGTCCAGACCTTGCCCGTCATTCTCAGCGTCGATGAGGTCTGGCGCATTCTCTCTCAGCTCGACCACCCGACGTACTACGCCTGTCTCGCCACCATCTACACCTGCGGACTGCGTATCAGCGAGGGCGTCAACCTCCAGGTTAGCTGGATCGACAGCGCCCGCATGCAGCTGCAAGTGCGCGGCGGCAAGGGCTTCAAGGATCGCTACATCCCGCTGCCCGCGCGCACCCTCACCCTGCTCCGTCGCCAGTGGCGCACCCATCGCAATCCGGTCTGGCTCTTTCCGGCTGGAACCGGTGCCCGGAAGGATCCGCACACGGCCACGGTGCCGGTTACCGGTACAAGTGTGCGTCGTGCCTTTTACCAGGCTCGCCAAGCAGCTGGAGTGACCAAAGAGGCCAGTGTTCACTCCTTGCGCCATTCGTGGGCCACCCATTTGCTCGAATCTGGCGTCAATCTGCGCATCATCCAGCTCTGGCTCGGCCATCGATCGCCGACCACCACGGCGATCTATACCCATCTGACCCAGAAGGCACAAGAACTGGCCAGTGGCGTGCTCGATACGCTCTCGGCTGGCATGCGATGACCACGCTTGGCGAGATCTTCCGCCGCTATGGACCGGCCTATCGCGCGCGCTGTGGCCGCTCGCTGTCTAAAAGCCAGCTTCAAGCCATGCAGGCGATCGAAGCGTGCCGAACCGAGGCGCTTGGCGGCCACGTCTACGCCTGCCCGTCCTGTCAGGTCATGCGCTACAGCTACCACTCCTGTCGCAACCGCCACTGCCCGACCTGCCAACACCACGCCACCCAGGCCTGGCTCGCCGAGCAGCACGCGTTGCTCTTGCCGGTTCCGTACTTCCTGGTCACCTTCACGCTGCCCTCCGAACTGCGTGCCATCGCCCGAGCACACCCGGAGACGATCTATCCGCTGCTCTTTCGCACCTCCGCCGCAGCTTTGCAGCAGCTTGCCCAAGATCCGCGCTTTCTCGGTGGGCAGATTGGCATGCTGGGCGTCTTGCAGACCTGGACACGCGACCTGCGCTACCATCCCCACGTCCACTATCTCGTACCGGCGCTCGCTTTAACACCAGATGCCAAGCGCTGGCTGGTCGGGAAACACGACTTTCTGGTGCATGTCAAACCGCTCGGGCAGCTCTTTCGAGCAAAGTTCCGCGTCGGGTTGGGTCAGACGCCGTGGGCCGGCCAGGTTGATGCCCGCGCCTGGGCCAAATCGTGGGTGGTGGACTGCCGGCCGGTCGGGAGCGGGGTGAGCGCCCTCAAGTATCTCGCTCCGTATATCTTTCGCATTGCCCTGAGCAACAACCGGATTGAACGCGTGGCGAATGAAGCCGTCACCTTTCGCTACACCGAGGGCAAAACCGGTGCGCAGAAACGGGCCACGCTGCCGGTCGACACCTTCATCAGGCGCTTTCTAGCCCATGTGCTGCCGAAAGGCTTTGTCAAGGTGCGCTGCTACGGACTGCTCCATCCGAGCAAACGACCGTTGCTAGCGGAGGTGCGGAGCATCCTGGCGCTCCAGCAGACAGCAGCTTTCCAACTGTGTGCGGTCGCAGCCGCTAAACCGCTTGTGGCTGTGCCAGATGTAAGCCATTGCCCGTCATGTGGACAACCAATGCAGTTGGTTCAGACGCTGCCACCCAAGCGGCAGCAGGAGCGGCCGGTAGCGATGGTGGGCGCGCCGTCGAGCCGTGGGCCACCGAAGGGTTTGGAGCGGGCACAATCGGTTACCAGCTGACCAGGTGTGGATCACGCATCTGGTGGTTGGCGTGCCAGTCAGTCGCGCTCACTCAGCCATTGGCGCCTGTGTGCTTGCCAGTTGCTCGGAGCGACCAGGCAGCAGGGGTTCGTATCAGGGTTCCTACCGCTTGATCTTCGACCACAGGCGACGGTGAAAGCGAGTCTGGGGCAGGCGCGGAGCTGACGAGGGAGACGGGCTGGAGCAATCCCCAGATGGCGAGGCGCACGCGCTCCGTTCAACGAGGATTGATGGGGCGGCTGCCGCGCCCCATAATCCTTAAATCGTTACAACTCATCACAGCAATAGGCTCACTCATATGGCCTTATCCCACGCTCAAAACAATATCGGTATGCCGCGCCATTATGCACTCAAGCTTTCTAAGGTAGGCACCGCAAGGCAGTCTCCGGCCCTGTAGCGGAGATGCTGTCTCCGCGGCCCACATAACTCGCTTGGCCATCACATCACCATGCATTTGGCTAGTCGCCTTGCTCCACTGCACCTAAGGCTATGAGCGCCGCCCGTTGCGCCTCGCTCACACCTGTCAGACCGGTAATATCCATCCGTTCATACCGGCGATCACTCCGTAATGTTCGTAGCAATGTGCCGCTTGCTGTTGCCCACAACTTGACGGTTCCATCCAGACCGCCACTTGCGACCACTTGCCCGTCGCCGCTTAGCACCACGCTATAGATAGGGCCATCGTGGCCTTGCAATGTGGAGATCGGTTCGCCATCCTTTGCGGCCCACAGCTTGATCGTCCCATCAGCGCCTCCACTAGCGATGAGCTTTCCATCTGAACTTAGACTTACACCATAGACCGGACTATGATGCTGAAAGGTCGCCAAGAGTTGGGCGCCCGATACTGACCAGAGCTTGACCGTGCCGTCTAAGCTGCCGCTGGCAACCAATTGGCCATCCTCGCTTGTCGCCACGGCCCAGATGACGCTCCTATGGCCTTGCAGACTGGCCAGGAGTCTGCCATCCGGCACTGACCAGAGCTTGACTGTCCCATCTGCACTCCCACTTGCCAGTAACCCGCCCGCTCCCAAGGCCGTGCTGTAGACCAGTCCCGTGTGGCCTTGGAGGGTTCCGCGGAGCTGCTGATCCCCCGTCGCCCATAGCTTCACTGTCCGATCATCTCCCCCGCTAGCGACAAACTGTCCATCTGGACTCACCGCTACGCCCCAGACAGGACCATCATGGCCTCTCAAAGAGGCCAGCAGTTGCCCACCATTCACCTTCCAGAGCTTGACCGTTCCATCATTGCTGCTGCTAGCGAGCAGTTGACCGTCCGGGCTCAATGCCACACCATAGATGAGACCGACATGGCCTCTTAGGATACTTAACAGATGCCCATGTTGTGCGTCCCAGAGCTTGACGGTTCCGTCCAAACTGCCACTTGCGACTACTCGCCCATCCTTGCTCATTGCCACACTCCACACCTGACCAGTGTGTCCCTGCAAAATCGCCACTGGCTGACCGCCCTCTGCTTCCCACAACTTGATCGTCCCGTCCATGCTGCCACTCGCCAGCACTCCGTTGACCGTCATCGCAACACCATAGACTGGACCGATATGGCCCTGCAAGGTCGCCAGGATTTGGTTATTCTCCACTGCCCACAGCTTGATCGTTCCGTCATTGCTCCCACTGGCGACGAACCGCTCATCAACGCTCAGCGCCACACTATAGACAGGGCTGGTGTGACCGTGTATGGCTCCCAGCAATTTACGGCTCGGTGCATCCCACAATTTGATCGAGCCATCTGCACTGCCACAAACGACCAGCTGCCCATTTCCGCTCAGCGCTATGCTTCTGACTGGGCTCATGTGCTCCTGCAACGTTGCCACGAGCTGCCGGCTCGGTGCATCCCACAGCTTGACCGACCCATCATTACCCCCACTGGCAACAAGCCGCCCATTCGCGTCCAGTGCGACTCCGTATACTATGCTCGTATGGCGGTGCAGTGTTGTCAGGAGTTGCCGGCTCGGTGCATCCCACAACTTGATGGTTCCGTCATTATGTCCGCTGGCGATGAGCTGCCCGTTCGCATTCACGGCGACACTCCAGACCGGTCCAGCATTGCCTTGCAAAGTAGCTAGGAGTTGGCCAGATGGCATAGCCCAGAGCTTGACGGTTCCATCGTGGCTGCAGCTCGCGACGAGCCGCCCGTCTGCGCTTAATGCCACACCGCGAACTAGCCCCAGGTGGCCAGGCATAGACACAAGTGGCATACGGCTAGCTACTCGCCATAGGCGTACCTCGCCGTTCGAAGTTCCCGCCACTAGCTGTGCCCCATCGGCACTAAGTGCAACGGATACCGTATAATCGAACGCCTCGGCAAGCACCGATTGTGTCAGATGCGCGTGAGCAAAGCGCATATCCTGCGCTTCGACCTCCTGAAGATAGGCCTGCCGAATTGCGAGGTGCGAGAGGTCCAGCCCGCGCAAGTGCCCGCACAACAGTCGCAGCAGGTTCGCCACGTTGCCGGGTCCATAGCCCTGCACCTCCTGAGGTTGTCCGCGCCACAGCGACAAGAGCGCGCGCAGGTGCCGCTCTGTCTCTGCCGAACCACCTTGAGCTGCGATCACCTGCGCCAGCACTGCCTGGCCGATCAGCTGCTCCTGGCTGCGGCGCACGTAATCCTTTGCGGTGGCTTGCATCAGAGCGTGGCTGCGCAGCCGGTTCGGTTGGTTGGCCAGAATCTCCTGGCAGACCTCACGCACCAGCCGGTCGGTCAGGTACTCGAGGATCACCGGCTGCAATGTGAACGCCGGCTGGCCCGCGCCGCGCTCGATCAGCAATCGCCGTCGCAGCGACTCCAGGGCCACCAACACTTCGCGCTGCCCGGCTGCCCCGGCCAGGTCCGTGAGCAGGCGGTCAAGTGGGACTAGATCGCGAGCGATTGCGAGCCAGAACAGCAACGCCTGCTCCAGCGGCGCCGAACGTGCGAACTGCTGCTCTAGCAAATTGCCGACGCCGCCCATGAACGCGTCGCCAGTGGCCAGAAACGCGCCCACATCGCCGCCGAACAGCTCGCGGATCGGCTCGCTGACGAGTTTGAGGGCCAGCGGGTTGCCCCCGTAGAGCTGCGCCAGTGCGGCAATCTCCACATCCGAGCTGGACACCTCCTTCTCCTCGAGGATCGTGCGGCAAGCGCTCGCCGGTAGGCTGCTGAGCAGCAGCGTGCGCACCGGTGCAGTCCGACCCTCCAGCGGCCCCAGCTCGCGCGGCTTCTCGCGACTGGTGATCACCAGACAGCTCTGGTGTGGCGCCTCAGCCAGACGTTGCACGAACTCGCCGTACTCGGTGTAGCCGTCGCGGTACGCGCCGGCTTGGCCGCCGACCTGCATGACCGTTTCAAGATTGTCGAGCACGAGCAGGCAACGCCGTGTCCGCATCAGTTGCAAGAGCTGCGCGATCTTGTCGGGAACATCTGCAGCTGGGCTGGCCTGTTGACCGGAGACGACCAGGATCAGGTCATCCAGCAGCGGCCCAGGCCGTGGCGCATTGCGCAGCGAGCGAAACACGACGGCGTCAAAGCGCGATGCGTGCTGCTGGGCGAGAGTCAGCGCGAGACTGGTCTTGCCGATGCCGCCCAGGCCGAGCAGCGCGACCGTCCGGCAGCGGTCATTTAGCACCCACTGTTCCAGGGTCGCCAGCTCGGGCTCGCGTCCATACAGCGCTGGCACGTCAATCGCCTCGCCCCAGTCCACGTGCGGCGCCGCGGCGGTCGCTGTTCGCAGCAGCGGAACGTCGGTCGGCAAATCGGGTGCTAGCGCCTGCCAGAGCTGAATTGGCACCGTCACATCGCGCAGCTGCTGCACGCCCAGGTCGCGCCGTGTCACGCCGTCCGGCCACCCCGCTCCAATGAGATCCACTGCCGCCTGGGTCAACAGGATCTGCCCGCCATGACTCGCCGTTAGCACCCGCGACAGCCGGTTAAGGGTCGGCTCGGCGACATATCCATCCGGGGTGGCACTCGCGGCGCCGCTGTGCAGGGCCATGCGTACCCGCAGCGGTGCGACCGCCTCGGGCCACGGCTCGGCCAGCAGCGCCCGTTGGATAGCCAACGCGCTCTGGAGCGCGGCGGAGGCGTCGTCAAACACGCAGATGAAGCTATCACCCGCGGTGTGAAACACCTGGCCATGGTACAGCGCAGTCAGCTGGCGGAGGATCGCGTGGTGGCGCATCACCGCCTGCTGCATCGCCTGGGGAGCCTGCTCCCAGCGCTGGGTCGATCCTTCGATATCGGTGCCCAGGAAGGTGACCAGGCCAGTTGGCAGTGTGGGCACCGATGCATCGGTGGGCGCGACGGGCGCAGGAGTGCCGTCGTGCGACACAGGCTGCGCGACCAAGAGGTCCGCAAACCAGGCGTCATCGAAGAGCGCCAGCGGGCGGGGAGCGTCCTGGCTGACTTGCGCCCAGAGTCTTTCCGCCTCCTCGCGCTCATGACCAGGGGTGAAGACACCCTGGGCCAGGAAGACGGCGATCAGCCGCTGAAGTCCATCCTCTTTTGGATAGCCCGCGCCACTTTCCCAGTTCTGGAGGCTGCGACGGTTGACGCCAACCAGCCCCGCAAGCTCAGTCTGGGTCAGCTTGGCGCGGGTGCGAGCACATGCGGTGTCGTGGGTACAGACATCTGGGAGCGTCGTGAGTAGAGTCTGCACACACCGAAGTACGGTGATGCGGCAATCGCGATGGAATAGATCCCAATGATAGCACAGAAAAGGAGTCAAGAGCTATGGAAGATCAGATGAAGGGAATGGAAACAACGTCGTCGCAGGTTCCGACAACAACCCCACAGTCATCCGCAGCCTCGACGGCGCGCAAGGTCGGAGCGTGGACCTACTACGCGTTGTTCGGCTTCTGGATCCGCGTTGTCGTGGCGGTGTTCCTGGTCGGCTGCGGCGCGGCGCTCCTCGTCGCCGGCCCGATCGCCGTGTTGGAACGCGGCGGCGTGCTTTTGACTCATATGGTCACGTTCGGCCCCTGGCTGGGTCCCATCAGCGACGGCGTCTTCTCCCTCCTTGCCGCTGCGGCAAGCGTCGCCGGCGCGTTCCTGCTCTACCTGGCGTTCGGGCCGGCCCGGCCCTGGCTGCTGCATCACCCCGCTGCGTAGGTATCAACCTTTCGTCATCCACAGGAGATTTCTTATGGAAACGACCCATCTCCCAAGTCGCTCATCCGCTGCCTCTGGCGGGCTATTCGCGGCGCTGCGGCGCCACTCGCTGATCGGCTACTTTGGGCTGGCCTACGGCTTCACCTGGACCTATGTGGTGCTCTTGCTCATCCGACCGAACCTGCCGTTCACACCCGCGATCATTGGGCCGACTGCCGCAGCGTTGATTATGACCGCCGTGACGGGCGGCCGCGCCGGCATCGGCCAGCTGCTACATCGCCTCGTACGCTGGCGGCTCGGTATCAGCTGGTACCTGTTCGTCCTGGTGGGCATCCCGCTGGTCTACCTGCTGGGCGCGATCGTCGTTGCCGGTGGACGCTTGCCGGACGTACCGGGCAGCCTGCTGCTGCGCCTTGCCCAGAGTTATCCAATCGGGTTCGTCTTCACCTTTTTCACCGGAGGGCCACTGTTCGAGGAGCCCGGCTGGCGCGGCTTCGCTCTACCGCGCTTGCAGGGGCGCTATGGTCCGCTGGTTGGCTCACTGATCTTGGGCGCGCTCTGGGTGCTGTGGCATGTGCCCATGTATCTCATACCCGGCTTCGCCGCCGAGAACGGCGGGCTCAGCTTCTCCGGCCTCGGCGTGTTCCTGCTGACTGCGCTCGCCTTCACCGTGATCATGACCTGGGTCTTCAACCACACGCGCGCCAGCTTGCTCCTGGCGATCCTGCTGCACACGTCCATCAATATCTTCCAGCCGGTTGTCAACCTGCTCTACCCCAGCCAGGCCACCACTGAAGTGAACGGGCTGATCGGCTTCGGCGTGCTGGCGCTCATTCTGGTGGTCATGACACGCGGCCGCCTGGGCTACCGCGATGCGGAGGCACCTGCTGCGGAGGCAGTCGTGGTCCAGTGATCGGCTGGCCACCCTTCGGGCAGTCCGGAGACTATCCGGAGGAGATGTGAGGAGGGCAATCTCCTCCCCTCCCCACATTCCCTGGCAATCGTGGTGATCCAGTGAGGAGCCTGGTGTCAATATAGTACCGAAAAGGAAAACAATGATGAAGATGAAACTTTCACGCTGGCTGGCCGCGGCAGGCGCTGCCCTGCTGCTCGTGCCCATCCTGGCCGCGTGCGGCAACGCGCCGAGCGCCAGTCCTGCGGCAGGCGCACCGACCAGCGCCCCAGTAACTACCGCTACTGACGGGGCCACCATCGTGCCCGCCCCAACCGCGGCAGTCCCTGCGCCGACTGCTGCCCCAAGCGCCCCCGCGCCGGCCGACCTGAGCAAGGTCGCGCCCAGGCCCTTCGACCAGGCGATGCAGACGCAGCTAGCGGCATACATCACAACGGTGATGCAGCGCGAGCAGGTGCCGGGCGCGGCGGTCGCTATCGTCCAGGACGGCAAGGTGGTCTACCAGCAGGGCTTTGGCGTGCGCGAGAAGGGCAAACCCGACCCGGTGACGCCCGAGACGCTGATGATGATCGGCTCGACCGGCAAGAGCATGACCACCATGATGATGGCGAGCGTGGTCGACGATGGCAAGATGACCTGGGACACACCGGCCATCAGCATTCTGCCGACCTTCGCCCTCAGCGACCCGAGTCTGACTCCAAAAGTGACCATGCGCCAGCTGGTCTGCAACTGCACTGGCGTCCAGCGGCGCGACATCGAGATGTTCTTCCCGAATACCCCGCGCACAGCCGAAGGGATGATCCAGGGGCTGAAGAGCTTTTCGTTCGCCGGCACGTTCGGCAAGAGCTATCAATATAGCAACCAGATGGTTGCGAGTGGTGGCTACCTGGCCGCGCGGGCGGCGAGTGCCCAGCCCAGCAATCTCTACAAGGACTATGTCGCCCAGATGCAGCGGCGAGTGTTCGAGCCGATCGGCATGCCCAGCACGACCTTCTCGTTCGAGAAGGTCCAGGCCAACCCGAACCACGCCACCCCGCATGGCCAAATGGCGGATCTACACTATGTTCCCATTTCGCTGCAATTGGAACAGCCGCTGCAGTCGGTCGCCCCGGCCGGCGGCTCCTGGTCGAATGTGCAGGATCTGGCGCACTACCTGATCACACAGCTGAATGCAGGCGTGGCCCCAGACGGCAGGCGCGTGGTCTCGGCAGACAATCTGAAGGTCACCTGGCAGCCGCAAGTACAGACCGGGCCGAACCAGTGGTATGCGCTGGGCTGGGCCGTGGGCAGCTACAAAGGCGTACGCCTGCTCACGCACAACGGCGGCCTGACCTTCTTACCCGACGCAGGACTAGGCATCGCCGTGCTCACCAACGCGCAGAGCAATAGCGTTCCCACCGCCGTGTTTGTGCGTGTGCTCGAGCTGGTGTATGGCCAGCCCATGGAAGGCGATGCCAGGTATGCTCAGCGCGTGGCACAGGCCCAACAGGCGGCCCGCGCCCAGCTCGCCCAGCTCCCGTCACAGCTCGACCTGGCGGCGGTTGCACCGTACCAGGGCATCTACACCAATCCCTCGCTGGGCGCGGTGGCGCTGGTCCTCAAGGGCCAGAAGCTCGTTCTGGACTCGGGCACATTCAGCACCGAACTGCGAAGTGTCGGGAACGGGACGTATCTGGTCTGGGATCCGCCGCTGGTCGGCATGCAAGTAAAGCTTGACCGCGACACTGCGGGTCAGCCGGTCTGGCAGCTGATCTCACCTGACCGCGATCAGCCTGACACATATCCGTTCACACGGGTTCACTAATCCAGCGCTCTCGTGCATTTCCAAGCAAGGTTTTCGGTATTGGGTGCTGGGTGTTGGCCTCTGCGACGCCACATACCTGACACCCAATACCCACTAACCATATTTGTGCCCAGAGATAGAACAGGAATCACCATGAAACATCTTTGCAGAACATGGCGCCGTGCGA
>WNGA01008458.1_pt1 | contig 15492 bp, 13 predicted proteins | sample 5400061 | NCBI WGS metagenome assembly WNGA01 (sample SAMN13153366, study PRJNA577476) | soil metagenome | isolation source: 100 cm soil or saprolite under grassland replicate 2 | place: USA:California | collected 2016-06-15
TGTTGCACTAAACCTTCGGTAGCTTTTGTAAGAGCGTAATTAAATTGAGACGCTGAAGTTTGCAAAAATTATAAATCAAAATTTTAAAAACCATGCAAACTTCAAAACGTCTCAACAAGACAGATGCTACTACATTGGTAGCACAAGCCTGCGCTAAAGTAAATGGATTTGACGAACTGTACAAACGCCTGGAACGTAAAATAAGTATTTCAGGAAGAAGTCTCAGCACACTTAAGAATTACAGTTGCCATCTGGCGCATATAGCGCTGCATTTTAATTGCCTTCCTACAGAACTGGATGATGAGCAGATAGAAGATTATCTGCACCTGCTGCAAAAACAGCACAACACACCTTCGGATAGTTATTTTAAACACACGGTTTATGGACTTCGTTTTGTCTTTCGTCTTGAAGGATTAAAGGATAATGCTGTTAAACTTCCTTCTATAAAACATGAAAAGAAATTACCTGTTATTCTTAGCCGTGAAGAAGTAAAACAGTTACTCAAAGCGCCTTCGCTTCTTAAACACAGAGTACTCCTTGGAATGCTGTATGGGTGCGGACTGCGGCTTTCGGAATTAAGAAACATTCGTTTAAAAGATATTGATTTTAACCGCGACAAATTACACATTCGTCAAAGCAAAGGAAAGAAAGACCGCTATGTTCCTTTGGGCAAAAATCTTATTCGTGGTCTCACAAAATATATTGATGCCGAACAACCACAAGGATGGTTGTTTAATGGTCAGCCCGGTGAACAGAACAATGGTAATGAAACGGGTTATTCTCAAAGAGGTATTCAATGGGTGGTACGCAAGGCCGTTAAAATATCAGGCATCATAAAAGAAGTAAATGCTCACACGCTTCGTCATACTTATGCTACACATCTGCTGGAAGATGGATTAGATATTGTTACCATCAAAGAATTATTGGGTCATGAGTGTATTGAAACAACGATGATTTATCTGCATGTTGCACAACCCGGCAGAAGACCACCATTCAGTCCATTAGATACATTGTATAACACGCAGCCATGAAGCCACTGCATGAAGTGGCTGACGTATTGAATGCACATTGGAATGAAGTAACAACAAATGGACAATTTAACACATGGCAATTAAGAACGCTTGATGCAGTGAGAAGATGCCGCACTGCTGCAATGGGCGGTCATATTGATAGCTGTGATAACTGTGGTCATATCCGCATCTCTTACAACAGTTGTCGCAACAGGCATTGTCCTAAATGCCAGGCAGTGCAACGTGAACAATGGATTGCAGCAAGAGAAGCAGAACTGTTGCCGGTAAGTTACTTTCATGTAGTATTTACATTGCCTGAAGCATTGAACCGACTATGCATGCATGCGCCGGAGAAAATGTATAACATGCTTTTTGCAACTGCCTGGCGTGTGATGCAAAGTTTTGCACATGACAGAAAACATCTTGGCGCCGAACCGGGCATGATAACCGTATTGCATACATGGGGACAGAATCTCTCACTGCATCCTCATCTGCATTGCATTGTTCCTGCAGGTGGATTAACCATCCGAAATAAATGGAAATATGCACGCAGTGAAGGAAAATTTTTGTTTCCCGTAAAAGCAATGAGCAAAGTGTTCAGGGCAAGATTTGTTGCTGAGTTAAGAAAACACTTTCCAACAGAACCACAATCACTCTATGATGCATTATTTAAACATGAATGGGTCGTGTATGCAAAGCAACCATTTGCAGGAGCTGAAGAAGTAGTAGAATATCTTGGTCGTTACACACATAAGGTAGCCATCAGCAATCACCGCATACAATCTGTTGAAGCAAATGCAGTGCACTTTATGTATAAAGATTACCGTGATGCCGCAAAGAAAAAAACAATGCCGCTACAACCGATGGAGTTTATCAGAAGATTTGCATTGCATATTTTACCTAAAGGTTTTGTACGCATAAGACATTACGGAATACTCAGCAGTACACGCAAGACAAAAGACATGCTTGTTATTCATGAACAGCTAAATAGTGTATATGTAAAAAAAGAAAAGCCAACTGCTGAACAGATATGCACAGAACGATTAGGATATACTATAAAGATGTGCCCCTGCTGCAAACAACAAACCATGCGTACCATTATGGAGTTCGACCATCGCGGACCACCACCGCAGGAATGGATACAATCAGTAAATAAGATAAATCTTACTACCCATTAAAAAACAAAATCGCAAAAAGCGAATGGCAATGCTTTGTGCAGATGAAAATAAAAAGGCTAAAAAATAAAAAGAAATGCAGAAAATTACATGCTTCAAAAAACAAAGAGAGGCTTTTCAGCATTACCACCTAACCCGAAAAGAGAAATAGTACAGCAATGATCCAATCCGGATCAACCTCCAACCATTACTTCAGTTATTAAATCCCCATAGTTTCCGCAAGCTACCGAAGGTTCCGTGCAACATGGGCTTCATCGTTGGCACTGCGTGCCCGACGAAGCCTTATTTGTTGGCTGTAGTATTTTCATTTTGTAGTTTTTCAATTCTTTTTTAGCTGCTTTGTGTCCAAATTCAACTGCTCTTTGAAAATAATATTTCGCCCAACGATTGGATTGTTTTACGCAGTCACCATGTTTGTGGCAAAGGCCCAAGTACACAACGAAAGCATCATAGTAGTAAAGCAGTCGGTCCTATAAAAAATATCTTGAAACAAAAATTAGGAAACAAAGAAATCTGAAATCGAAACTGAAAGCTACTCACAGAGTCCTGCGGACAAACTACAGATCACAAACTCATTGTAACTGAATATATTTTTTTATACTCGTCCTGTTTACTATCCACAGTACAAGCAATATCAATATGCCGGCCAGCAAAGTGAGATAAGAAAGATATGGGCTTACATAAATGCGCTGTGATTGCAGCCAGCCTCTGAGTAAAAATTGCAGCAGGGCTAACACTGCCAAAACAATTATTGTGATAATGATATTTGGAGGGAAAAATTGTTTCATTAAAAACCGCTGTAATTGTTTTGGTGCTGCACCAAGCGTGACAAGCAATCTTATTTCGTCTTTACTGGATGCAACCGTTAACTGGATGAACAATGTAAATATGAGTAGAGCAAACAAGAGCATTACAACTCCTGTTATCCATGAAATATTTACAACTGCATCCACTATCTGCCTGTACTTGCTGAAACGCGTTTTATCTGCATCAGTTGTAAGCCCGTGGGTTTCCAAATACTTTACAAGCTCAGGATTGCCGGGATCTTTTGTACGTATCACAATGCGTGATGGCTTTGCATTTTGTTCTGTACCAAATTGTTTATTAGCCCAATCCATAAAGGGTTGCGGCACCAATACAGATGAAATGCGATCACTAAAGCCAACCACTTTGCCATAATATCTTACACGACCTGCAGGCGCTTTGATCAAAATTTCTATCGGAAGACTCTTTACCAACTCCTGTGTAAGTTGCGGCAGATCCTGCGATGTGGCAAAACCAAAATTATACATGTCTAAAAACTGGTTCGGCACAATCATAGGAATAAAATTGGAGTTGCTGTTCCATTTCCAGTCTGCGCTTTGCACATCAATAAATTCATCAGGCACACTTTCAAAAAATATTTCTGAATAAAAAGGTATCCGGTCGCTTATGCTTTGTGCGGCAACTTTAAAACGGCTCGGCGTTAAAATACCGATGGCATCTGCAAAGGGTTGCCTCTTGAGGTCCGCAATTTCTGCATCGGTTAAATTGGTAGCGCCAATAGTTTTATTGGTCACAGCTTTATTGATAACAAGAAAATTAGCAATACTGTCCTGGTTGGTTTTGCTGTGAAGCAAATCATTGTAGTTCGCCTGTATTTGCACTGCAGATAAAATGAGCAGCAAGGCTATAGATAAACCCACCACTGCCAGTATAAACCTTGTGCGGCCACTGCTTGTTCGTATTAATTTTTGTAAAAGCAGATTAAGCATAGTTTGTAGTTTCCAGTTTGTAGTTCTTACTTTTTATTCTTCATCTTATATTTTACATTTTATGAGACCGTCTTCATTACTACTATGAGGCTTCCGTTGCGTCGCACTCTTTTACGCTTTGTTCTTTATTCTGCAAGACATTCCGTCAGTTTAAATGCTGCATCTGATTATTTAGTGCAAGAAATTCTTTTAAATAGACAATATACATTTCACCAACAACCAAACAAGCTGCCAGGACCAATAACATTTCACAAATTCAATATTTGCGAGTAATTAAAATGATTATCATCTTCAAGGTCTGTTAATAAAAATCCTGCGTTTCTTTTTTTACATTCCTGTGCTATTAGCGATGCTGCTTTTGTAATATTCTCATGATCAAGATGACTGAAAGGTTCATCCATAATCAGCCAGTCAAAAGGTTTTATCAATGCACGAATTATTGCAATGCGCTGCTGCTCACCATAACTGCATAAGCCTGCACGCTGATGCAAAATATGCATGATACCAAGACCTTCTGCCATTGTATCTATTATAGTGCTATCATAGAATGGTTGTTGCAATACACGGCTCAATTCAATGTTTTCTCTTGCAGTTAAGTTTGGAAATAAACGAAGATCCTGGAATATGATACTCAATTTTTGCTGACGCATTTGTGCCAGCGCATCTTCATTTATTTCTTTTAAATCTTTGTTGCTCCATAAAACAGTGCCCTCATAATCGTAACGAAGTTTGTAAATAATATGAACGAAAGTTGTTTTACCTGTACCACTTGGGGCTTTTATTTTTATCCATTCACCTTTTGAAAATTGCAGATGCCGGTTCCATAAATCAGAGTTGCGTTTTGAAAACTTATCCTTTAAAGGAATTGGAACAATTTGTTTTAATTCAATCTGCATATACTTATAAATGCGTGCTGTGATTTTTGTTCAGTAAAGATAAAAGCGTTGAAGAGTGCGACGCAACGGCAGCTAAATAGCAGTACTAGAGTTCGGCTCAAAAAAACATGTACTCAACAAAAAGGCTGCGGTTTGCAGCCTGTGATTTATTTCTTATTGTCCGGTTGTTGGCGGCGTTATTGTATCTGTTGAATCAATATTTATCCCGGCGCCCCGCAGCTTTTTTCCATGCTCCTCTATTTGCTCAGAAGCAGAAGCAAAAAATTTTATTAATGATACAAGACTGTTTTCATTGTTGTTCATAGTGGTTAATTCAAAGTCACTTGCTATATATTTACCATTAAAATTATCGCGTGTAGCTATAGTATTTTTAAAAGTTGCCTTCGCGGCTTCCATAGTCTTACTGACTGTAGTATCCACGGTAAATGACTGAAGAATTTTATTGATATCAACATACAACGCAAATGACTTGCCTTTTGATTTGTCCGCTAAGATTGCCGGAATTGCTGCATTTCCTTTGCCGGAGAGATATTGCTGCATTAAAGTATTGTCTGTAGCTATCACAAGGTTTTTGCCGTTCATGTTCCATGCATATTCAGTACCCATCGCTTTTGGAACATATTGACCATTTTGCATTTCCATTATCCCCTGGTCTGCAAGTTTGGACACCACTTTATCATAAGACGCCTTATCACCAATTGCTGCATTAAACACTAATTTCACAATGGGTTGCCTGGTAGTAAATTTGTTGCCGTTGTATTCATATTCTTTCGGTGCCATACCTAAATCAGAAAACACAATTGCAAAATCTCCTTTGAATGCCTTAAGCACATCATCCAAAGTAAGTTCCATTTTTTGCAGATATTGGTTAACGGAGCCTTCCAATCCGCCATATTTTATAATCTCTGCAATTACCTGCGGATTAAAAGAAACAACTGTATAACCTGATACGGGCAACGGATATCGGTTTACCATACTCATATTAACGGTGGAGCCCGGATATTTTTTTAAAATTTCTGTGAGCTCTTTGCCGCTATACGATTTTAAGTTGGCTGTAACTTTTCCGTTATCAAAATTAACAGTGCCTGCGCCATAAGAGTTTCTGAAGAGGTCGGAAATTTTTGTCATGCCCAGTATTGGAATTGTATTAAACATACTACCAGAGTTACTCCAAAAAAGCATGTCCGCTTTTTCATTCATCAAATCAAGAAACTCGGGAATGGACGCAACAGATTCATCTTCTTTCTGATTAAAGAGTGTTGCAAGTGTTTGTTCTGAAGAGCTTTTGTTTGAGGTATTGCCAGAGGTATCTAAATATCTTTTGGTTTTTGATTCCGTTCCTGAAAGTATTGCCACATCTTTATTCCAGCCAATAAACAAATTGTCGTTACTGAAAGTAGCATAGGAAAAATTGCTTCCCTTTTTAATCTCACTTGCCCCTTCCTGATTCTTTATATAGGTTTCAAATGCAGCAGCATTTTTTATAACAGCAACTATACCACCTGTAGTGCTTTGACCACTCATCATTGACCCACCGGTTTTTACAAACACAAAAACATTCTTTTCGGTATCAACGCCCGAGTGCATAAACTCTGTGAATCTTTTTTTCGCTTTTATAATGGAAGAATCGTCGCCCGGATTAATTGAAGACCTGAACAGTGAATCCCAGTTGATATTTCCTTTTGCTGTTTTTTCAGAAAGACTTTTCCAGTTGAGATCAAACACAAACAAAGCATCTTTTGGAATATATTTTGTTTGATCGGGAACTGCTTTTTTGCAGGATGTTGCTACAAGAAATATTGCAACAAACAAGTAGGAATAACGAATAATTCGTTTCATAAAAAATAATTGGTTATGATATTATCATACGAATGTATGTTTTCGCGCTAAATAATTATAAAAAACAAAATGGAAAATAATGAAGGAGAGATTTATGCAGACGTTTTTATACGTAAGCTTTGCTTCGCCAGGGCGGACTTTGTTTGTATACCATGAATCAGCAAAGCTGGTAAAGTTTCTCGTTTAACTATTATTTTTCTGGTTGTAAGGTTTTATATAGTTTCTATGTAATTATTTTTTTTTATAGAAGCAATTATTGTATTGCAAAATATGTCCGGCTTAAAAGGTTTGGGTATACTGTCAGTAAATCCTTTTTGCAAAAGAGAAGCCTGCATTTTTTTATCAAGCATACTAGCGGTGAAGGCTAGAACAGGAACGGAGGGTAATTTTTCTTTTATTCTTTCAAGAGCAGTATAGCCATCCATTTCGGGCATTTCAAGATCGAGAAGAATTATATCTGCTTTAGATCCATCGTACAATAACTTAACTGCTTCTAACCCGTTAGTGGCTTTTAAAACAATTGCATTTTTTGAATGCAATATTTTCTCTGCAATCATCATGTGAATAGGGTCGTCTTCCGCAATTAATACATGCATTCCGGTAAAATCAGGTATTTCATTTTTTGAAACTTTTTCCATATTAATAACGGTCTCAGTTGTAAACATTAAAGAAAGGAAAAATTTTTGTAAGGACAAATTTTCATTTTTATTACTTGTCTCATACAATTCAAAAACGGCTCTTTTAAAACAAGAGTTGATATTTAAAAACATAAGCCAGCGGCAAAAAATACTTGTAAAATTAATTCTGCACTATTCTTGTGGAGTTAATTTTGTGCTTTATAAAAGGAGATATTTTTTTATGACAAAAATTGCAGTAGCCAAAGGCGATGGTATCGGTCCTGAAATTATGAGTGCAGTATTAAAGATTTTTGATGCTGCAAAAGTGCCATTGGAATATGAGTTTGTAGAAATGGGCAAATGGGTTTTTGATAAAGGTTACAGCAATGGCATGACGCCTGAAGCGCAGCGAACAATTGAAACATTGGGTATACTTTTTAAAGGGCCCATGGAAACACCAAAAGGAAAAGGCGTAAAAAGTGTAAATGTTACTGCACGCAAAACATGGAATACTTATGCAAACAAGCGGGTGTTTCAAACACTGAAGGGTGTAGATACAGTTTTTAGCAAAGCAGGTATTCCTGTAGATATTACAGTTGTGCGCGAAAATATTGAAGATACTTATGGCGGCATTGAACACATGCTTACCCATGATGTGGCACTAAGCCGCAGATTTATTACAAGACCAGGAAGTTTGCAGTTGATTAAATATGCCTTTGAAATGGCAAAGAAAAAAGGAACCAAACGTATTACCTGCGCACATAAAGCAAACATTATGAAGATTACGGATGGTTTATTTCTGCAGATATTTTATGAAGTGGCAAAAGATTATCCTGAATTAAAATCTGATGATATAATTATTGATGATTTGTGCATGAAACTGGTTACACGACCCGATCTTTTTGATGTGATTGTTTTAACCAATCTGCAGGGAGATATTGTAAGTGATCTGTGTGCGGGATTAGTTGGCGGACTTGGTTTTGCTCCATCGGCAAATATTGGTGATTATATCTGCATATTTGAAGCAGTGCATGGTACGGCTCCGGATATTGCAGGAAAAAATATTGCCAACCCTACTGCATTATTATTAAGTGGTACCAGCATGTTACGCCACATGGGATTGATGCAAAGTGCGGCAATTATAGAAAATGCATTGCTCTATACTTTAGAGCAGGGAATACATACCGGTGATTTTGGTGATAAATCAACACCTTCATTAAATACTACTGCCTATGCTGAAGCTATCATAAATAATTTTGGTAAAATCCCTGAACATGGCGCCAAACCTGTGTTGGCAGATATGGCGGCTACACAAACTATATTCAAACTTGAAAGAAACCCGATGATGGAATCTTCAGAAACAGAAAATGAAAAAATTATTGGTGTAGATTTTTTTATTGAAAGCAATGAGCAACCTGTTGTTATTGCCAATAAATGTTTACGGCATGCAGGTGTCAAGTTTAAACTGGTAAACATTAGCAATCGCGGTACGCAGGTGTGGCCAACAGGTTCTGTATATACAAATCTCGTTAACCAATATAATGTGCGTTTTGAAAGTATTGATGATATGCCGCTTAACCAACAGGATGTTCTCGGCCTGTATATTAGTTTGAGTGGCAACTTTAAAATATGCTCCAGCGAGTTACTGAATATGTGGGGTGATAAAAGAGCTTATAGTTTGGCACAGGGACAATAACAGTAAGCATTTGACAGTAGGTATACTATCTGACGTTGAATTTATGTTTTCATGAAATTGAATACTGAAGATTACAAATGCAAACTTCAAACTGAAGACCGAAGACTGGCAACTGCCAATTGACAACTGAAGACTGCTTCTCATTTCTTTTTTATACCAAGCAATCTTTTTACACGCATTGAAAGTTCTGCATTATTAAAAGGCTTAGTGATAAAATCATTTGCGCCCAGTGATAATGCTTCCAGCACTGTTGCTTCCTGATCAAGAGCAGATAAGACAAGTATAGGCACTTTTATTCCTGATGAACGAACAATACTTATTAATTCGAGACCAGAAGTAAAAGGCATTACTATATCAGTAATGATAAGATCTGGTTTAAATGTTTCGAGTGCCTGCAATGCATCTCTTGCATCTGTATTTGCGTTGATTGTATAATTATCTTTTGCAAGCTGATGCTTTATAACCGTCAGCATTACAGGATCATCTTCTGCAATTAATATTTTCATGGGTGCAATCTAAATTTTGGAGTTTAAAGAATAGTATACGGATTGTTTTTTCAAATATAGTTTAGGGTTTTGACTTATTTTTAACCAGCTACATGGCATCAATTCTATTATTTTTGTCGCTAATGGATGAAAATAGCAAAAATTTAAATATCAAAAGCTCCGTAATGAAGAAAATATTCCTCTTAATACTCGGCCTAACTGCAGTTATTGTTTCCAAAGCACAGGACAAAGATGTAAAAAAGAAAACTGATTGGAGTAAAATTGATCTTAGTAACAGGGCTAATGATCATTTTTTAATTCAATATGGTTATGACGGATGGAGCAATGTTCCGGATAGCATTAACCCCGACGGGTTTTCAAGACATTTCAATTTCTACTTTATGTATGATAAGCCCTTCAAGACAAATCCTCATTTTAGCATTGGTATTGGTATTGGCCTTGGCAGCAGCAATATTTTTTTTAAAAATACCTATGTAAATCTCAAGTCAGTAAGCAGCACACTTCCGTTTACTGATGTAACCAATAGCGGCACTAATCACTTTGACAAATTCAAACTTACCACCACGTTTATAGAAGCCCCCGTAGAATTTCGCTATGCAGGAAATCCTGCTACACCTGATAAAGGACTTAAAGCTTCAATTGGGGTAAAAGTGGGAGCGCTTCTCAAAGCATACACCAAAGGAAAAAACCAGGTTAATGTATCAGGCAGTTCGTTGTATGGAAAAACTTATCTACAGAAAGAATCTGATAAACATTTTATCAATAGCACGCGCTTTGCTGTTACGGGCAGAATTGGTTATGGGTTCATTTCACTGGATGGATCATACCAATTAACAAGTTTTCTTAAAACCGGCGCTGGTCCCACTATTCATCCGTATTCAATAGGCCTTACATTAAGCGGGCTATAATTAATTCTTCATTGCTTAACATGGAGCATAAAAAAATTCAGCCGTTTGGGTTAGTAAAAATTCTTTATTAGTAGAATACTATCTATGATACCAGCTTTTCTATTTCATAGCATCTTCGTTGCGTCGCAAGCACTTTATCTGCATTGCAAATGGCATCATTTAGAATCACGCTCCGCAGGTTCATTTTGCACAGATTCAGGGAAGGCCACCCTCCCCCAAATAAACTTTTTATTATTCACAAAAGTGATTCTTAATAATAGTTAATCCACATTTTTAAAATTAACGGGCCTTGACTGTTAACTCCAAATGGTAAATCGTAAATCAAATTTACCTTTGCGAAAAATTGCAAAATTTTGATTGAGAAACAACAAAAGATTAAAAGCGAAGAGCGGGCTATATTAGTTGGTCTGGTGCAGGGAGAACAAACTTATCAACAAGTGGAGGAATACCTCGATGAACTTGCCTTTCTTGCTGAAACTGCAGGTGCAGTTGCCATTAAGCGGTTTACTCAAAAATTAAAACATCCTGACAGCCGCACTTTTATAGGCAAAGGCAAACTGGAAGAGATCAGGGATTATATTCAACGTGAGCCTGTTGACATAATCATTTTCGACGACGAGCTTAATGGTTCGCAAATTGCAAATATTGAAAAAGCGCTTGATCTAAAAACCATTGATCGCAGTGATCTTATCCTCGATATTTTTGCACGCCGTGCACGTACTGCACAGGCTAAAGTGCAGGTAGAGCTTGCCCAATACCAGTATTTGCTTCCACGCTTACGGGGTATGTGGAGTCACCTTGAAAGGCTTGGTGGCGGCATTGGTACACGCGGCCCTGGTGAAACCGAAATAGAAACTGACCGGCGTATTGTAAAAGATAAAATTTCGCTGCTGCGCAAACGCTTGCATGAAATAAATAAGCAATCAATCACACAACGCAAAGAGCGGGATGAATTTGTAAGAGTTGCGTTGGTTGGCTATACTAATGTTGGCAAAAGCACAATAATGAATGTGATAAGCAAGAGTGATGTGTTTGCCGAAAACAAATTATTTGCAACGCTTGACACCACTACACGAAAAGTTACTTTTGAAAATACGCCGTTTTTACTTAGCGATACGGTTGGTTTTATACGAAAGCTTCCGCATCATCTCGTAGAGAGTTTTAAAAGCACTTTGGATGAAGTGCGTGAGGCAGATATGCTGCTGCATGTGGTTGATATTTCACATCCCCAGTATGAAGAACAGATTGGAATAGTAAATAAAACACTTCAGGAAATAAATGCTTTTGATAAACCAATCGTTACTGTTTTTAACAAGATGGATCTTTATGAGGAAAAAAATATTGATACGTGGTTAGATGCATCTGTGAAACAGGAAATTCTTCGGGAACTTCGGGAGAAATGGGAACATAACACTGATGGAAACTGCATCTTTATATCTGCAACGGAGCGAATGAATGTAGATGGTTTACGCAATTTAATTCTTTCAAAAGTGCGTGAATTATATAAAGAACGCTATCCCTATAGAACAGAATATTTTTATTAATGGTATTGCAATAAAAATCTTTATGATACAGTATTTGTATTTCATAGTCCCGCACGTGAGGGATTGCGTCGAAATCACTTTATCAGAAGCGCATGTGGCATCTTAAATTATGAGGAATAAAAAATTTACCTGGTTTAAAATTGCGGATACTGAAAATGAATTAGCATTTACAGAAAATAATTTATTAATCATTGAAGTAAACGAAAAGAAAATTACACTTGCCAAATACAATGATGAATTATTTGCATGTGCATATTTTTGTCCCCATGCAAGCGGAGTATTGGCTTATGGTTACATAGATTTAACTGGCAATATTGTTTGTCCTGTACATTGCTACAGATTCAATTTGTTAAATGGCCGAAACGTAAGCGGTGAAGGATATTATCTAAAAATATATCCTGTGAAATCAAATGAAGAAGGGATTTTTATTGGATTTGAAGAAAAAGGAATTCCTGATTTTTTATAAAGCTTTAAAAAAAATTTGAAACCATTTGGGCACAATGTAAAATCTCCTATTTTTGCAGCCCGATTAGAAATTCCTCAGTAGCTCAGCTGGTTAGAGCATCTGACTGTTAATCAGAGGGTCACTGGTTCAAGTCCAGTCTGAGGAGCTGAATTATCAGCAAATTACGAAGCCTTCTGATTGAAGGCTTTTTTGATTGCATAACAATTTACACAACATTTTAGCTTATTGTCTGATAAAGGCATTTGAGATACTGCAGAAAAAGGCGGAGCAAGGTTATAAGGATGTTGACGGGTTTATTAAAACCCGTATCATTCAACAACTACATATTTCAGTTTCTCTAAAAGGTTTCAAAAACGTTAAGGAGTTTAATTAACAGAAAACTCCTCCGGTACGAGCTTTTTAATTCTTCTGTTTCCCTTCTCGTAAAGTTTATAAATACAAGAACCAATAAGTTTAACCAGGTCTTCATCTGCTATGTCATATGATACCCACTCATCTTGCAAATAATAAACTTCGCCATAAATTTGACCGTTTACTATTATTTTAAAAGTGTGAGGTAATTTTTTGTCCTCTTCAACGCCGATAGGAACTACTCCGATATATAATTGCTCGTCGTTAGTATCAATGACTATGATAAAAGGATCATAATGTTTCATAGGTATATAAAACTGAAATAATCGTACCATGTTAAGTTTGTGTACTTCGCCGCTATCAAATACACAAATCATATTTTTTCAGGGGAAACTTTCCTACAATGTCCAACAAGGTAAGTGATCAATAGATGTATTCAGCATTGTTCCGATAATTGGTACATCGTTTGTATTTATCACATTCATATATTCGTTTATTATCCAAAAAAGCACTCAATAACCTGAGTGTTTTTTTTGTTTTGTTTAATTCATTTTGCTACTCTCAGTTTCAACAGGATCATGCACACGAAAAGCCAACACAGGAAGATTGGTATAATAGTTTGTCGGTGCAGGAAAGAAAAAAGATTTACGTTTCTTTTTGAAGGACTTATTACTATTATTCACAACTTCATTTCAATTCTGATTCAACAGAATATCCTTTAGACCCTGACGAGATTGAAGTTGGAAAAATTAGATGAGCTTTTGTAATGCTAATGCCGCAATGTCCCTGGCTAACGCACAAAGCTACTTAGGAGACATTGCGGTGAAGGGAAGTGTCGTCGTTTGCACCCAGCCGCAAAGAAGCTTTACATAGAGCTACGCATCATTCTCGCCAGATACGGTGAGGTAGTACACTCCAAATTCGTCTCTTATTTTATAACCATCATCTTTCATGTAGCAGTTTGCTTTTGTATAAAAATAAACTTTTAGAATTATTTATTAGCACTTGTTCTTTGAGTCTGGCTTTTCATTTTATATCCTTAGACATCCTGTGGAAGTCTAAGGATAGCGCCCGGCTTTAGAAGACTACCGCTAGCAGGGCAATGGCATAATAATTGAATTCTGCATAATTTAAAGTAAGAAGTACAATGACCCTTTCCGAAATAATAATAGAAAAAATCCGAAAGGAGGGTCCCATTTCCTTTCGCGATTTTATGGAAATGTCACTCTACTATCCGGGATTAGGATATTACACTTCTTCCGAAGACAAAATTGGAAAATCGGGTGATTATTATACAAGCCCTTATTTTACTCACATTTTCGGCGAAATAATTGTTGAGTATGGAGCAGGAATGGGTTCTCTTTGTCACGATATTCTTAATTATCTTAAAAAACAAACGGAATTGTATAAGAAGCTTCATTATTATATTATAGAAAAAAGTGCAGTAATGCAAGAAAAGGAGAAGATGATTTTAAATGAGAAAGTAAGCTGGTTTGATTCCATTCATGATATTCCAAAGATTACCGGTTGCATTTTATCTAACGAAGTGGTAGATAATTTTTCAGTTCATCAGGTAGTGATGGAAGAGGAGTTAATGGAAGTTTTTGTGGATTATAACAATGGCTTTGTTGAAACGTTAAAGCCAGCCTCTGCAGTACTGAAAGATTATATGAATCATCTGAATGTGGTTTTACCAAAAGGATTTCGCACCGAAATCAATTTGCAAGCCATAGATTGGATAAAGGAAATTGCGAGCGCTTTAGAAAAAGGCTTTGTGATAACAATTGATTATGGTTACCCCTCTTCCGAATTATACAGCATGCGAAGGAATTCGGGTACGCTGCTATGCTATAATAAGCATAACATAAATGATTGTCCTTACAGTAATATTGGTAAACAGGATATTACGGCACATGTAAATTTCTCAGCATTATACTACTGGGGCTTAAAATACGGATTGGAGTACTGTGGATTTACAACTCAAGCTTATTTTCTACTTGCTCTTGGACTTGCAGATCATTTAAGAAAGATGGAAGAAAGTGGAAAATACGACCATATAAACGATAAAGAAAAAGCATTTTTTATACGTACCCTGCTGATGGAGATGGGAAGCAAACTCAAAGTACTTGTACAACAAAAAGGGATCCGGCAACCAGAACTTTCGGGTCTTAAGTTTTCGCAGCAACTACATTGAAAAAAATAAAGTCAAGCCGCAAACAAAAGTTTGTCAAATGCCTAAAAAAATTTAAACCGATTTTTAAATTTCTTGTAATGTCTTCTGTCTTCACGAAAATACTTTGGTTAGAGAATCAACCACGGCGGGAGTGGAAAGACAGTTAACTTTAATAAAACATGGTTTCATAAAAAATATTTTTGAAAGTTAATCCATTTAGTAGGAAGAATCTAAAACTGTATAATAATGCTTGTATTGACGGCATTCTTCAACTGTAGCTTTTCAAATACCAGGACGATCTGGCTTTCATTTATATTTGTAGCCTGCTGCGCTGAAACTACGGATGGCAGCGGAAGTTAGAGAAAATGATTAAGCTTTTGTAATACTAATATCGCAATGTCCCTTAGCTCCCGGGCAAAAAAACTTTTAAGGAGACATTGCGGGGAAGGGAAAGAAAAACGAGTTAGCTTTTGTAATGCTAATTCCGCAATGTCCCTGCTAACACACAAAGCTATTTTAGGAGACATTGCGGTGAAGGGAAAGCTTGTCTGCACCTT
>WNGA01007561.1_pt1 | contig 15489 bp, 19 predicted proteins | sample 5400061 | NCBI WGS metagenome assembly WNGA01 (sample SAMN13153366, study PRJNA577476) | soil metagenome | isolation source: 100 cm soil or saprolite under grassland replicate 2 | place: USA:California | collected 2016-06-15
GGGCCACCAGCAAGGAGCAGTCGATGACCATCACCGGCGGCACGGCGCTGCCCAAGGACGACATCGACCGCATGGTCCACGACGCGGAGCAGTACGCGGAGGAGGACCGCCGCCGCCGCGAGGCCGTGGAGGCCAAGAACCGCGCGGAGCAGCTCGTATACCAGACCGAGAAGAGCCTGAAGGACTACGGCGACAAGATCTCGGACTCCGACCGGGCCGGCGTCGAGGAGGCGCTCTCCAGCCTGAAGGAGAAGCTCAACGGCGACGACACGGTCGCGATCCGCTCGGCCACCGAGACGCTGCAGCAGGCCAGCTACAAGCTCGCCGAGGCGGTCTACGCCCAGGCCTCCCAGACGGGCCAGGCGCAGGCCGGCACCGGCACCCAGGCCGGCACCGAGACCAGCCAGGGCCCGGCCGAGAGCAGCGACGTGGTCGACGCCGAGATCGTCGACGAGGGTGACCAGGGGGGCGAGAAGAAGGGGGCGTGAGCCGGCGCGGCCGGCCGCGCCTCCGCCGCCGAGACAGCACGGCACAGCAGGGAACCCATGAGGAGAACGAGGAGACAGCGACCCAATCGAGGAGGGGAACCATGTCTGTCATGAGGTGGGACCCGTTCCGGGACCTGACTTCGATCCAGGACGAGATCAACCAGATGTTCGACCGCGTCTTCGGACGCCGCGCGACCACCGGCCGCGAGAGCGGCCCGACCGCCGCGAGCTGGGCCCCGGCGGTCGACATCTCCGAGCGCCAGGACGCCTACGTGGTCACCGCCGAGATTCCGGGCGTCAAGCCCGAGGAGCTCGAGGTGACGCTCGACGACGGCCTGCTCACCATCCAGGGTGAGCGGCGTATGGAGGAGGAGTCCTCGGACCGGCAGTACCACCGGGTGGAGCGCCGCTACGGCGCCTTCCGGCGCTCGATCACGCTGCCCAGCCAGGTGATGGCTGACGCGATCGAGGCCAACTACTCGGACGGTGTGCTGCAGGTCGTCGTGCCCAAGGCCGAATCGGCCAAGCCCAGGAAGATCAGCGTGCAGCCGGCTCGCTCCGAGGTGGAGCCGAGCTGACCGCCGGACCGGATCAGCAAGGCAAAGGGACCGGACGCGACGGGCTGGGAGGGAGGCGTTGTGACCGCCGCCTCCCTCTCCCCGGTCTCGAAGGGGGACCAAGCAGGTGCGGAAGCGGAAGGTCAAGCGACAGGTGGACGACGATCAAGTGAACAACGACGCCAGCCGTGCTCCTGAGCCGGACAACCTGATCGGAGCCCAGGCCGAGGTGAGGCCTGAGGCGACCGAGGACGAGGCTGCCGAGCAGGCAGCCAGCGATACTGCGCGGGCGGATGCCGAGCCCGGCGCGTCCCAGGACGCCGAGTCGTCCAGGGACGGTGCCGCCGAGGCTGGCCCGGACGCTGACGAGCAGCCCGTCGCCGAAGACTCCGCGGACGCCGAGGGCGACGCCCCGGCCGACGACGGCACGGCGCCCGCTGGGGACGACGACGTCGTCGAGGCGGAGGTCGTGACCATCGGCGAGGAGGCCGAGCAGGCGGAAGAGGCGGAGGAGACCGAGGACGCCGAGCTCGTGGCCGAGGACCCGCACGAGGCGGTCGTGGCCGAGCTGGTCGTCGCTCGCGCGGAGGCCGAGGGCTACCTCGACGACCTCCGACGCCTCCAGGCGGAGTTCGACAATTATCGCAAGCGGACCATGCGCGAGCAGACCGCCCGGATCGCCTCGGCCTCCCAGGCGCTGGTCGCCAAGCTCCTGCCGGTGCTCGACAACTTCGAGCTGGCGGTCTCGCACGCCGAGCAGTCGCGTGACTTCGACCGCATGCTCAAGGGCGTCGAGATGGTCCGCGGTGAGCTGCGCGAGGTGCTGTCGAGTGAGGGCCTGGTGTCGATCGAGGCCGAGGGCAAGCCCTTCGACCCCGAGCGTCACGAGGCCGTCGTGGCCGTGGAGCAGGACGGCGCCGATGCGGGCACAGTAGTGGATGTCATCCGCAAGGGATACGAGTTCAACGGCAGGGTCCTGCGCCCTGCCATGGTCAAGGTAGCCAGGTAAAGCGGTGAACAACCCGGAGTACCTCGAGAAGGACTTCTACGCGATCCTGGGGGTGGCCGAGGACGCCTCGGCCCAGGACGTCAAGAAGGCCTACCGGAAGCTCGCCCAGAAGCTCCATCCGGACGCCAACCACGGCGACAAGACCGCCGAGGAGCGCTTCAAGGAGGTCGGGCGGGCCTACAGCGTGCTGTCCGATCCCAAGAAGCGGGCTGAGTACGACGAGGCACGGCGGCTGGTCAGGGCCGGCGGCTTCGGCGGCGGCTTCAGTGGCTTCCCGGGTGGAGGCTACGGGAACTCCCGGGCCCGCGTCGAGGATTTCGGCGACCTGGGCGACCTCGGTGGGCTCGGTGGGCTGTTCGGCAACCTCTTCGGCGGTGGCCGCAACCAGCAGCGTGGCGCCCGCCGCGGGCGTGACGTCGAGAGCGAGGTCACCCTCGGCTTCGAGGAGGCGGTCAGGGGGGCGACCATCCCGTTGCAGCTCCGCGGCCCGGCGGCCTGCCACACCTGCAAGGGCACCGGCGCCAAGCCGGGCACCCTGCCGCGGCACTGCCCCACCTGCAACGGCCGCGGGACCGTCACCCGCGACCAGGGCCTGTTCGGCCTGTCGAGCCCCTGCCCCACCTGCCAGGGACGCGGCACCGTCACCGACAACCCCTGCCCCACCTGCAAGGGCAGCGGGACGGAGGTGCGCAGCCGCGAGCTGCGCGTGCGCGTCCCGGCCGGCGTCAACGACGGCGCCACCATCAAGCTCAAGGGCCAGGGCGAGCCCGGTCAGGCCGGCGCGCCCGGCGGCGACCTGATCGTCAAGGTGCGCGTCAACCCGCATCCCCTGTTCGGGCGGCGTGGCCATGACCTCACCCTCACCGTGCCGGTGACCTTCGCCGAGGCCGCGCTCGGCACCGAGGTGACCGTCCCCACCCTGGACGGGCAGGTCACCTTCAAGATCCCGCCCGGCACGCAGAACGGGCGCACCTTCCGCGTCAAGGGCCGCGGCGTGGCCGGCAACGGCCGCGGCAAGCCCACCGGCGACCTGTTGCTCACCGTGCAGGTGGCCGTGCCCGAGAAGCTCTCGCGCAAGGAGCGCGACCTGCTGCGCGAGTTCGCCTCGCTGTCCGACGTCTCGCCGAGGTCGCATCTCGGCATGGATCAATGAGGCGGTGAGCGATGGCCAGCGAGCAGCACTCGTCCGGTCCGCCGGACGACCGCGCGGTGTTCGTGATCTCCGTGGCCGCGGAGCTGGTCGGCGTCCACCCGCAGACCCTGCGCATCTACGAGCGCAAGGGACTGGTGCGGCCCAAGCGCAACGCCTCCTCCAACTCGCGCCGCTATTCGGAGCGTGACATCGAGCGCCTGCGCGAGATCCAGGAGCTGACCGGCAAGGGCGTCAATCTGGCCGGCGTGCGGCGGGTCATCGAGCTGACCGAGCAGCTCGATCGGCTCCAGGAGCGCATCGTCGAGCTGGAGGCGACGCTCCGGGCCCAGACCCGCCGGCACCGCCAGGAGCTGGAGGCAACACGCCGCGCCAGCCGGCGCGACATGGTGCCCTACTCCTCCGCCATCGTGCTGTACGAGCCCAGGCGGGGCTCGCGGCCGGGGCAGACGTAAACGAGAACCACGAGCCAACGAAGGTCTGATCACAGCAATGGATGTCAACGCGTTCACCCACAAGGCGCAGGAGGCGCTCGCCGGGGCGCAGCGCCTCGCGCGCGCCAGCGACCACCAGCGCATCGAGCCTGAGCACCTGCTGGTGGCGCTGCTCTCCGATCCCGAGGGGATCGTCTTCCCGGTGGTGCGCCGCGCGGGCGCCGACCCCGGCGCGCTCAAGGCGCGCGCCGGCGAGACGCTCAGCCGCATCCCCAAGGTCTACGGCCCCGAGCAGGACGTCGTGCTGTCGCCGCAGAGCGCGCGGCTGATCGAGCGCGCCCGGCGCGAGGCGTCCGCCCTGGGCGACCAGTACGTCTCCACCGAGCACCTGCTGCTGGCCCTCGCCGAGGGCTCCGACCAGGCGGCGCGGCTGCTCACCGAGGCCGGCGTCAGCCGCGAGGCGATCCTGGGCGCGCTGCAGCAGGTCCGCGGCGCCAAGCGCGTGACCGACCAGGACCCAGAGTCCAAGTACCAGGCGCTGGAGCGCTTCGGCCGCGACCTGACGGCGCTCGCCCGCTCCGGCAAGCTCGACCCGGTGATCGGCCGCGACGACGAGATCCGCCGGGTGGTGCAGGTCCTGTCGCGGCGCACCAAGAACAACCCGGTGCTGATCGGCGACCCCGGCGTCGGCAAGACCGCCATCGTCGAGGGCCTGGCCGGCCGCATCGTCGCCGGTGACGTGCCAGAGTCCCTGCGCGACAAGCGCATCGTCGCCCTCGACCTCGGCTCGATGATCGCCGGGTCCAAGTACCGCGGCGAGTTCGAGGAGCGGCTCAAGGCGGTCCTCGACGAGATCGTGGAGTCCGAGGGCCAGGTCATCACCTTCATCGACGAGCTGCACACCGTCGTCGGCGCCGGCGCGGCCGAGGGCGCCATGGACGCCGGCAACATGCTCAAGCCCATGCTGGCCCGCGGCGAGCTGCACATGATCGGCGCGACCACGCTGGACGAGTACCGCAAGCACATCGAGAAGGACGCGGCCCTCGAGCGCCGCTTCCAGCCTGTCCTGGTCGGCGAGCCGAGCGTCGAGGACACCATCGCCATCCTGCGCGGCCTCAAGGAGCGCTACGAGGTGCACCACGGCGTGCGCATCCAGGACTCCGCCCTGGTCGCCGCGGCCGTGCTGTCGGACCGCTACGTCACCGGCCGCTTCCTGCCGGACAAGGCGATCGACCTGGTCGACGAGGCCGCCTCCAGGCTGCGCATCGAGATCGACTCGATGCCGACAGAGGTCGACGTGCTCAGCCGGCGCGCCAAGCAGCTCGAGATCGAGCGCGCCGCGCTCCGCAAGGAGACCGACGAGCCGTCGCGCGAGCGGCTGGCCAAGCTCGAGGAGGAGCTGGCCGGCCTCCAGGAGGGGCTCAACGCCATGCGGGCCCACTGGGAGGCGGAAAAGGAGGCCATCTCCTCGATCCGCGCCACCAAGGCCCGCATCGAGGAGACCCGCGGGCTGGCCGAGCGGGCCGAGCGCGACGGCGACCTGAGCCACGCGGCCGAGCTGCGCTACGGCGTGCTGCCCGGCCTCGAGCGCGACCTGGCCGCCGCCAACGAGCGCCTCGCGGGCCTGCAGGCCGACCGCAAGATGCTCAAGGAGGAGGTCGACGAGGAGGACGTGGCCAAGGTGGTCTCCGCCTGGACCGGCATCCCGGTGACCCGGCTGATGCAGGGCGAGATGGCCAAGCTCCTGCGGCTCGAGGACGACCTGCACCGCCGTGTCGTCGGCCAGGACGAGGCGGTCGGGGCGGTGGCCGACGCCATCCGGCGCTCACGCGCCGGGCTGGCCGAGCCGGGCCGCCCGATCGGCACCTTCCTGTTCCTCGGGCCCACCGGCGTGGGCAAGACCGAGCTGGCGCGGGCGCTGGCCGAGCTGCTGTTCGACCACGAGCGGGCCATGGTCCGCATCGACATGAGCGAGTATGGCGAGAAGCACTCGGTCGCCCGCCTGATCGGGGCGCCCCCCGGCTACGTCGGCTACGAGGAGGGTGGCCAGCTCACCGAGGCGGTGCGCCGGCGGCCCTACTCGGTGGTGCTGCTCGACGAGATCGAGAAGGCGCACGCCGACGTGTTCGACGTGCTGCTGCAGGTCATGGACGACGGGCGCCTCACCGACGGGCAGGGCCGCACGGTCGATTTCTCCAACGCGGTGCTGATCATGACCTCGAACCTGGGGTCGCAGCTCATGAGCGACATGCTCGAGCCAGAGGAGGTCGCCAGGGAGCAGGTGATGGCCGTGGTGCGGGAGTCGTTCAAGCCGGAGTTCCTCAACCGGCTGGACGAGATCCTGGTGTTCCACCGCCTGTCGCTGGAGCAGCTCAGCACGATCGTCGATCTCCAGATCGCGCGGCTGCAGCGGCGGCTCGCCAGCCGGCGCCTGACGGTGACGCTGACGCCGGCGGCCAAGCGGTGGCTGGCGGAGCACGGCTACGACCCGGCCTACGGCGCCCGGCCGCTGCGTCGCCTGGTGGCCAGGTCGATCGGCGACGAGCTGGCGCGGCGGCTGCTCTCCGGCCAGCTCAGCGACGGCGACTCCGTGCGCGTCGACCGCGGTCCGGACGGGCTGGTCTTCACAAGGCAGGAGCCTGTGCGGGCGAGCCGCGGCGGCTAGACTTGGCCCATGGCACCACCGCGCAGCCACCGTCGCGCCACCCGGCCGGTGTACCCGGGGGTCCTACCGTTCCTGGTCGCCGGGCTGCTCGGCTTCCTCGCCTACCAGTCGGGCTACCGCTTGCCGTGGCACGCCTCCATCTACGTGAAGCTGCTGCTCGAGGCGGGCGTGGTGTGGCTGGCGTGGAAGACGTGGAAGGCCTTCCGGGGCGCCCTGAGGAACCAGATCCGCCTGTTCACCGCCCAGGCGATGATCTCCTACGCCGTGGCGCTCCAGGCGTTCATCCTGCTTCTGCGGGGTTAGCGTCCTCGGTGACAACCTTGGTCGCCGGCTGTCCACAGCGGCAATCCCACACCTCGGGCACCTCGGCGTCGGCCGCGAACGGGACCGACACCAGGTGCTCCCGGGTGCACAGATAGGTGATCACCTTCCGAGGGGCGTAGGCACTGGACGGTGCCTGCAGCCGATCGAACTCCGCGGGAAGGTGGTACCGACCTTGCTCCATCGTCCTGCTTGCTCTTTCTGTCAGGTCTCCAGCTTGCTATGAGTATTGCATGCTTCGCCTCGGCGCTGGCCCTCGCGTGCCGCGCGTTGCCAACCGCACGCCGTTCCTTGCCCGCCGCGCGCCCAGGTCGGGACAATGGACGCCACGCTCGGACGGCACCGGGAGCATACAGGAGGTAGGTTCATGGCAAATGGACCGATCCACCGCACTCCGATCGGCGAGCTCGGGCTGGACACCGGCAAGCGCGAACACGACGAATCCCTACGCTTCGTCGCGCGGTTGCGTGAACCGCTTGAGAAATACCCGTCGTGAGCCGATGAGACCACGGGGCCATGCCGTCGCGGCGGGCGGTGTGGCCCCCCCTTCCCCACCCGCTCCCCTGCTCGCGCTCGGCCTGGTGGTCGGCGCGATGGCGATCTCCACCTCCCCCATCCTCGTGCGGGTGGCGCACCTGCCCGCGCTGGCGCTGGCCTTCTGGCGCTGCCTCGGCGGGGCGCTGGTGCTGGCCCCGTTCGCGCTGCGCCGGGGCGGCGGCGCCCGGCCGAGCTGGCGTGAGGCCGGCTGGCTGGCCGTTTCGGGCGGGTTCCTGGCGCTGCACTTCGCGCTGTGGAACGCCTCGGTCGCGCTCACCACGGTCGCCTCCTCGACCGTGCTGGTCGCCTGCTCACCACTGTTCGTGGGGCTTGCGGCGGGGCCGTTCCTCGGCGAGCCGCCGCCGCGGCGTGGATGGATCGGGATCGGCCTGACGATCGCGGGGGCGGCGCTGATCGTCCTCGGCGACACCGGCGCCGTCGACCTCGGCCCCCGGGCACTGCTCGGCGACGCCATGGCCTTCGGCGGGGCGGCCGCCATCGCCGCCTATTTCCTGATCGGGCGGGCGGCGCGCCGGCGCATGGCGGCGACCACCTACGCCGCCTCGGTGTACGGGGTCGCCGCCGCGGTGCTGCTGCCCGCCTGCCTGCTCAGCGGGACGCGGCTGGCCGGCTATCCGGCGGGGTCGTGGCTGACGGTCGGCGGGGTGATCGCCGGCCCGCAGCTCCTCGGCCACACGGTCCTCAATACGCTGCTGGCGAGCCTGACCGCCGACGTGGTCGCGGTGGTGACCCTCACGGAGCCGGTCGGCGCCACCGTCCTGGCCTGGCTGCTGTTCGGCGAGCTGCCGACCGCCTGGTTCTGGCCCGGCGCCGCTCTGGTCCTCGCCGGGGTCTGGCTGGTCGGCCGCGCCGCAAGGCCCGCCGCCCGGCAAGGGGATTAGACTGACGCCCGCAGCGGTACCCGAGGACGAAAGCGATACGCAATGCCTGGAACGATCCTCGTCGGCACCCAGTGGGGGGATGAGGGCAAGGGCAAGGCCACCGACCTGCTCGCCGACAAGATGGACATCGTCGCCCGCTACCAGGGCGGCAACAACGCCGGTCACACCGTGATGGTGGCCGGGCGCACCTTCAAGCTGCACCTGGTGCCGAGCGGCGTCCTCTACCCGCACATCACCACGGTGATCGGCGACGGGGTGGTTGTGGACCCGGGCGTCCTGCTGGCGGAGCTCGCCGCCCTGGAAGCCCAGGGCATCTCCACCGTCGGGCTCAAGCTCTCCGCCAACGCGCACCTGATCATGCCGTGGCACAAGGAGCGCGACAAGCTGGCGGAGCGCTATCTGGGCCGCAACAGGATCGGCACAACCGGGCGCGGCATCGGCCCGGCCTACGCCGACAAGGTCGCAAGGCTCGGCATCCGCGTGCAGGACCTCCTCGACCCCAAGATCCTGCTGCAGAAGGTCGAGGTCGTCCTGCGGGAGCGCAACCCGCTGCTCGCCAAGGTCTACAACCGCCTGCCGTTCGACGCCGAGGCGGTGGTCGAGGAGTACATGACCTACGCCGAGGCGCTGCGGCCGCGCATCGCCGACACCTCCCTGTTCCTGTGGAAGGCGCTGCGCGACGGCAAGCAGGTGCTGTTCGAGGGCGCGCAGGCGACCATGCTGGACGTGGACCACGGCACCTACCCGTTCGTGACCTCGTCCTCGCCGGTGGCCGGCGGCGCGCTGGCGGGCACCGGGGTCGGCCCGCGCGAGATCGAGCGGGTCATCGGCATCGCCAAGGCGTACACCACCCGGGTGGGCTCCGGCCCGCTGCCGACCGAGGTGCAGGGCCCGGAGGCCGAGGTCCTGCGCGAGCAGGGCGCCGAGTTCGGCACCACCACGGGCAGAGCGCGCCGCTGCGGCTGGCTCGACACGGTGGTGCTGCGTTACGCCGCCCGCGTCAACGGCCTCACCGACCTGTTCATCACCAAGCTCGACGTGCTCTCGGCGTTCGACCGCATCCCGGTGGCGACCGCCTACCGCATCGACGGCGAGGTCACCGGGGACTGGCCGCTCACCCAGACGGAGGTCCACCACGCCGAGCCGGTGTTCGAGTGGTTCGAGGGCTGGCGCGAGGACATCAGCGGCGTGACCAGCTACGGGGACCTGCCGCGCGCCGCCCGCTCCTACGTGGAGGCGACCGAGAAGCTGTGCAGCGTGCCGGTGAGCGCGGTGTTCGTCGGTCCCGGCCGGGAGCAGACGCTGCTGCGCGAGCGCACGGCCGGAGGGCGGTAGCCATGCGGATCGCCGTGGTCGGCGGTGGTGCCCGCGAGCACGTCCTGGTGGAGGCGCTTGCGGCGCATCCTGAGGTGGAGCGGCTGTTCGCGGTGCCGGGCAACGCCGGCACCTCCGCCCGCGCCCAGAACGTGCAGGGCATCGGTGGCACCGACGCGCCCGCGCTGGCCGCCTTCGTGGAGCGGGAGGGCGTCGACCTGACCGTGATCGGCCCGGAGGCGCCGCTGGTCGCCGGCGTCGTCGACCAGTTCCTGGACCGCGGGCTGGCCGTGTTCGGCCCCACCGGCGCCGCCGCCCGGATCGAGGGATCGAAGGCGTTCGCCAAGGACGTCATGGCCGCGGCGGGGGTGCCGACCGCCCGGGCGGAGGTGTTCACCGACCCGGCCGAGGCGGTGCGCGCGCTCGACGGCTTCGGGCCGCCGTGGGTGATCAAGGCCGACGGGCTCGCGGCGGGCAAGGGGGTCACGGTGACCTCCGACCCGGCCGCGGCCAGGGCGGCGATCGAGGCGACCCTGGTCGGCCGCGTGCACGGCGAAGCCGGCGAGCGGCTCCTGCTGGAGGAGTACCTGGACGGGCCGGAGGCGAGCCTGTTCGCGCTGACCGACGGCCGCGCGGTCGTGCCGCTGGCTCCCGCCCGCGATTACAAGCGGGTGCTCGACGGGGACCACGGTCCGAACACCGGTGGGATGGGCGCCTACTCGCCGCTGCCGGATTTCCCCGAGTCGCTGGTCGAGGAGGTTCGCCGGACGATCCTGGAGCCGACGGTGGCGGAGCTGGCGGCTCGGGGCGTGCGCTATCAGGGCCTGCTGTACGCAGGGCTGGCGCTGACGTCGCGGGGGCCGAAGGTGATCGAGTTCAACTGCCGCTTCGGCGACCCGGAGGCGCAGGTGGTGGTGCCCCGGCTGGCCACGGACCTGACCGACCTGCTGTGGGCGACGGCGGAGGGAGTGCTGGCGGGGGAGAAGGTCGCCTGGGACCCGCGTGCCTGCGTGACGGTGGTGCTGGCGTCGGGTGGCTACCCCGGCTCGTACCGCCGCGGGGTGGAGATCCACGGGGTCCAGGAGGCGGAGCGCCAGCCTGACGTGCACGTGTACCACGCGGGCACGGTCCGGGCCGGCAACGGCACGCTGCGCACCGCGGGGGGCCGGGTGCTGGCCGTCACGGCCCTCGGCGGCGACCTCGCCGAGGCCCGTTCCCGCGCCTACGCCGCCGCGGAGCTGATCCACTTCGACGGCGTCCACTACCGCCGCGACATCGCGGCCCCCGGCGCTGACCGGTGACCTGGGGCCCGGTGGGCCCGGGGCCCGGTGCCCTGCCGCGCCCGAACACAGGGGTAGACGGGGAGCACACAGTTTGTCATCGTTCGAGACGGATGCGTGCTACGCGATGCGGATGGAAGCGACACCGGTGAGAGCGCGACTGAGAACCAGCGGGCAGACGGGTCGGTGGACCGCCACGCGGTCTGACCGGATCATCGAGCGCTACGAGCGGGTGCCGGTGGTCGTGCGTCGACCCGACCCGACGGCGCCGGCCGTCGCGCGGGCGCTGCTCGACCTGATCGCCACCGTGGTGCCGGACCTGGTGGCCGAGCACGTCGGCAGCTCGGCGGTGCCGGGCCTGGCCGGCAAGGGCACCATCGACCTGCTGTTGCCGACCCCGGCGGAGCGCATCCCCACGGTGACCGAGGACCTGCTCGCCATCGGCTTCCAGCGGCAGAGCATCCCGCAGGCGTTCCCGCCCAGCCGGCCGATGCTGCAGGGCGTGCTCCGCCACCGCAACCGGCCCTACCGCGTCCACCTGCACATCGTGCCGGCCTCCAGCGGCGAGGTCACCGAGCTGCGGGGCTTCCGCGACGCGCTGCGCGCCGACGAGCGGCTGCGCCGGGAGTACGAGGCCCTGAAGCGCGACATCGTCGCCCGCGGCCTGACCGACTCCGTGGACTTCACCGAGGCCAAGCGGCCCTTCATCATCGCCGCCCTCCGCCGCCTCGGCCTCCGCACGCCCAACAGCGACGAGTAGGGTTGTTTGGGGGGGTTGCGGGGGGCTCCGCCCCCCGCGGTCTTACAATGCGCTCGACCCTACAAGCCGAGCCATGAGGGAGTCACACATGCCGCGACCGCAGCCCCGCGTGGGGATCATCCTCGGCTCCACCTCCGACGAGGAGAAGGCCAACGCGGCCGCGGTGATGCTGGAGAAGTTCGGGATCGACTACGAGCTGCAGGTGCTCAGCGCCCACCGCAGCCCGCGCCGGGTGGCCGAGTACGCCGCCAGCGCCGAGGACCGGGGCCTCCAGGTCATCATCGCCGCCGCCGGCAGGGCGGCCGCGCTGCCCGGCGTCATCGCCGCCCATACCGTGCTGCCGGTCATCGGCCTGCCGATGTACTCCCCGCATCTCGGCGGTCAGGACTCCCTCTACTCGATCGTGCAGATGCCGTCCGGGGTGCCGGTGGCGACCGTCGGGCTGGACGCGGCCGCCAACGCCGGCATCCTGGCGGTGCAGATCCTCGCCATCAGCGACCCGCAGCTCCGCAAGCAGCTCCACGACTTCAAGGATCAGCTCGACGAGGGTCTGCGGTTGTGATCCCGCGCTACACCCTGCCCGAGATGGGCGAGGTCTGGAGCGAGGCGACCCGCTTCCGGCTGCTCACCCAGGTCGAGGTGGCCGTGGTGCGCGCCCGGGCGCGGCGCGGGCTGGTGCCGGCGGCCGACCTGGCCGTGATCGAGGCCGCCCCGCCGCCGAGCCCGTCGCGCGTGCGTGAGCTGGACGCTCAGCTCCACCACGACGTGATCGCCTTCCTCACCGCGTATGGCGAGGGCATCGGCCCGGCCACGCGGCACGTCCACTACGGCATGACCTCATCCGACCTGATCGATACCGCGCTCGCGCTGCAGCTGGAGCGCGCCTGCGACCTGCTCGCCGCCCGCATCGACCGGCTGCTCACCAGCCTGCGCGAGCGCGCCCTCGAGCACCGCGACACGCTCTGCCTGGGCCGCACCCACGGCATGGCCGCCGAGCCGACCACCTTCGGCCTGAAGCTCGCCGGGCACGCCTTCGCCTTCGACAGGGACCGGCGCCGGCTGGCCGCCGCGCGGCGGGCGGTGGCGGTGGGCAAGATGTCCGGGGCGGTCGGCACCTACTCCAACCTGGCCGCCGACGTCGAGGCCGAGGTGCTGGCCGAGCTCGGCCTGGCCGGCGAGGACGCCGCCACCCAGGTGGTCGCCCGCGACCGCCACGCGGAGCTGCTCGGCGCGCTGGCCGTGATCGGCGGCAACCTCGAGCGGCTGGCGGTCGAGGTCCGCCACCTCCAGCGCACCGAGGTCCGCGAGGTCGAGGAGCCGTTCGCCGAGGGGCAGAAGGGCTCCTCCGCCATGCCGCACAAGCGCAACCCGGTGGTGGCGGAGCGCCTCACCGGCATCGCGCGGCTGCTGCGCGGCTACGCGGTGACGGGGCTGGAGAACATCGCGCTGTGGCACGAGCGCGACATCTCACACTCCTCCACCGAGCGGGTCACCCTGCCGGACGCCTGCTGCCTGCTGGACTACGGCCTCGAGCGGGCCAACTGGCTGGTGTCCGGCCTGCGGGTGTTCCCGGAGCGGATGCGCGCCAACCTGGACGCCTCCGGCGGGCTGGTCGGCTCCTCGGCGGCGCTGCTCGCGCTGGTCGACGCCGGCTGGAGCCGCGAGGACGCCTATGCCACGGTGCAGCGGGCGGCGATGGCCGCCTGGGAGGGCAAGGGCGGGTTCCGCGACCTGCTGCTCGCCGAGCCCGGCGTGGCCGAGGCGGTCGGCGGCCCGGCCGGTCTGGACGCGGCCATCGACCCGGCCCGCTTCCTCGCCAACGCCGGCACGATCTTCGAGCGGCTGCGGCGACTGGGAGCAGATCGGCAAGGGGAGGGGACGCGATGACCACCGCACCGGTCCTGGAGGGCCTCGAGCACCGCCTGTCCGGGAAGGTGCGCGACATCTACGAGGTCGACGAGGAGCACCTGCTGCTGGTCGCCACCGACCGCATCTCCGCGTTCGACGTGGTGCTGGACGACCCGATCCCCGGCAGGGGCGAGGTGCTCACCGCCCTGACGCAGTTCTGGCTGGAGCGCACCGCCGACCTGGTGCCCAACCACCTGGTCGGCTGGCGCGCCTCGGAGCTGCCGCCCGGGGCCAGGCGGCTCGCCGGCCGCGCCATGCTGGTGCGCAAGCTGGACATGATCCCCTTCGAGTGCGTGGCGCGCGGCTACCTGGTCGGCTCCGGCTGGAAGGAGTACGTCGCCGGCGGCACCGTGTGCGGCATCCGCCTCCCCGCCGGGCTGCGCGAGGCCGACAAGCTGCCGGAGCCGCTGTTCACCCCGGCGACCAAGGCGGTCAGCGGGCACGACGAGAACGTCTCGGAGTCCTATGTGTCCGATCACCTCGGCCAGGAGCTGACAGGACGCCTGCGCGACCTCACGGTGAGCCTGTACCGCCGCGGAGCGGAGCACGCCGCCTCGCGCGGCATCCTGCTCGCCGACACCAAGTTCGAGTTCGGCCTGCGCGGTGGCGAGGTGGTGCTGGCCGACGAGGTGCTCACACCGGACTCGTCGCGCTTCTGGCCGGCCGGCGCCTGGCGGCCCGGCTCCTCGCCGCCCTCGTTCGACAAGCAGTTCGTGCGCGACTGGCTGCAGGCGCGGGGCTGGGACCAGACACCCCCGGCGCCGCGGCTGCCCGCCGAGGTCATCGAGGGCAGCGCCGCCCGCTACCGCGAGGCGTACGAGCGCCTGTCCGGCCGCTCCCTTGACGACTGGCTCGCGGAGGCGCGAGGCGAGAGCTCCCGCTCCGCGCTGTGACGTCCTGGTTTTGCTTTCTGAGGGCATAACGGCTAGCTTCGGCCGTCTCCTGGCACATGTAGCGGTATCGACACAACGTCGGCAAGGCGGAACAACGTCAACCTGCGCGCTCGCCCGATGAGATCCGGGAGATGCTTTCCAGTTACCGTAAGGGCCTGGAGCGCGGCCGCCGCACGGCTGCCGGCTTGAAGGAGGCCGCCGGCCACGCCGGCCACGCCGGCCAGAACGGCTCGGGTGGCGGCCCGATGGCGCCAAGGAGTGACGATGACGCAGCTCAGTAAGGAAGCGCAGAACCTCAACTGGTTGGTCAACAACTTCGTGCACAACACAGCCGGGGTCGCGCACGCCATCGTGGTCTCCTCCGACGGGCTGCTCTTGGCGATCTCGAAGCGGCTCGACCGCGCCCGTGCCGACCAGCTCGCCGCCGTCTCCTCGGGCGTGGCGAGCCTCACCTCCGGCGCCGCCCGCCTGCTGGAGGCCGGCCAGGTCAACCAGACCGTGGTGGAGATGGCGCGTGGCTTCATGTTCGTCATGACCATCGGCGACGGCTCCTGCGTCGCCGCGCTGGCGGCGCCCTCCTGCGACGTCGGCCTTGTCGGCTACGAGATGGCCCTGCTGGTGGCGCGCACCGGCGACGTGCTGACGCCGCAGCTGCGTGCCGAGCTGCAGGCGGGGCTCCCGAGATGACCCGGCCCGCGCGCCGACTCCCGGAAAGGATGCTGGATGGACGCCGCTGAGCGCGCCCCGACGCCGGTCAAGATCGTCATTGCCGGAGGGTTTGGTGTCGGCAAGACGACCTTTGTCGGGGCGGTCTCCGAGATCATCCCGCTGACCACCGAGGCGGCGCTGACGACCGCCAGCCTGGGCGTGGACGACACCACCGACCACCACCACCGTGGCGATGGACTTTGGCCGCATCACCCTTGACCGGGACCTGATCTTGTACCTGTTCGGCACGCCGGGGCAGGACCGGTTCTGGTTTATGTGGGATGACCTGGTGCGGGGGGCGATCGGTGCGGTGGTGCTTGTGGATACGCGCCGGTTGGAGGCGTGCTTTGCGGCGGTGGACTATTTCGAGCAGCGTGAGCTGCCGTTTATTGTGGCGATCAACTGTTTCGATGGGGTGATGACGCACTCGGTGGAGGATGTGCGGGAGGCGTTGGTGGTGGGGCCGGGCACGCCGATCGTGTTTTGTGATGCCAGGGTGCGTGATTCGGCCAAGGCGACGTTGATCGAGCTGGTCCAGCACGCCCTCGCCCGCGCCTCCGCCG
>WNGA01017683.1_pt1 | contig 15489 bp, 17 predicted proteins | sample 5400061 | NCBI WGS metagenome assembly WNGA01 (sample SAMN13153366, study PRJNA577476) | soil metagenome | isolation source: 100 cm soil or saprolite under grassland replicate 2 | place: USA:California | collected 2016-06-15
TTGACAAATGAGCTAACATATCTTAAGTAAATCCCTTGGAATATTAAGAATCTGTTCATAATCATCTAGGTTCTTAAATTTGTGTCCAACCAGATTCAGCTCTGAAATATTAAATGAAAGTACAACATCCAACGACTTCTATTTATTAAATAAATTGCAGAACTTATCATCCATACAGTCTCCGTTTCTGGCACTTCAGTTTCAGGTATTAATCCTTTTTCCATCTTATATCGCCTTAAGACAAATTAAAGTCAACCAATTATCCGAGATGAACTGTCTTAATGTATCAGCTAGCTTTCTATCCAAACCAAAGTAAATTGACTTGTTATAAAAAACGTAAAGTGTCCTGTCTATATTATTTCTGTAGAACGTAGTTCGAATTTTTTTATCTTTATGATGTATACTCAACGTATTAAACTCACATGCAATCCTCTTCACACCTTGACTTTTAAGATTGTGGTATCCTCTTCACACCTTGACTTTTAAGATTGTGGTAGTACAAGTTCAATAGTTCCTTCATTAACGTTTCTATTATTAGTAATTGCCTTCATTTCTCTAACCTCTTTTTTTATATCTTCTCCATAACGAGTTGCTGATCCTTCAAAGATATTCTCAAAAAATTTCCTTTGATAATTCGCAATAATTTTGTATAACTCTTCGGAATGGAAATTCCCAAGGTGGTTTCTTTATCGAAACCCTGCACTTTACGTATTTCAGGCTTGATATCTTGTTTAGTCATAAATACTAAGAGTTAAATCTCACTAAGAGAACTATGTCAACTAGGTAAACCGTAGCGATTATCTAAATTTCATAGCCTATATAGCGAAGCCAATAGGCGCGTCCACACTACAGCACATAACGTGCCACCGCCTCCGCCAACTAACATGTCGTTCTGTTACCTGGGGTGGCGTGTGCGGTTGTCAGTGGACGCTTTTTTGCCATAAATGATGCGTGTTAGAAATTAGTACACAGCTATCATTATTTTATTTCAGGATAATAATAATTGAAGAATGCTTCTATTCCAGCTGTGGCTTAAAAGCCTATCAGCAGTGTACGCATCCAATTTCTTGATACCTTTCTTTGGTCCATCATTCCACTTCGCGTGCATGATGCGTGAATTATACATGAGAGTAATTATGTCCAACGACTAATTTCAGCTTAACTTAAAGTTAAAAAGTATTATAATAAAGTCTATTTAAACCAGCAGACTAGGAACCTTTAGAATATGTCGACCCTTAAATGCAAATTATTCTGTTTTTATGGGTATAAAATTAATTCCAAGTACTGACACCTGCATTGTATAATGTCCGGGCTTTTCAAATTTGTAAGGAATGGTAACAATTCCTTCAGCAGTGTGAAGTAAAGGTTGTCCAGTCAAAGCTGATGCTCGAAAAACCTCTTTGTCAAGCTGACTAATAGCAACGTCATAATCGACGTGGACTTGGACAGTTGCGCTTGAGGGTTGTAGAAAGGTTATCTTGAATTTTGAGTCACCCATAGATAGAGGGAAAGGAGAAGCTTGAACCATAACATCTACACTTTTTCCGTCAGTGGGACTCTTTATGGTGGGCGAGGACAAAGGAACTGGACTGGATGTATTAGACAAAGTAGCAGTAACATTAATCATATTCGGATTCATGGAGGTTTTCGAATCATTAGATGTTTCATTCCACGCTGAAGCGAATGGTAAACCATAGTGAACCGCAATTAGAATGTAAAAAAGAAATAGCAGACAGATTGGCGTTTTGGCGTCAAGAGAAACCTTTCTTTTTTGAGTCATAACCTGAACGAGATCTAGAGGAGCCAGAAAACTAATAAACCTTCCACATTTCCTTTCTATTTTTAAATTGTTTTTACAAATAATCTTCGAATTTTTTTCTTTCTTACAATTGTCTACATTTCTCATTATGGCAAGCTCATTTCTTACTTTTGCTGGAATAACCCCCAAAAAAGTGGTCGCGTCATTCTTGTGTATAATCATGTTCATTTTAACTTCATACACTTTTAACCTCAGATTAGAACATTGTTAGGTTAACCTCGTTAATGATTTGTATAGAATCAATGACGGCCGTCAAATTATTTATGCGGAATATTCAAACTGACAGGGTTGTACCCGTCTTTGAACTTCAAGTCGTTTTCATTGATTCATATAGTAGTTACTAATAAAGATACTAATGTTTTGGGTGAGGTGTTATTTCCACTTCCGATCTCTTCAAAAATATCCCAATCAAATCAAAAGTCTCGGGATCTCAGCGATTCACCAATCCCTAGAAAAATAAATGACTTAAATGCTGGTCGGAAATTATCCAAACTAAACGCAATACAGACTTTCTTTCTAATAGTCAGCAAATGTTTACACAATTATGGTTCAATAGGATCAGCATATTAATCTTCAGTGTCTCATCCAAACTTAATCCAAGAATTTCCTATTACGATGTTTCTATATATTTAATAACTTTATATTCAATATGAACAATATGAGTACAGGCAGATACCCCTATGTGACGATTATCATTTTTCTTGCAGCCTTGGCAACTTTAGCAATTATTTTCAACGGGTTTCAAGAGACGGCTGCGGTGGCAATGCCGAACCAAAATGCCACCAACATTTTGAATTCAACTATGCAGGGAGTCATTGATTTAGGAAAAGGCAAACCATTCTCTATGGCTTTTAATCCAGTAACAAATATTCTATATGTTGTTTCTCCCTCAGATTTGAATGGCAATTTTCAAAATATGATATATGTTGTTGACGCGAAAAAGGACATAATATCTGATACTATTAAGATTGGGGATTCCAAACGCGACTTCCTCCGTGATATTGTAGTGGATCCAGTTACTGGAGTAGTTTACGCAACAGGAGAATACCGAATTAATAAGGCCGGTGTCACCTATGAATATGATTCGCTCTATTTAATAAACTCGAAAACTAAAGCGTACAAGCGGATTTCTTTATATTCTGAACCAGAGGAAGGAAAGGAAGGGGATCTATCTGGTATCGCTGCTGATCAAAAAACAAAGACAATCTATGTCGGATCACTATATCCTGAAGGTGGGAACCCCGGAATGTATATTATTGACCCAGTTAAAGCTCGCGTCACTGGAATGTTAGACAAGTGGGAATCAGGTATAAAAGATATCTTAGTTAACCCACGATCCCATCAGATAGTTGCAATAGCAAAGTATGACAATTTGCTCTCAATTATTAACGAATCAACAAATCAAATTGTCCAAAATATTACGGTAAATGATCCGATAGCGATATCTTCCAATCTATCTGGAACTGCCCTATACCTTGCTAGTGGATCTGGCGAGATAAAAAAAATTGACTTGTCTACAGGAAATAATACAAGCAAACCAGTAGGATTGTACGTGCAGGATATCTCATTCAACCCTTACAATAATCTTGTTTATGTGTCCTCTGTGAACAAGACAATGCAATTCTCATCAAATAAATCCGGCTCAGTTGGTAAATTAATTGCACTGGACCCGAAAACAGGTGTAATCGATCAAGTATTTGAATCCGAGGCCGTATTGGGCAAAGTCCTATCAGATCCATCAACGGGAATAGTTTATGTATTGGGATTTGACAATAGCAAAGCAAAATTATTCATAATTAAACCCAATAAGATTAATTAGTTTTTATAACTCACGAACAGTCATGATTTAAGGATGCTAGAATGGGGAAGGCAACATACCCCTGAGATAACAAAAACGATAGATGTTGTTAACAATACCTGAGTATAAAGGATATCAGTTTTAAGATAAAATATCGTAGAGTTTGAGTCCGTTTTTTCCGGAGGTGAACTAACAGAATTGAGTTTACCTAATTATTTGGAGAGATTTATGAATATGGTAGCATGGAAGGACATGAATTTTACTTACTTGAGAAAATGGACGATAATTGGAATGCTCATAGGGCTTTTCTCTGGGGCTATGACAATTCTCTTTTATGTATCTATCCAAATGATATCATCCTTTTTAGTTGGGACAATAGTGGGCTACATAGCGCCTTCTTACGGAATTTCTTCATCGTTATCATCTACATATTCTCTTTCTGTTGATAGAATATGGATAATACCACTAGTCCTTGGTGGAGTAGGATTAGTCATAGGACTAATCACTACAAGGCTTGCCCCTGAGACCAAAAGCGATGGCATTGATAACATTATAGAAACCTTTCACGGTAACAAGGTCGCGGTAAGACCCAGAGTTGCCATAATCAAGCCTATAGTATCGTCATTGGGGTTAGGCGCTGGTGCCAGTGGTGGTCCAGAAGGTCCGATGGGACAAATCGCTTCGGCGTTTGGATCTATCATTGGTAAATTATTTCGGTTAGACGATGATGAAATTAGAATAGCTATAGTCGCCGGAATGGGGGCAGGCATTGGAAGCATTATGAGGTTACCATTTGGTGGAGCATTATTTAGTATAGAATTACTTTATGGCAGGGAATTTATGATAAAATCTCTCTTTCCTGTCTTAGTCGCCTCTCTTACAAGCTATGCTATCTCCGGCATATATCTTGGATGGCTGCCTCTTTTGAGTATGCCCGAATCACTAGCTGTCAAGATTACTGTTCAATCGATATCGGCATTTGCTATTTTGGCCATAATAGTGGGAGCATCCAGTATATTGTACACTAGGACCATCGGGTTTGTTCGAACCTATTTCGAAAAGATTAGAACACCTCAATTCTTGAAGCCAGCATTTGGCTGTGCATTGGTAGGGTTATTTGCCCTTGGCCTTCCTGAAATACTAGGAACTGGTTATGGCTGGCTTCAAGCAGCTATCTTCGGAAATATTGAACTATTGCCAATTTGGATAATAATAGCGGTCCTCCTAGTAAAAATATTTGCAACTGCTATCACTGTGAGCTCAGGTACTGGCCTCAGCTTCTTTGGTCCTTCCTTGGTAATAGGAGGCCTCTTAGGAGCAGCTGTGATTTCCATTTTCCATATGTACGGTCTATTTTTGTTTGTTGATGTTTCGTCGGCGGCGTTGGTGAGCATGTTTGCGTTCTTTGCAGCAGGAACAAAGACCCCATTTTCTTCAATTGTCATGGGAACTGAGATGACTGGTGGGTACTTGTTATTAGTACCCCTTATCATATCCGTCCTAATATCATATATCGTATCTGGCAAGAACAGTTCTATCTTTAAAAACAATATATCGGGATTCTCGATACGAAATAAGAAGATAAACAAGAATTCATTACTTCAACAATTTAAGGCAGGTGATGCAATGGATGCTAACTTCTACGACATTGCCAAAGACGCTGACATTAAAGAAGCCATCCAAATTATGAAGGATACTAACGTAACTGTTTTGGCAGTTACTAATATTGAGGATCAACTTGAAGGAGTTATTCATTACAGAAACTTGGTAGATAGATTTCAAGCGAATAATTCGATGTTGACAGTTGAGCACGTAATGACCAAAAATCCTCCTTGCCTACTCCCTTCAGATACGCTCCAAAAAGGTCTCGAAACTATGGTCCAATCCGGACTCTCCGAGTTGTTTGTAGTTTCACCGGCTGACAGCAAACTAGCCATAGGGATCATAACCTTGGATGCGATTTCAAGGGTGTGCGACGACAGAAGACCAGTACTTTTGGATATTGAGAGTCTCAATGAAACGCAATTTTCTGGCACAAGGAATAGTTCATCAAATTTGCCTTCTTCTGATTACAAGACAAAATTTACAGGTAATCAGATATGGAGCAAGCTAAGGGATTATTGGCCCATCCAATGATTGATTCAGAGTCAAGTAGTCGAGTAGAATTAAAACTTTTAAAATTTTTTGCAAGTGAAATGATTACTGATAATTACCAGAGTGTTATAGTTAACATAGTAGTTGATTTTGAAATAGTCTGATCTCGACGAATATTCGAGTGGTTAGCATTATTGAAATGAATCACAGAAGAATAATTCTGATTTTTAGATTATAAAAAGAAAGAGGGAATTAGGTTACTGCGACCTTACCCTTCATGAATGGATGGAGGGTACAATAATAATCGAATGTGCCTGCTGTATTGAATGTGTGTTGGAACGTCTTTCCTGCAGCAATATAGCTTGAGTCAAATTCGGTGCCCGAATTACCGCCTTCAGGAGTTCCAGAAGTTACTGTATGCAATGTTGTATCTTGATTTGTCCAAGTAACTGTTGATCCTTTAGAAACAGGCAATGTATCTGGTACAAAGTTCTTACCATTGCTCGGAGAAGATGAACCGGGCGAGATCGTGACAGAAGCACCACCTGATGTTGCATTGCCGCCAGTCATATTACCTGTCATATTGCCAGACATGGTTGTTGCATTGCCGCCAGTCATATTACCTGTCATATTGCCAGACATGGTTGTTGCGTTATCTTGTGCATGAGCTACTTGTAACTGACCTGACAAAAGCGGACTAAGAGCCACGCCTGCAATCAGGACAGCGCCAATTATAGCTGCCAAAAAAAGATTAGTCATGGACCAACTCTAAGTAATTACTATATTAATACCTTTTAATTTTGTACTCTATATGGCTAATATAGAAAAAAAGAGTTAGATCATTTAATAGTAAAAGCGATAATTGGAGTTGAAATATCTCTTCATGTTCTTCTAGTTCTGAACCACGCCGATTCTTAATGATAAAAGAGTCTGCTTTATTCTGGCTAATCGACTCGCAGGCGAACCGTCCTACCCACGAAAGGACAAAATACTATTCTTCCGCTTCGAAGTTCGGATTGAGCCCAATAGCAGCAAAGCGAAAAGGAGGTGCCTTTTCGTGTATGGATTTTATTTCACTTATTAACTCAGGCGCATTTCTAATCATTAGTTTCGCGGCCTCCTTTACGTACTCCTGTGTCATCCCTTTTGGTAGAAATGGACTCAGGGTTAGGGGTTCCATCTCTCTTGCCACCGACTTCAGCAACTCGATTTCCCGTTCTTTTCTGTCCAGGGTTTCAAGCAGGGGTATGTTCTGCTTGTATTCAATAAGCTCTTTTTCCGTGACCTTATTAGCCACAAATAAGTCTGACCTTCTAAGTCTAGCGTCCCCTAACTCTCGGTCTAGGGCCGCCAACTCGGCTTGCTTTTGTTCTATGAACTCTTGGAGCTTGTCCAATGGATACTCATATTTTTTAGTAAGGGATGAAATATTTTGAACTAGCGCTAACAAAGACGGTATTGGTATTCCTTCTTTGAAACAGTGCTCGTCGAGATTTTCTAAAAGTTCGTCTATCTGGTTGTCACTTAGACCCTTTCTATACAAAAAATTTCGATGTCTTACTGCGGCACTAAAGACTTTCAGATCCCAACCTTTTTTCTTCAGTTCGATGGCCGCTGCGCGCAGCAAATCTATATCATGTATATTTTCTCGAGCTTGATCGACAATTGAAGCAACTGTACCCTCTCCTATTCCTGTTGCATCTGCAATTTTTTTCCTCCCAAGTCCCGAGAGATGCAACTTCAACACTTTTTCCTTAGTTTTTAGTGGAATCTGGCTCCCCATTATTCTGAATATTTTCGGTTGTTTATATCATCGTTGCGGGTACGACGGTGCCCTATTGCGGTGTCCAGACTGGAAGGTCTAACTGACAGGAATATGTGGGCTATTCGTCAACTAACTGTCCGGCGTCTGTCGACGATCTGTCAAAGATTGATCAAACGTTTGTCGACGATCTGTCAATGATCTGTCAACGGCCTGTCAATTATGGGACTTGCCTAGGGCTCTATATTAAAAGACAATTCTTGGGTCCAGCCTTTTACCGAAATGCAGATGTTCATGTTGCTGAACAAAAATAAAAAAGGAAGTTGACGTACGGGTTTTACGTTTTGCTACGACACTGTTTAGCTTGTGGAGTTTGTTGTATTACCGCCGGCCATCATGGTTTCGTTGCCGCCAGTCATGTTTTGTGTGCCGCCAGTCATGTTTTGTGTGCCGCCAGTCATGTTTTGTGTGCCGCCAGTCATGTTGGAGGCCATCATTGCCTGTTCGGTCATTACGACACGATCATCGTTTACCTTCTTGCTACCTGCTGCTGGAACCCATGTTCCAGGTGGATGATCAGTGTTCGTAGAATTGCCGTCAGCTACTACAGCAAATGCGCCACCTCTTAATACATCCTTCATTGCGTGGTCAACGCCTACATATAGTCCTGGTGATGGGAATGTTGCCTCAATTACAGAGCCTGCGGCTGGAGGAATCCACCATGTTTCATCGTTCCAGTCCTGAGTACCATATGTGGAATTATCCTTGTTCGTACCATCATGCACCGATATCATGCCAGAGATGAAGTGGAATGATACTCCGTCGTTAGGGCCTGCATTTACAATATACCACCTTGTCAATTCACCTGGTTTTACTTTGAATAATTGTGCGTCTTTGTTAAGTTCGAGTTTGTTGACTTGGCCTATCGCAGGGACATATTTGAAGGACATGCCGTTGGTCAAGACGAGATCTGGCTGGTTTGTCCACAGTTTGGTCAGATCAAACGATCCTACCTTTCCACTTGTGCCTACAAACGGACCTTTGTCAGCGCTATTGTATAATTCGCTGTAAACTACGTAAAATTGCTTAGCCTTCGCCTCACCTTTTGGATGAACAACTATACCTCCGTACATTCCATTGGCCATATGTTCCCAAATGCCATTCAGACCGTCAGCACCACAGTGATACAAGAATACTCCTGGAAATTCTCCTTTAAGTGTCCATGTCTTTGATTCGCCTGGTTTCACACTGCCAGATAATGCATGCTCGGGACCATATCCTGCATGGAAGTCGAGGCTGTGAATAGCCTTTCCGTCGTTCTTCAACGTAATTTCGAGTGTTTGACCTTGGTCAATTGAGACGACTGGACCTGGAATCGTCCCGTTGAAAGTATATGCGTTATACCAGATACCTCCTGGATGTAGCGCATTATCAGGGGAGACCTGAAGTGGTTTTTCTACTGCCATTAATAGTACTTTCTTGTCTGGTTTTTCTTGTGCTTGAGCTACTTGTAACTGACCTGACAAAACGGGGCTGAGAGCCACGCCTGCAATCAGGACAGCGCCAATAATAGCTGCCATAATGAGCTTCGCCATGAAGGCAGATTTTCTTTCACAGTTATTAAAACTTTTTTATCTAATAATAACAAGTTTGATTTTCTAAGTATAATCTTGTGAGCAATTGTTACCAAATTTGGCTAATTTGCAACATCATCATACATTCCGTCGAATGTTTACAGATTTAGCATATAACATTCTTCAGGAACTTAAATTCATAAGATTCTTTATCCTTCTGTGAAATGCTTGAAATATTAAATGTATTTTTTGCCCAACAATCTTAGCAGTAATATCATTGCTCAGTGAGTCACGAGCTATCCTTGGAGTCTGAATATAAGTGCCGTTGATGCTATATTTACCTAATTCCATTATTCCTCTAGCAACTTACGCATTTCCTGATATTCTTCTTTGTTTATTTCGCCGCGCGCGAGCCTGATTTTGAGAATATGCAGAGGGTCATCGCTACCAATAAGAACAGGGCGATCCATTGCTTTGCGTATGTTTTTTTGACTAAAATTACTATTATAAATCTCCTTCAAGACATAGGTATCTTCAACTTCGATGGGATTTTTGAAATCTCCAAGTGAATTCTGTTTACTTACCACATAGCATTCCTTACACACTTGGAGGTTACTGTTCCAACCAATTTTTGCAGAATATTTCCTGATTCCTAATTTCTTGTGGCAAACGCAACAGTAATTCTTCTCATGATCTGAGAGTAGTTTATAACATTTAAGGTCACTTTTTCGCCCAGCATTGGAGATAAAACTTCGCACAAGCTATCTATTAGTCGCCTATCCATCCCACGCTTTGCATAATCATAAACATCCATAACAGTCACGTCTTTACTAAAAATAATTTGAAAGTTAATTCCATCTCTATTTTTTCGGCCCCCAAAGACCGTTCTTCCGGCTATATGATGTTTCATTTTATTCACGTATTTAATTTCAGTCTTTTTCTTGCAGCATTCCAAGACTGTATAAAATAGGTTGTTATTTACCTCCGGGAAGCTTACCGAAGCCTTAGTAGCCACTAAGATCAAATGATAGTATGGATAGAAAAATTTATCCCTTGCGTAACTTTAAAGCCAATATTGTTTAGTTAGCTAGCCTTTAACAGGAATATTGAAATCAAACTTAGGAGGTGTAGGCAAAAATAAATTATCAAAATCAACACCCGTTACTTCCAAGGATACTGAATAATTTCCAGGCGTAGAAAATATCTGGCCATTTACTTTGATTGGACTTCCGAAATCAGAGACATAGCTCGCAGAAAGTCCATCAAAATTGGCATTTATCTTATAAGGAGAGGTACCGTCTGGAACAAACAATACCTTCATGTTTCCATCATGAGTATGCAAAGTTTCTGTTCCTTCCTTTATTACTGAAACCAAGTATGTCACATGTGGAATATTATTCCCCGTTTTGTTATCCGTTAACTTAAAGTTAAAGTCGATATTCTTGCCAGCTGCCAATTGAGACGGTTCTGTGTCAAATACTATTACGGCTTTTCTGTCCCCTAGTTTTGCCGCTAGCATGTTGTACCCCTCTCCCATCTCGGCTGCTAGGACACTAACCAAGTCGGCAAAGTCGCACACAATAAAAATAAGCAGGAACTATATTAGGGTCCAAATTGAAATATTGTGAAAGCGATAAAACACGTGCATCTATCACGTCCATATGGTATATTTTATTTTAACTAAATGGAGAGCATTACAGCCTGGGGGGTCTCCGTGTATAAACAAATGGTATGAAATATCCAACCTATAAATAATGTAATATCCACCATATGATTGGCCTCACATGAATAGATTCAACTTTCTTATTCTAATAGGTATATTGTTACCCGTCTTGTATTTTGTTCCCAGTATAGTTCAGCTAGCATTTTCGGACGGATTATTTCAGGAGAATTTACCACCGGCCACAGTAGGCGATAGACAAGCTAGCCTCTTTACTAAGGTTAGCCCACCTGTTTTGACTTCTGACAGTCCTCAGAAAAGGTTTTTCGAGTTACGTCTGTACGATGCGAAGACTGGCAATAATATTACCAATGTGAATTACTTCATAACTGTTACGAAGGGAGGTAAGTTGTTAATGCGCGATTTGTTCTATTCCAAGTCCGGTCCTTTAAGAATAGAAATTAACCCCCGGGAAGGCCCTGTAACCGTCTTTGGCTCACCGGAACCTTTTCTAGGAGGGTGGTCAAGCGAAACCGACCAGATAACAGTTCAAGGGCCAGTGTTACTTGATGGGGGACTTTATCATTTTCAAATAGAGATTTTCGGAATCGATAGGCCAAACAATATATTCAAGCCTGAATCTGCGCCTCAATTTAATTCCTATCTGAGTGTAGGAGACGTATTCAAAGAGAATTTAACATATAATAAGATTGTATACAACTCCACCCTTATCTCTTATTACGACAAGATTCACGCGTTTAAATTTGATCCTGCGAAGCTCCTTGCATCCTGGGCAATGCCCTTCGATTGGAATTTATCTAGGATTAAGGCTGTAAATATTTTTGTTCATGAGGAATTCAAGGTTCCAAAGAATTTCTCCCAAATTAGTAACACTACATCATTCAATGCCACAGTCAATGGACAACCGGTTTTGGGTAGATCTCTTGCAATTGATCCTTTTACTTCAGACAAGGCATTGATAATTCATTATCTACTAACGAAGAGCGACATAGTAAAACTTGCACAAATAAAGGAAGTGACAACTGGAAGCAATAATACGATGAAGTTTACACTTACACCCATGGGTCCTGAGTCCAGACAATCTTCTACAGACATAATCACTGATACTGGAGGCATACGCGCAACACTCGCATGGACACCCAATCCTCCGGTTTCAACTTCTGAGGCAACACTGACTCTGAAATTTGACGACGCTTTATCAGATTCCTCATTAAAAGCCGATGTCAATTACGATCTTTCTATACGATCTAGTGACGGTAAGGAAATAATTAGGAAGGATAATCTAGTTGCGCTAAATGGAACTAGTACTCAAAAGCTTACTTTCCCTGTAAGTGACCATTACCAAATTGAAGTGCATGTAAAATCCTTAAAGTATGCTGGTCAAACAACTTCTGACACTGGACGAAATGGGATAGCCAGGGGATTTGTAGTCATTTCCAAGTAGATTTTCGTACACCAAAATTCAATTAATTTTTATCTGGGGGCTCTACCCCCTTACTGAAAGTCATACCAATTAAAGTTGAAACTATCAGCCCAGCATTGAATAACCAAACTGGATGGAAAGTTACTTGCATCAGTTAGAATAGTCTTCCTAGCCAATCCCAGGCCGGGATTCAGTAACACCCTTACGCCTGTCCAAGCTGTCCAGAACTTCTTCGTACTGCCTATCCAAAGGTTTTGTATCAATTATAATATCTTCTATCTTTCCGAAAGCCTTTAGAATACTTTTAGCAGCGAGAGGTTGAGGAATTGATTTGTCCGATATCTCACCATAAAGTCCTATACCATCAATCCCCCTGTTTGCGGCTAGCCCTAAGATTAGACCGTTAAACCAGGTAATAGTCGAAATCTCACTACTTATAATATCAATTTTAGATTTTAGGAGGAGTTCTTTTAATTGAAGAGTGGTAACAACCCCTACAACCCTTGGTTCTCCCGTCAGGAGTTCATTAAATGAACCACCGGCGGTATAAAGACGCTTAACAGGACCAACAGTCTGACAAAAGTCCAAGAAAGTGGTACATAGTGCAAAAAGTTCACTTGGATCTTCTGGTTGACTGATGCCAGTAAGTATTAACATGTTCTGATCTTTCTTAAAGTAGATGCTGTATGTGTCTGTCGCGCTAAAAACTAAGCCATCCTTCACATTTACCCATGGTTTTTCAGCCAGCCTTATGGTAGCGACCAGTTCAGCACCGGATTGACTGGCTAAAAACGATGAAGCCAATCCGCCTACCCTTCCCATGTCTGGAAGTGCTGCAAAGACGAGCAAATAATCGGAAGTGATATTTCTAAGAATGTTTATGCTTAGCAACTTGTATCACGAATAATAGATAGACTGCAAATAGCGTTAAAATCTTTACGTGAGTCTTATTTTACTTTCCCTAGCAATACTTCAGCCTAGAATATTTCAAGCCAAAAAAGCAAAAGCCGCTAGCTGACCTACTTTGCATACTAATATCCCCTTTTTATTGATAAGGTACATTTTGAATTAGATTTATATTCATATGCACCATTTTTTGGGTTCGTATTTAAAATCGAACAATTCAATCATGATAAAGATAACTACATGCTCTGTGCAAGGACGCCCTTAACTGTTATCTTGTGTGCATCTGGAGGAACAAATATTTCTGCACTTACGGTCTTACCATTCTTCTCAATTTTGGCACTAGTGTCAACCTTGCCATCCAACAATATCCTTAACGCGTGATTGTCAGAAACTTCTGGAATACTCAATCTGACAATGCCGCCTGAAGGGTTATAGTGATCAGCAGAAAAAGTCAGGCTGTCATCCGTCCCATTGTAGTTAAATTCTGTTATCTTTGCAGCACTCTCCAAGCTATAAGGTATGTACTTGCCATTCCCCAACGATAGAGTATTAATCGGAGCATTGATGTCAAACCCCGCACAGCTAAAATAACTAGTCCTGGACTGAACTGCAGGATCAGGAATAGCAATGTATTTTACTTCTTCACCTGGTCTTAAAATAGGGATCGTTCGGCTTTTCACAGAATCTATCTGTACACCATCTTCTTGATGTACTGAAGCATAAACACTAACATTATGTAAAATGAGGCTGCCTGTATTCTTTATACTCCCAACAAGGTTTTTCCCAATGGTAGCATTCATTGTAGTATAATTTTGAGTCAACATATCATAGGAGGGGTAGTTGACTTCTTTTACCTGTAGAATATAAGGCAAACCAGAAGTAGAATTCTCCTTTAGAATATCAAATTTAAAGGGGGCCTCAGTAAAAGGAAAAATAATACTCCCGAATGGGGGATTAACCGCAATTTCAGGGTTTCCTGAATTGTTTTGGATTTTCATAGCTATTAACACCTGAACTGGGACGTAACCTTCATTCCGAACGGTGCCAACTACATGTCGGTTTCCTTCGAAATCGAGGAATGAGTTTGTCTTTGATATTTTGACAGGATAAGACGCATAACTTGAAATCAGCACTGTAGAGCCAATGTTTAGAAAGACTAGACAAATCAAAGAAAGAAAAACTGCAATGCAAATAAAGCGGATATTTAAGAACATATAATGATTATTTATTACGCGATATTTATTCTGTTGAGCGTTCAACTATGGTTATTCCAGTTATTAACTATAATTGCTTGTTACAAGTATAATGAAAGTTCGTTTCGCGGAATCATTTCTTTATTATAATTTTCCATATGTTAGCTGACTCTTGGATTACCACGAATTCCCAATTCCTTTTTCGACAAACATTCGGAATGGATTTTAATGCCGATTCATCACTGTCCGTGATTATTTCTATGCACTCGGTTAATGGTAATCCAGTTAAGGCCTTTACAGCCTCAAATGATGGATAAGGACAAGCCATACCACGTGTATCTACCTGTTTTGAGACAGGCATATGAAGGAGATCCGACTTTACCTCAGACATTATTATATTATTTTCAGATAGGTTGACCAATATGCAATATCTGTTGCACAGAATAATATTAGGATTCGTAAACTCTTCAGATTTGTACTTTTACAAAATAATGGCGATACGATATTTTACGAACACGAGGAGGATAATTGAACTTGGAGCTATTAAAATTCTTGTCCTAGTAAGACAACTATCAATTCTACCCATTCTATGTGGCAATGGAAGCTCTAATGTAAATCATAGGTAATGCCATTTTCAGACTGTCAAGCTAAGGTTGTTGAAAGTTATCGAACGGAAAACAACTTGGTTATATGAATAGAACCATTCCGCCCTTTTTTGCTGCAGGTAATGCTTCATTCAGGAATCCTATTACGTCTTCAAATCCTACTCCATCCACTAGATTTTCTTTGGTTATACCCATTTGTTGCAACATCTCTTTTGACGGCCCACAAGCAGTTATCTGGATTCCAGATTCAATAGCATCTTGCAGGTATTTATCCAACGGCGGAGCTCCCATCATTTGAATACCTGCAGCGCCTCCCTTCTTCACTATATCCAATCCTGCCATAGTACAGTAAATTTTGCACTTGGCCCCCATTGCTACTGCACCTAAAGCCAGGACAAATGCAGAATACGCTCTTCCAGGGTCATTAGTAATTAAGACGATATGTACTTCCTGTTCCTCTGTTGACATAATCTCTTAACTAATATTTTCACAAAAAAACATTTTGCATTTTTAACTCGGGGGTATAGTTATTTAAGTTGCCCTTTCATCTGAATTTACTAATTTGAAGCTAGTTACTGACAGTCTCGAATCGGGATTATGGGGCTCCTGAGCATTGGAAAGTTTGTTGATATCG